>Ga0075365_10000054_pt1 | contig 35938 bp, 36 predicted proteins | sample EndMetdeltDD1765_FD_71387 | JGI IMG/M metagenome (GOLD analysis project Ga0075365, IMG submission 71387) | Populus endosphere microbial communities from Tennessee, USA - Endosphere MetaG P. deltoides DD176-5 | ecosystem: Host-associated > Plants > Roots > Endosphere | place: USA: Tennessee... | reverse complement strand
CTCGTCGCTCTCCCTATTATGATCGGTGTCTCTATCAAACTGTTAGTGAAATCGGGTGATCGTGCCTATCTGCTGGAGCATCTGCCAATACTTCTCCTTAGTAATGCGGTTGCTTTTATTTCGGGACTCATTGCTGTCGGGTTCCTCATGAAGTACCTCTCAAAACACGGCTTGGCGATATTCGGTTGGTATCGTCTGGGCCTCGCGGCTATCTTAACAGTTGTACTTTTGATAAAATAGAAACATTACAAAAAAGTAGGAGAATAATTCATGGAACGAACACTGGTTGTTTTTAAGCCAGATGCTGTACAGCGCGGTATCGTCGGAGAAGTCCTTAGCCGGTTTGAAAAAGTTGGCTTGAAGATCGTGGCGATGAAAATGGCAAACCCGGACGAAGGTCATTACTTTCATCACTACGAAACCATTGGCAAGATGGTATCGAGAAGAGGTGAGGATCAATTTAGAGTGCAGCTTGGCGCGATGCAGGAAGGTCCGGTTATCGCGATGATCCTTGAAGGAGTCGAAGCGGTTGCACTCGTACGTAAGATGGTAGGCGCTACGGATACCAAGGTGGCCGCTCCTGGTACTATCCGGGGTGATTATGCTCATGCCAGCCTTGATCACGTTAATGCGCACAACGTTGCGCTACCAACCATCCTCCACGCTTCGGGCGATCCCGACGAGGCTACGCAGGAGATCGAACACTGGTTCTCTGAGGACGAGATTTACGATGAATACCAGACGGTTCACGAATACTTTACGCAGCCACGTCCGGGCAGTACGCGAAAGTAGGGACTTTTTCAAACAAAAAACAGCGGTCAGATGGCCGCTGTTTTTATGCTATACTAACCCTAATACGCCTCGGTAGCTCAATTGGATAGAGCGGTTCCGTCCTAAGGAAAAGGTTGCAGGTTCGACTCCTGCCCGGGGTACCAAAAGGGGAGCTATGAGCAAGAAAGACGATTTTCAACTAGAATTTGACGGTCAACGTGAAGACGAACAGCTATTATTTATATTCCGCCGGCACATGATTTCAATGCGTAAAGGCTTTTATCTGCTTCTTATTCCATTTGCTATCTCGGCTATTCCTCCGCTTATTTGGCAAAACACTCTCGAACTATTTTACCTACCTCTTGCTGGGCTTTTTGTCGGTATCCTCTTATTCTCGTACCATTTTATTATGTGGTACTTCACAATCTATATCGTAACCGATCAGCGTATCCGACAGGTCACTCAGCACGGTTTTTTTGGCAAGGATGTCGTTGAGCTTAGCCTATCAAAAATCCAAAACATAAGCTATAATATACCTGGATTCACGGGAGAAATGTTTGGATTTGGAACGATCATTATCCAGACTATTGTCGGTGACCTTATTATTAAGAAGGTCGACCATCCCGAAGAAATTTACAATAAGCTCCAGGACGCTGTAACTGTAGCGGTGGGTAATGAGAAGCAAGGGGATTATGAAGAAACTACGACTTAAGCGACGCGACAAGGCAGCTAAACAGGCACCTGCCCGCATTACTAACGAAACCGTAGCCGAGCATCGCGAGCGGATCTTGGCGGGAGGGCGTCGTTTTAAATACCCAATGCAATATGCTAAGCATCGTCTGGTCTTCAATACGATCCTTGTGACCATTGTTGCCCTGTTGCTTGTTGTGCTTATGGGGTGGTGGCAGTTGTATATCGTTCAAAATACGAGTACTTTTTTCTATCGTGTCACACGCGTTCTGCCGTTACCGGTAGCTTCAGTAGATGGAGAGACAGTGCGCTACGGTGACTATCTTATGTACTACAATAGTTCGGCACACTATTTGCAGCGTAGCGAGCAGCTGAACCTTGGGAGCGAAGACGGCAAACGCCAACTCGATTACGTGAAACGTAAATCCATGAACACTGTTACCGCCGATGCATATGCGGCCAAACTGGCGCGCGAGCTTGGCATTACTATTACCAGCGATCGTATCGACAAAGTGATCAACGAAGATAGAGACACGGCAAACGGGCGTATTTCTCAGGAAACGTATGATGCTTCTGCACTAAACGTACTTGGCTGGAGTCCAGATGAATACCGTCAAGATGTAAAAGCTAAACTTACTCGTCAGGATGTATCGTATTCAATTGACACCGATGCCAAACAAAAAGTAGATAAGGTGATTGGATTACTCCAAACCTCTGGGCCCGATTTCGATAAAATCGCTGCTGAAATTGGAGGTGAGGGAGATGGTAAAGCCATCTCGGGCATTTCAGGACTTGTGCCATTTGCCAATCGCGACGGCGGCCTTAGTGCGGCAGCTGTAAAGCTCAATAAAGACGAAGTCTCAGGCGTCATAAAAACAACAACAGGTGATGGTTATTATTTTATCCGGCTCCTCGAAAAAACTGATACTCAGGTAAGCTATGCGTATGTTAAAATTCCTCTGACAGAATTTAGCAAGCGTCTCGCTGCACTAAAAAAAGACGATAAAATAAAAGAATATATTCAGATTCCGGAAGTCCAAGTTCAGGGAATTACAAACGATCAACCCTAATAGGAGGTAATAAATGTACACGCTACCAGATTTACCATATGGATACGATCAACTCGGTAAATATATAAGTAAAGATATCATGCAGCTGCATCATGATAAGCATCACCAAGCATATGTTGATAAGCTTAATGCTGCTATCGATGCGGCGCCGGCGCTGAAAGAGCGTTCACTCGAGACCCTACTGTCCGACCTAACCCATTTACCCGAAGCGGTGCAGACGGCTATTCGTAATCAAGGTGGTGGTCATTATAACCACAGCCTTTTCTGGCAGTGGATGTCCCCTGAGGGTGGTGGCGAGCCAGCGGGCGAACTGGCCCGAGCAATTACGGAGCGATACGGCAGCTTCCAGGCGTTTGTAGATGAATTTACAACAAAGTCACTTGGTATATTTGGCAGTGGTTGGGCATGGTTGCAGCCAAATCTTGACATTATTACAACACCTAACCAAGACACGCCAATTATGCAGGGACTTGAAGCTCCTCTGCTTGGCCTCGATGTTTGGGAGCATGCTTATTACCTTGATTACAAGAATAAGCGCGACGATTACGTTAAAGCATGGTGGAATGTCATTAATTGGGAATTCGTTCAGGATCGTTACGAAGCAAAATAACCGATTATTCGGTCATTCGCACGATTGGATGATCGGGGTTCTGATTAATAAAAGCGGTAACAAGGGCAATACTTGAGAGTGTATGTCCGGCGCTTATCTTTCCATCTAGCATTAGCTCCTCTGCTTCGCCAAAAGTAAACCATCCTTTGTCAAGAATAACCTCACTGTCTTCGTGATCAGCTTCCGTTTCTGTAATCTCGCTTGCGACAAATAGGTCGAGGCGGGAGTTGCCCCGGCCAGTATTCTCGATTTGCTGAGGAAGTCGGTGCCATATGTTTGCCCTTAGGCCACCTTCTTCTTTAAGTTCTTTTTTTGCAGTTGCTTCCTGATTACCATCAGATCCACCAGCGGGGATCTCCCAGCCTACGGTCCCTGAAGGATAGCGTTCTTGAAAAATCATGAAAAGCGAGCGTTTACCCATGCGTTTATCGAGTGCCGCAATGCCCACGGCGGCATGTTCATCGTCAATATAGGTGTATTCGCCATGATGCCCGCCAGGAAACTCAACCTGGTCAGTTCTGTAGCGGAGGTGCTTGTTTACAATAGTAAGTTCCGAGTCGCCCACCAAACGCGTTGAGAGTCTATACTCTCCCTCGGTGTGTCGTTCAGTCATTCCTGCAGTGTAGCATCTATGCATATATTCTTCAATTTTCTTTAAGATATGACAAGAGCCGCCTTGGTAGCTCAACTCTTGTCGGGTGTTGCTTTGACGGCTCACTCCTTGTTATCTGTTCCATCTGGGAATCGTGACAATTTCCATGGGGTCTTGCTTGCCCAGTTTGCCGATGAATCGCCGGCCTTGGGGTTCAATAATGACTTTTCCTTCGCCTAAATAGGTAAGTTTGTGTTTACCAACCAGAAGGCCAATGCCATTATCGAGCTCGATCGATTGATTTACCTCCAGGTAGACATAGTCTTGTCCTTGGACACTGCTCTCGTACGTTTTCGTGCTTTTAGGTAAAAGCTCGTACTCGTAGTGAGGCGCCAAAGGATCGGTACTCCAACGCATCTGAACAAGAATACAGTCACCCTCGGGGCAGATGTTGTTATTCATCCGACTCTCCAATCGGGGTAGCGTGTGAGGGAGGCGGAGTAACCCTACCTCCCTCACACGTTTTGGTTTGCTACTGTTTTACCATGAAGTACGGCATACCGCCGGGAAAGGGGAAAGAATCCCAGAGCTCGCGGGGAAGGCAGAAGTCGGCCTCACCCAGGGCGATGCCAAGCACTAGCAGTTGGTCTACAACCACGTGCTCGCCGGTCCACAACTCACCGTGACGGTCTAGGCAAGCGTTGCGGAAGCTGTTGCCGCCTCCACGGCTGCTTCTGTATTCGTCGGGAAGTTCGCCGAGCATCTCGCTAACATCGTGACGGTAGCTTTCCAACCGCTCGGGGTGAAACCCAAAGGATTCGTTGACCCCTCGAGCTTCCACTCGATCGGCGGTGTCCTCTCCTTCGCGGAACAGGCAACTGGCGAGAACCGTCTGGACACGTTGCGGGTTCAAAATGATGCTCATTGCAGCACCTCACATCTCTTGTCGAACAACTCCCAGGACAATGAAATCCAAGGTGCGGTAATAATATCATAAAAAGGATATTTTAAAAACTACGACGAAATACCCCGGTATCTCGGAGCTTATAGCCACGTCTCAAATACATGTTTCGGGCATCGGCGCGCTGAGGATTTGAAGTGAGGTTGATATTCTTAGCATGACCCTGTTTGCTTGCGGTTTCAGCCATATCCATAAGCCGAGAGGCAATCCCTTGTCCTTGGTATGCTTTATCCACCACGACATCCTCAATCCAATCCTTTTGACCAACTAAAATAACCATGGAACAGAGAAGAGTGGTGCCTATGATGCGACTTCCGTCTTTTGCGATGAATATTCGGGTGCCACTATCAAAAATTCGCTCAAGCCAGGTGAGCGTTATGGGCATTGCCTCCGCAGATAGCTGGGGAAGCAGGAGATTAAGATCGGTAACTGTTTGTTCGGTAAGTTCATTTTTCTTAAGTTCGCTGAATTGTAAGTCCATATATTCTCAATGATGTCACAGAGTAAAATGCGAATCAATACATGCAATACGACAAGCAGACAGTAATGAGTGCCCGGAATCCTGTCGTATTGCACTGCCTAACCTCGGCTAAGGTCCGACATCCGATAGCGCAACTCTGAGAGGAGAGCCTTCCTTTCATTGTCGGTTCCGGCGTACATATGCGGTTCGATGGGGTCACCGAACCGTAGATGGACAGGATATTTGCGGCGCAACTTCCAGGAGCGTAGAGGCTTTACCTTATCACTCCCTTCAATAAAGGCGGGCACGATCTTCGTATCGGTTGCAAGAGCCAGTTCGGCTACACCCGGTCTGAAGGGAAGGAGCTCTCCTGTTTCAGAGCACTTTCCTTCGGGATAGATGATCAGTAGACCGTCATGTTCCAAAATCTTAGCCCCGGCCGTAAGTGCTTGCCGACGGGATTTCAGATTGCCACGCTTTACCGGAATGTGACCAAGAAGCCACATGATAAGGTTGACCCCCGGGATACGCCACAGTTCAGCCATGGCGAGCGCTACACCATTGCGCCGAAGGGCTCCCCACAAGAAAACCGGGTCTGCTATGGAAATGTGGTTACAAGCAACGATCACCCTGCCTTTCTGGGGGACAGCCTCGCGGTTAGTGACGGTAACGTTGAAAACCTTCCACCTCGCTAGGCTTCGCAGCATAATCCTGAGTAGGCGAGTAATCGCCCAGGCATGTGGCTGAAGGCCCCGCGGACGCAGGTGCTTCATGTGCCCTCCCTTGCGAAAATAAACGAGAGAATCCCCTCGCTTCTTGTCTGTGTCTGCTTGTCAAAATCTCCAAGTTGGAGATCACAATATAATACCTTTTAAAAACAGATATTGTCAATCTATGGAAAGCGAAAACACCCCACACCGGGGCGGGGAGTTTCCGCCACGCACAGTATAGGGCGTGATAGGGGTCAGCTGGGCGGGTCGATCCGCTTGCCGTCGTTTGACAAGCGCGGAATCACACCTGGATCACCCTGTTCTGCCTCGAGATGACGCAGCAGCTCTTCGAAATCTCCCGCTGCAACCTGTTGAGGCGTGAACAGCATAACGGGGAAAAAGATCGAATCGATCTCTGCGCTGAAGAACCGGAGCACCGAAACACGAGGTGCCTTCGGCATTTCGTCCGTCTCGGGGAAGAAAAGGAGCACCGCGCCATCCTCGCCGAGCATGTAGCCGATGATGTCATCGGTGTTCGTGTCGGTTTCGAAAAGTTCGGTCACTTCGTCGGGTGTGAGCTGACGAAGCTCCGACCGCGGCATCCCCTCGTCATCTGTCTGAATCTCGAGACCGGTGGCGAAACGGTAGTTGATAGTGTTGTCACTGATGGTCAGCTCCAGTTCGCCCATTGCCATGCCGGATTCGTCCGTCGGGCCAAATCCTCGGTAAGTACCATTCAGGCTCACTTTTCTCATCTCCTAAGTAGAGGCGTCCATGACGTAAGACGACCACCATGGGGCGATCGTTCTTACAATAACATAAAGCATCGTCTTTGGCGAGCTACTGCCTCAAGATTCCGGTGAGCCACAACGGGAAAATAGGAGGCCCTGTGTTAGAAGGTGAGAAGCCCCGCGTCCACAAGGGACGCGGGGTCTAGGGGCTCGACGCGTCTGGCCGACCGGAGCTATGCTAGCTATTGGTTCGGGGCGCCGGATCGAGAGAATATGCAGCTAATGTCAAGGTATTCTGGGTCACGTCCCACCTTGCATAGGTGCGATTATTGGGATGCGGCCGACCGTTTATACGCGGTCCACCCACATCTCCGTACACGACATCAGGGAGGGGATCCCCCGCCTTTAACACTGGGTTGGTAGGCCGCAGTTCCCACTCAACTTGATCTCCGTGAGAGGTGAAGCAGATCCCCGCAATCCTGGGCGCCACTCCATCCAACTCGAAAGTTGCATTATTCGAAGCCGTTTCATCAGGCTGGCTCATAATCAACCTCTCGCTCATCTACTATCTGGAGCCATTCTCTAAACCACCATATATTTTAGAATAAAATAAGTATAAAAGCAACTTTATGGATCGTAGTAAGATAATGAGATAGCACGAAAAAAGTCCACCAGTAGGTGAACTTGTTTCGTGGCGGGCTCGACCGGATTTGAACCGGCGATCTCCTCCGTGACAGGGAGGCGTGATAACCCCTTCACTACGAGCCCGTGGTGCTATCTTAGCTTTCAACATGATAGCAGTTTTTATCTTGAGGTGCAACAGGGAAAGACTATTTGTTCCCGGGCAGTGCGGTGCTATAATAGCCAAGAGGCTTACATAAGAATGCCGCTGTAGCTCAGTTGGTAGAGCGGCGCTTTCGTAAAGCGTAGGTCACCGGTTCAAATCCGGTCAGCGGCTCCATAGCCGTAGTACTTATTTAGGGAATATATATGAAAACAGCAGGCATTAATTACATAAAGCTTATCATCGCCGACCGAGCACTCGCACTGCTGCTTTTGCTGTTTATTCTTGTCGTTATCGCTTATTCTATTTATGTGGGCGTTTCCTTAAGGCCAAGTGATCTTCAAGTGGCTGTTCACTACAGTTCATTCGGCGAAACCAGCTTTTACCGAGACAAATGGTATTATTTCATTAACTTTATCGTTGTGGGCGCCTTTATGGCAATTGCTCACACCGTCTTAACGGTGAAACTGTTTATCCAGGGTCGTCGTTCACTTGCACTGGCCTTTGTTTGGCTTAGTCTGCTTCTTATTGTGATTATCTGGTTTACGACGTGGGCGGTTCTAAGGGTAGCCTTCCTCTAATAATGATAGATCTCGAATTACCCCTTAAAAAGAGAACTCGGCCCTATCGTTTTTTTGAAATGCTACCGGCTATTCTTAGTTACGGTATGCTACTGCTTCTTGTTGTACTGTCTCTCTTTAGTCCGCTAGCCGCGGCGGTTTATCTGCTGCTCATCATTATTACGGTGCTCGTAAAGGCTATTGGTATTGCGATTCATACGGTGGGAGGACGAAGCAGACTTGATAGAGCTCAGAACGTCGATTGGCATACGCGACTCGGGCAACTTGAGGACCCTGTAGTAAGTTACGAGCATGAAAAGTCAGCGCATTCAAAGAGTTTTGGCTTCGAGGTTCATAAGGAGAATCTTCGGCTTATGGCAGCTGACCCCGGCACATTCCCTAAACCTTCGGAGCTATACAATGCGGTCATTATAGCTGCGTATAACGAATCGTATGAGGTGATTGAGCCAACTATTCAGTCGGTACTCAATACCACTTACGACAGCGATAAAATTATCGTTGTGTTTACTTATGAGGGACGTGGTGGCAAGGAGATCGCAGCCACGGCGCAAAAACTAAAGCAAAAGTTCGCTCAATCATTTAAAGCATTCCATGTTATTGAACACCCCGACGGTGTTCCGGGCGAGATACGCGGCAAGGGGAGCAATATAACATTTGCCGGTCGTTACTTAAAAGAGTGGCTTGCTCGGGAGGGAATCGAATACAAAAACGTCATGGTGACTACTCTCGATAGCGACAACCGTCCTCATGCGACATATCTTGATTATGTAACCTACGAGTATATTGTCCATGAGGATCGCAAACATCTCTCGTATCAGCCAATTGCTCTATTCCTAAACAATATATGGGATGCGCCTGCGCCTATGCGCGTACTGGCAACAGGAAATTCATTCTGGAATATCATTAGCTCTATGCGGCCACATACCCTAAGGAATTTTGCATCACACTCCCAAAGTATGGATGCTCTTGTTGAGATGGACTTCTGGAGCACGCGTAGCATCGTAGAAGATGGACACCAGTATTGGCGCAGTTACTTTTATTTCGGGGGTAATTACTCAGTAATTCCCGTATATGCTCCTATTTATCAGGACGCGGTTCTTGCCGACACCTATCCGCGTACGCTAAAAGCTCAATTTATTCAGTTGCGTCGGTGGGCGTACGGCGCTTCCGACATACCCTATGTCGCAACGCGGTTATTTTCAAAGCAGCGAAACGTGCCTTTCTTTCCGGGGTTGGCTAGGCTTCTGAGGCTTATCGATGGGCATGTAACACTGGCCAGCGTGCCAATCCTTGTAGCCGTTGGGGGCTGGGTGCCTCTTTTAGTAAACAGTCAGGCGGCTCGTGACATCGCCGCGCATCAGCTTCCGGAGGTGGTGAGTGGGGTGCAGCGTGTTGCCATGGTTGGTCTTATAATTACTATCTTTCTCGCCTTTAAAATGCTGCCACCGCGACCTGAACGATATAAGCGTCACCGGACAATCTGGATGCTGCTTCAGTGGGGTTTGATGCCAGTTACTGCTATAGTATACAGCGCGTTTGCGGCTTTCAACGCCCAGACACATCTGTTATTTGGAAAATACCTCGATAAATTTGATGTCACCGAGAAGGCGACTCATCAGTCGGTTGCCCGCGCCAGGCGGTCGAAGGGCGCCCGCGCCGGCGGGTCGAAACGATAAGTTGATGCCTGGCGGCATACTGAAGTGCTGCCAGCTCGTCAAACCGTTTTAGAACAATATGTGTGTTTGCTGCTATTTCTTCCGGAGTAAGGTATTCTACTTGGGTTGAAAGGGAGATCTCGACAGTCTGGGCGAGGTCGAGTGCGTGTACTTTTGCGGAAGTTTCCGAATGGGTAAAGGCTTTTGCAATACTTAAGGTCAGGCGTCCCAGATTAAAGGGTTCGGTTTTGCCTCCGTTGCGGTGTACTTTGGCATTTTCTGCCAAAGATGGGGTTTCATGGGTAGTAAAAATCATCTGGCAGTTAGGGCAGAATCGCCGTCGCCATATGAGAGGCTGTCGTTTTTTACCCCGGGAGTTAACAACCTGAGTTTTTGGATGAAAACAATTTATGCAAAACATATCCATATATTGACATACAGCTATTTAAAAAGCTAGTGGAAAAACAATAATAAAAAGTGGGAAAATAAATCCACCTCAGTAAAGAGGTGGATTTCTTATACGTGGTTTAGAACTATTGTTTGTGTGTTCGCGCGCGGATAGCTTTTTTAGCATCGCGCCAGGTCACGTCATATTCAAATGACAGAGGAACCTTAGTGAGTGCAGAGGGTTTTTGTTGTACGGTATCTTTAGCCATATTTTTATATTAGCATAAGCTTCTTAAAATGTCAATCTATCTGCAACGTCACAATATATCATTTGTGGGATATGCAGATACCGAATCAGGCTACTTCATGGGTGGAAAACTTTGGGACAAAGGGCCCGTCGGCAAATACCGGCGAACCCTTTGTCTTCCAGAATCATGTACCCAGAATGCTCCGCAGGTGGCGGGCGTAACCCGGATTCTTGTAGGCGATAACCTTAATCTGCCGCACCCCTAGAGGTTTAGCCTCCAGGAAACGGCGAATCCCTGCCGCCATCTCATCCAGAACAGCCTGCTCGCTCTGTTCGTACATGCCAAAGGCAGAACCGGTGCGCATGACAGGTAGTGTTACCACTTCGAGCCGTTGCCGATCTGCCTCAAGAAGCGCGGCATACACGATGTCTTGTAGCGGGCGGTCGAAATTGTCGACAACGAACACTACGCTGGCGAACTTGCCGTCATGACGGCCGTCGTACGTTGTGTAGACCGTATCCCCGCTGCGCTTGAGGCCTCGGTTGCTCGTCTGACGATGGAATACCTCGCCTGCGCAGTTCATGATTGCTTGGTCAACCGCGCCAAGCCACCGAAGTGTCTCGTTTACACCCGTGATCAGACCATCGGCCGGCGTCTGGGTGATGTCATCTTCAAGTACTACGACCTCAGTCACGTGCGCACTCCTAGGTAAGGATGTCATCCACTCTGGAAGACAATTTAGTATATCATTATGTTATGTCATTTTTATAGAGGTCGGATCTGGAATAAGAGAATACTTGAATAATAGGAGTCGCTTGGAGAAACTAAAAGTGATGCTTCCAGAGCAAAGATGACAAGTCGGCCGAGTTGATTCTGGCTGCTGCTGTCTAGCTATTTTGAACGCGAAGGAAGGCGCTTTGAGTTATGGTTATGGGTCCGATGTCCGCTCCCATGCGCTGAGACAAACTCTGTCGGATAGCCGCAGGAGCGTCACTCGCGATCTCCTCGGGAGTGTACTCACGGTCTAGCCAGAGCTCGCTATCTCCGGACCCCCTGCCATGGGTGTACCAAACCTTGTATACGAATGTCTGTGCCACCTAAGCTGCCCTTTCTTGATTGTGCTATTCATTTCAGCATATCAATCTTAAATAATACAGGGAGGAGTGCCAATGATAAGTAAGATCATATCTTAACTGATAGTAATCGAGCGTGTGTAGTGATAAAAACGTATACTAAAATCACCTCGAGTAAGGTGGAAGACTGTTACTAACCAAAGTGAATCAACCTAAATGAACTCACTTTGGTGGGCGATAGAGGAGTCGAACCTCTGACCTCCACAACGTCAATGTGGCGCTCTAGCCAGCTGAGCTAATCGCCCTCAGCTTTTATCTCAGCATAGCAAACAGAGATGAGTCTTGCAATAACAAGGGTGAAGATCTATTATTTATAATGAACGTTTGAAAGCGGACTAACCACCCGCCTAGTTCCGTGGATGTGGCTATGTGCGTAACGTGCCTCATAAGTGCCTGGGAAGCCCAGGAAGTCCGGTGGAACCGCCCCCCATACTAGGGCCCGAGACGTATACGATAAGTGAAGATTTTACCCTCTTCGGCTATCGCATGCGTCTTTTATGTTATTAGAGGTATGAAGAAGGAGTTAGAGATGTCTACAGAAGCAGCGCCTATTGAAGGTATTCGTCATAGCCTTGCTCACTTGCTTGCGGCAACAGTAATAGAGATGTATCCAGGAGCAAAAAACGCTATCGGACCCGCTATCGAGAACGGATTTTACCAAGATTTCGATACCCCCGCACCTATCACCGAAGATGAGTTGCCAAAAATCGAAGCAAAAATGCGAGAGAAGCTGAAGACGTGGGCCGAATTTCAGCGTAGGGAAGTCACGGCTGACGAAGCGAGAAAACAATTTTCTTGGAACCCCTACAAATTGGAGCTTATTGACGAATTGGCAAGCCAGGGCGACAAGGAGATCACCTTCTATACTTCGGGTGATTTCATAGATCTCTGTAAGGGTGGTCACGTTGATGATGCGAGAAAAATAAATCCGAAAGGTTTTAAGCTCACTAAAGTGAGTGGTGCCTACTGGCATGGCGATCAGAGTAAACAGCAATTGCAACGAATTTACGGGGTCGCTTTTTCTACAGAGGAAGAGTTGAAAGAATATCTCAAGCGTCTTGAGGAAGCAAAACAGCGTGATCACCGAAAACTCGGAAAAGAACTCGATCTCTATACCAGCTCACCTTTAATAGGCGCGGGATTGCCACTGTTTACTCCTCGGGGAACCCTGCTTCGCGATAAAATTAACGAACTGGCACAGAGCTACCGACTTAATAACGAGTATGAGAAAGTGTGGATTCCTCATATTGCTAAAATTGATACCTATAAAACCTCGGGACATTTTGAGAAGTTTCCGGAACTGCTGCGCTTTACTTCTACTGAATCGGGTGATGAATTGGCGCTAAAGCCCGTGAACTGTCCTCATCATACGCAAATTTTTGCAGGGCGACCTCGGAGCTATCGAGAGCTACCGATTAAATATCTTGAAACTACGACGGTTTTCAGGGATGAGAAGAGCGGGGAACTGGGAGGATTAAATCGGGTCCGTGCGATTACTCAAGATGACTCTCACGTCTTTTGTGCCGAAGATCAAGTTGAGGGCATTTTCTCGGAGCTTATTGAAAGCGCTCAGCACATGTATGAATTATTAGGAATGAAACTTTCGTTACGGCTTTCTTTCCGTGACGACGCTGACAACTATCTTGGCGAGCCTGAAGTGTGGGATCGCGCCCAGCAAGCAATTCAGTCGCTAGCCGAAAAGTTTAACTTGGAGCATGAAATCGGTGTTGGTGAGGCGGCTATTTACGGTCCAAAAATGGACTTCATGGCCACGGATGCACTTGGGCGCAAAACTCAGCTTGCTACTGTGCAGCTCGACTATGCTATGCCGGAGCGCTTTGGTCTTGAGTACACCGCGGAGGATGGTAATAAGAAACGACCTATCATGGTCCACTGTGCTTTGTTGGGGTCAATTGAGCGATTCTTGAGCATCTTTATCGAACACACTGGTGGTTGGTTCCCGCTATGGGTCGCTCCTGAGCAGGTCCGCATCCTCACTATTAACGATACGGTCCTTGACTACGTGGAAGAAATCAAGGCGATCCTCAAGAGTACAGTGTTGATGAAACCTATAAAATACAGCGAGGTGCGTTTTACAACGGACAGCCGGAACGAAAGTTTAGGTAAAAAAATTCGTGAAGCCACTTCCTGGAAGATCCCCGTACAGCTCATTGTCGGTCCTAAAGATGAAGAAGCAAGAGAAGTGAGCGTACGTACTCGTGATAAAGAGGAAAAAGTGGCACTTGATCGTCTTGGAGCCTACCTCCAAGAGCTGTAAACTATAAGTATGGAAGAAGAAATACCTGCTGGGTTCCGCGAAAAAGTATACGAAATCATGGCACAGGTGCCGTATGGTCGAGTAATTACCTATGGAGACGTGGCTGGACTCGCGGGTAAGGCGAATGCTGCTCGTATGGTGGGCGGCATAGCTCATCACGGACCAACTGAACTTCCTTGGCATCGTCTTGTGAACAGGTTCGGTGGGCTGGCATCTGGTTTTCATGGCGGACGTGAGGTCCAAGAACAACTTCTGGCTCAAGAAGGGGTGCCATGTACCGATTTTATAGTCGATAATTTTAAGGAAAAACGATGGAATCTCGATCCGCAAGCCAGCTTCCCTTGGTTGTGATTATTGGCCCGACTGCGAGCGGTAAAACAGACTTAGCAATAGCATTGGCAAAGAAATACGGCGGTGAGATTATCTGTGCCGACTCTCGGACAATCTATAAAGGCATGGATATAGGCACGGCCAAACCTACAAAAGAGGAGCAGTCCCAGGTGCCGCACTGGGGTCTAGATTTGGTAGAGCCAAGAGAACGCTTTACAGCTGCGGACTTCAAAATGTATGCAAATACAAAGATAGAGGAAATTCGCCAAAGAGGAAATATACCTTTTCTTGTGGGGGGTACGGGATTGTATGTAGACAGTGTACTTTTTGATTACAGCTTTGGCACTCCTAGGAACAACGAGCTATGCAAACAGCTGGAAAAAATGTCAGAAGAGGAATTGCGGTTTTATTGTATAAAAAACAATATAGAACCTCCAGAAAATGCGAAAAACAAAAGACATATCGTTGCTGCAATTGAACGGAATGGGGCGGTTGACAGAAAGCAAGACAAACCTTTAAACACAAGCATTATTGTAGGAATAACTACGGATAAGACAATACTCAATCAACGAATTGCAGTAAGAACCGAACAATTATTTAAGAATGGCGTTGTAGAAGAGGCAATAATATTAGGCAAAAAATACGGATGGAATAGCGAAGCATTTACTGGAAATGCCTATCGTGCCATTAGGTTGTATCTGTCGGGAGAAATTACCGAAGCAGAAGTGAAAGATAAAATTACAACGTTAGATCGTCAACTTGCTAAGCGACAACGAACATGGTTTCGACGCAATAAATACATTCATTGGCTTTCGCTAGATGAGGCGCGGCTTTTTATTGAAGACCGGCTCGCTAATCTATAAAAAGCATGCTATTATAGAACACGAAAGTTACTCTAGGTAGAGGGATGATTGACGCACTATTTGGTTCAAAAACAAGGGTGAAATTACTACATCTATTCCTGAACAATCCAGGGAAGTCTTTTTATGTTCGCGAAATCACTCGACTCATTGACGAACAAATTAATTCGGTTCGTCGGGAGCTAGCTAATATGCTTCAGGTGGGTATCATTACAAGCGATACGGCCGATAATAAGCTCTATTACGAAGTTAATCAACGTTATGAATATTATGTGCCATTCCGGGCTATCTTTGCGGATGAGAAGATGCAAGAGTCGACCCCGACGATACGTCAGGACAGCTGGCACGGGCTTCTGGAGTCTCTGAGTGGTGTGCGTCTTGTGCTACTTGCTGGAGTGCTGGTAAAGGGGTCTGCCGTGGGAGTTGATCTGTTAATTGTTGGCGATGTTTCTCCGGTTAAGGTAAAAAACGTTATTAAAAAGATAGAAAAAGTTGAGAGTCGTGAGATTAACTACAGTATTCTGAGTTACGATGAATTCTATTATAGATTGAGTGTTCGTGATAAGTTTATTACGGAGATATTGAATGGAAAGCATGCTGTACTACTGGATGCCGATAAAATGCTGAAATTGTAAGAGAGGAACTATATATGTTTGATATTGAATATAGAGGGGGGAATGGCGTAGCTATTTCCACAAAGAAGACAGAACTGGTATGTGATCCGAATTTGTCTGTAGTTGGGTTGAAATCATTAACTGCCAAAGGGAAGGTGGAGCTTGCGACGGAAGCTCGTCTTGCCGTTAATGATCCCGAGGCTATCCTTACCATTGAAGGTCCAGGCGAATATGAAATTGGCGATTTCTCAATTCAGGGAATAGGTGCCTTACGCCACCTTGACACCGAAGCAGATGAAAAGAAGTCAACAATTTATAGAATAGAAATAGGAGATGTCAGGATTGCGCTACTTGGTAACATTGCCCCTAAGCTAAGCGAAGATCAGCTTGAAGCTATCGGCGTGGTCGATATCGTCATTCTCCCGGTGGGGGGTGGAGGGCTTACCCCCGACGCTACAAGTGCTGCGGCTATGGTTCGTAGTATTGATCCCAAGGTAGTTATCCCGGTGCATTATGCGGATAGTATGCTTAAGTATGAAGTGCCTCAGGAGAGCGTTGAAGTGTTCGTAAAGGAGTTAGCGGCTCCCGTAGAGAAAGTAAGTGGCAAATATAAGCTAAAGGGAACAGCATCACTTCCACTTACTCTGACGGTAGTTGAGCTAAACCTTGCTTAATATCTAAAGTGTAATAATAAAAATAGCCTCCGCTAGGAGGTTATTTTTTAAGGAGGAGTAGCTTCTAGACTGCCTTAGCCAGAATACCTTTTTTCTTGAGTGTTCGAATAGCCTGAGTACAAAGGATCATGGTTACCTTTTGACCGTCGACTTCAAACGTTTTCTTCTGCAGGTTAGGCTTGAAACGGCGTTTTGTGCGTCGCAAAGAGAAACTGACGTTATTGCCAGTTAAAGCGCCTTTTCCTGTAAGTTCACATCGAGATGCCATAACATTAAATTCCACTTATTTTTACAATCTGTACCAGTTTACCTCTTTTGGCGGTTTTCGTCAAGGTGAAGTCTAGTTTACTAGATAAAACCTTCAGAATAAGTATACTCTAGAGAAAAGTACTCGCATAAGGAGGAGTTTATGAGCTATGAACCGCAAACACACGAAGCGCAGGTAAATATTCTACGACATCTGTTATTTACACCTCAGGCAGGATTTGCCGAGCTTCAAAAGGGAACGAATCTCAGCAGTGACCATTTTAACTTTCATATCAAGAAGCTTGTGGAAGAAGGTTATGTTGAGAAGTTGGAGAAGACATACCGGCTTTCTCATAAGGGAAAAGAATATGCGAACCGGATGGATACCGACGAAAAAGAAATAGAAAAGCAGCCTAAGATCTCTGTTGCGATTACACTAGAAAGAAAAAACAACAAGGGAGAGCGAGAGTATCTTTTTCAGCAGCGCAAGAAAAACCCTTATTTTGATTTCTGGGGTCGCATAGGTGGAAAAATACGGTGGGGCGAAACTATTATAGAGGCAGCCAACAGAGAGCTGCTAGAGGAGACGGGCCTTACGGCTAAGTTCGAATATAAAACGCTCTACCATAAGCGAGATTTTAATAAGAAGACGGGGAAACTCCTGGAAGATAAGATTTTTCTTTGTGTATACGCGACCGAATTCAGCGGGCAGCTTATTGAGGAGTTTGAGGGTGGCGTCAATAAATGGATGACATTTGATGAATTTCATGAACAACCTAAGCGATTCAGTAGTGTTGATGAGTTTACTGCCCTTATGGAAGAGGGTGTACATTTTGCCGAACGCGAATTTCATTATGACGAATCAGAGTACTAATCCTGTATAATTTATATACATGGATATACTATACCTTTTAGTTGTTTTTGGCGTCATCCTTCTTTCAATGACGCTGCACGAGGCAATGCACGCTTTTACGGGGTATTGGCTTGGTGACGACACAGCTAAATTAGAAGGGCGACTGACCCTGAATCCTATAAAACACATCGATCCGTTTTTAACGATCATACTTCCTCTCACGTTAGCTCTTGTGGGTGCACCTATTTTTGGTGGTGCTAAGCCTGTTCCATTTAACCCTGCACGTGTACGTTACGATGAATGGGGGGCGGCGCTTATTGCTATTGCAGGACCACTTACTAATCTGTTAATTGCCTTTATTGCCTTTGGAATTTTTGTTATAGCCGGCATGCCACTGGATGGTTTCTTTGCTCTCGTTCTGCACGCCTTCATATACGTCAATCTCGGCTTCTTTGTATTTAACATTATTCCTATTCCACCCCTGGACGGTTCGCGAGTTCTGTATGCATTGGCGCCGGAGTTTGTTCGTAGGGGGATGGAGATAATTGAGCGCTATGGCATCATTCTTATATTTGCTATAGTCCTGCTTGCAAGTCCACTAATAGGGGCGTTCATGGCAAGCGCTATCGATTTCTTTATCACGGTGTTTAGTCGCATCTTCAGCATTTAATAAGAGAGAAATGATATAATAGAAGAGTCCTGGGGAATGGTGCCTAGGCGTATATGATTTTCCTGAATATCATATTGATAGGGAGTTCAAATGACCTATTTCCGTGGAAATACTTTGAGAACACCCACCTTGCTTTATAGCGGGAATATCAAGCGCCGAAAGTACCGTTCCTAGGGGCTTTTTAGATAACGGGATGTGGCGCAGCCTGGTAGCGCGCACGGCTGGGGGCCGTGAGGTCGCAAGTTCAAGTCTTGTCATCCCGACCAAATATATACAATTTTCTAGTGAGGCGGAAATAAACATGAATCAAAGAATTGCTGTCCGGGCTATTATTCGTAAAGATGAAAAGACATTATTACTCCGTCGTTCAAGTGGACGACCATCAATTCTGGGCAAATTTGAACTCCCTGGAGGTCGGCTTGACTATGGCGAGCAGCCAGAAGACGCATTAGCCAGATATCTACAGGATGATGCGGGGTTGGTTATTCAGACCGCACAGCTATTTGACGTATTAACATACGTTGATCATGACGATAGGGATATTCAGTATGTCTTCATTCTTTATCTCGTAAGTGTTGAGGCACCTGGATCGGTGACTTTAAGCGGTAACTACGATCACTATACATGGAAAAAGGTGTCACATATACAACAACAGGAGCTTACCGAATCCGCGAAGCTTTTGTTGGGAATATCACAACAAGAAATTACCTCTGCTAAAGAGCAGCAACCTATTGGTAAAGATGTTTCAGATACAACAGAATTAATTCACTCTATTATTTACGCGGATGGGGGTTCTAGGGGTAATCCGGGACCGTCAGCTTCCGGCTTCGTTATCATGAATGATCAGGAGCATGTTATTCATGAAGGGGGCATGTATCTTGGGATTACGACGAATAACCAAGCTGAGTATCACGGTGTACGCTTAGCGTTGGAAAAAGCGCTAGAGATGGGGGTTAAAACGGTAGATTTTCGACTCGACAGCCTGCTCGTTGTCAATCAGATGAATGGTATATATAAGATCAAAAATAGAGATCTTTGGCCGATTCATGAGCGCATCCAAGAATTAGTTCGGGAGTTTGATAAGGTTACCTTTACGCACGTGCGTCGTGAATTCAATCAATTGGCCGATGGTATGGTGAACAAGATCCTCGATGCTAGAGTGCTGTAGGTGTGATATAGTGTGTGGTAGGCAGCTTATTAAGCGATCGCTTGCTATTTTAGCAAGAGGAAAGTCCGGGCAGCGTAGGGCGTAACAGTCGCTAACGGCGACCGGAAGCAATTCTAGGGAAAGTGCCACAGAAACGAAACCGCCTTTTATAAGGTAAGGGTGAAAGGAGTGGGGTAAGAGCCCACAGCTGCTCATGGTGACATGAGGAGGAGGTAAACCCTGTTAGCTGCAAGGAGATCTACATATAAGGTGGCCCGCCTGTAGGTCGTTATCCGCTCGATTCCTCGGGCAACCGAGGAGCTAGATAGATGATCGCTCACGACAGAACCCGGCTTACCGATAGGCTGTCACTAAAAAACTCCCCATGTAGGGAGTTTTTTAGTGTAAGGAGAAAACTATTTATTTTACAGATTTAACAACTGCTGCAAATGCCTTAGGCTCGTTGACCGCCAGCTCGGCTAGAACCTTTCGGTCAAGCTCAACGTTAGCCTTCTTAAGACCAGCAATAAGGTTACCGTAGGTTACTCCATGCTCACGTGCAGCTGCATTGATACGGGTGATCCAAAGGCCGCGGAGGTCGCGTTTCTTGTTACGACGGTCTCGGTATGCGTATTGAAGTGCACGAATAACACCTTGCTTAGCAAGACGAAATGAACGCGTGCGATTATGCTGCATACCTTTTGCAAGTTTTAGAATCTTTTTGTGTTTAGCTCGTGCTGCAACGCCTCTTTTTACTCGCATTGTCTTAAACTCCTAATGCTCGCCTAACGTTCTTCGCCATTCCACCGGTAACTTGAGCACCGTTGTTAATAGCACGTTTGCGACTTTTACTTTTCTTCTGAAGAAGGTGATTCCCGAATGCGCGACGACGAGTCAGTTTACCTGTACTCGTCAGCTTAATGCGCTTTGCGGTACCCTTGTGGGTCTTTAGCTTTGGCATTATTTACTCCTTACTACTATATTCAGATTGCGGCCAGCCATCTGAGGTTTTTGCTCGATTATTATATCGTCACCAAGGAGATTATCGATCCGATCAACCATTTCGTAGCCCAGCTCTCTATGAGCCATTTCGCGGCCCCTGAAGACGATCATAATTTTAACCTTATGGCCTTCTTCAATAAAGCTGCGAATTTTGCGAAGTTTTATATCAAGATCATTTGCGCCGATCTTAAGACCAAGACGCATCTGCTTGAGTTCGCTCGCCTTGCTGTTCTTCTTATGTTTTTGTTGCTCTTTCATCTTTTGATACTGGTATTTACCCCAGTCGATGATTTTGGCAACGGGTGGATTGGCACCGGGAGAAATCTCTACGAGATCTACCCCAGCCTCCTCAGCTGCCTTGAGCGCCTCCACGCGGCTCATGATGCCAAGTTGTTCTCCGTCTGCCCCGATAACACGAAGTTCAGTTGAACGAATTGCTTCGTTAATACGAATTGATTGACTAATCGCTAATCTCCTCTTCGAGTTGCAATATAATTTAAGCGTTACTCGTTCTCCATTCTACCAGATTCGCCACCACTGTTCAAGAGTTTTGTCGATATTGTAACGCTTCACTGACATGCCGGATATCGATAGAGTCGCTCTGCTCGAGGTCGGCTATTGTCCTGGCTACTTTTATAATCTTGAAATAACTTCGAGCACTAAGATTCAATTTGTCCACGGCTTTTTTGAGCAGTTCAAGGGCATCTTTGCTTATGGAGGCGGCGGAATTCATCTCCGAGTTGTGAAGACTGTTATTATAGCGCCCGGTGGTGCCGTATCGCTTGCTCTGGACGGCGATAGAGTCTTCGATCTGCTTCTGGGCGACCATATGCTGGGCGGTGGAGGTGGCCGTCTGCGATAAAAGAGAATTGCTTGGTATCCTGGAAACCGTAACAACAAGATCGATCCGATCCATAAAAGGGCCTGAAAGCTTCTTTTGATAGGTAAGAATTTGATTCGTGTTACATGTGCACTCTTTTCCGTTGTCACCGTAGTAGCCACACGGACAAGGGTTCATTGTTGCTACAAGCATAAAATCGGCGGGATATTGAATACTCTGACTTGCCCGAGTAACCTGAATAGTCTTATCCTCCAAGGGCTGCCGCAATGATTCAAGCAGAGAGCGGGGATATTCGGGGATTTCGTCAAGAAAAAGGACGCCGAGGTGAGCAAGGCTGATTTCTCCCGGGTGAGGACGAGTGCCTCCTCCAATGAGGGAGGCTCGACTGGCTGTATGATGAGGTGCGCGAAAGGGACGGGCCTGGACAATGCTCTGGGTTTCGCCAGCAAGTCCATGAAGCTTAGTAACGGCTATCTGCTCTTCGTGCGATAGAGGAGGAAGGAGATTGGCAAGCGTTTTTGCGAGCATAGTTTTGCCAGAGCCCGGTGGACCAGTAAAAAGGATATTGTGATGTCCGGCCGCGGCGATGATTAGCGCGCGCTTTGCCTGTTCCTGGCCTCTGACTTCATCAAGAAGGGGAGAAGTAAGCGGCGCTTTCTTCTTTGACCGAGCCTTCCTGTCAAAAGGTTGTAGCTTTACTTCCCCTTTGAGATGGAGAAACAGATCTCGTAATGATGACACACCGATAATCTCAATGTCCGGAATTAAGGCTGCTTGTTTAATGTTTTGTTGAGGCAGGTAGACTGTTTGTAGGCCTATACTGCGAGCTTTTTCTACAATACTGATAACACCCCTGATGGGACGAATGGTTCCGTCAAGTGCGAGTTCTCCTGCGAATATAGCATTGTCGCTCTCTGATTGAGAGAGTTGGCCGCTACTCACGAGAATCGAGAGCGCGATAGGTAGATCATAGTGGGTTCCATCTTTGGGAAGTTCTGCGGGTGCCAGGTTGATGGTAATCTTTCGAGCTGGATACTCCAGAAGTGTATTGGTGATCGCACTCCTTACGCGCTCTTTGGCTTCATCGATGGCTTTGTTTCCTAGGCCTACGATTTGCAGAGTTGGCAAGCCTTTGGTCGTATGGCTTTCTACTTCCACGATCGAACCTTCAAAACCGATTGGCGCTACCGAGAGTATTTTTGCAACTATTCCCATAACGCTAGTTAGTTAAACATAGCCATAAGCTATTTGCAACACAAGCTTTTATGATATAATATAAAGTGTTTGGGGCTGATTTAGCTTTCGACAAAAGGACTTTAACAGACTATTTTGCAAGTCGACCATACGCGTAACGTATATTTTTAATTGCAAACAAATTTGCTAAGGCAGTAAAAGAAGTACCTGCGGTTTTCGCCCAGGCCTTCCAACCTGTCGCCGTTGTAGCTTAATTGCTATAGCCATCGCGCTTCCAACGTGAGATAAGAATCGCGGTGTTATACGAATGTCACTTACTTTTAATATGTTTGAAATAGGCATGTTAAAAGGACACCTTTCTATTTCGAGTAGCGGAATTTTTTGTTTATTCTATCGTTCCGCACTTATACCAGAATAAACTAAGCTTGTAGACGAATAGTAGGTTACCTTTTGGACCCGGGGGCAGTTCCCGGCAGCTCCACCAACATTATTTAAAACACCCGCAGCTCTACGGGTGTTTTTGATACGCAAAATAAAACAACCACCTGCGAGTAGTGGTTGTTTAGTGTGGAGTTTTTTGGTTCTTGTTTATTTTTGGCCCCTGCATAATTTTTTTATTCAGAAGCTACCCCTATAATATGACGCCAAAGCGCTTGTGTCAACATAAATCTCGTATAAAATCTCGGTAAAAAACACCACGTGTGGATAAGTTGGTTTCTCAAAAGGGGACTAGGATGTCAGATAACTAAGTGAGCTCGCAAGCAAAGCAATGCTTTTTGGAGACGAGTCACTTGGAAAAATGCCTTTGCGATAATGCATATCATCAAGTCGCTTTTCTAAATTTACGTTATGCACACGAACATAGTTGGCTGTGATTTCACGATTCCTTTATAAAGCCTGTGTGTATTTGTCTTCGGTTTTGGTTACGTACGTTTTGGCACATTTGTCTAAGCTGATGTAATATCACGAGGCCTGTTTTTGGTTAAGGCAAAAATTATTGGATTAAAAATGCGAGTTATTCGATATGTCAAAGTAGATCCTGTGTAGTCGATGATGGCAGGATAAGTTCAAAGACTAGGTAGGTTGAGGCTATAAGAAATTCTTATCATTCAAAAGACCACTTTTTCGGGTCCTTTGGTCTAGGTGCTTGGTGTCTTTTGCTCATACTGCCTACGACGATAGTCCGGATTACGAAACGAACCTTTGCCGTATGCCACAGGAGGAATTGGCCGAAGCTTACGATGTAATAAACAACGTTGTTTATTTAATAACCATTATCTTTTTCATCAGTTAATTCAATAGGTAAGTACGTTTGAAGATAAATATACAACGTATTTTTGTGTAAATATATTGCATTGAAGGGAAAAAAATGCTAATGTTTAAACAAGCTTTTACAAAAACAAAAAAAGCAAAAATACATTAAAAATTCAAACTGACCGTGCCACGTTTCTTTGGCGGAAACTTGGCGGTATACACCGCACAAAATGAGTTACGCTTTTGCGTACCCAAGCACCTTATATGCGTGATGAATACTGCCATGCTCCGTCAAATGACGTTTGAGTATCGTCGCTAGTACCGACGCGTCTAGTTAATCCTCGTATAAATATTAGTAACCTTTACTTTTAGCGGGTATAACACTAGACGTGTCCGTGGAACGTGATAATAGATGCCCCAGGTTTTCCTGGAGCGGTCAGTTGCCATGAGCGGTAGTCTTGCCGTGAAGCACGCGCCAAATAGTTTGTTTATAGAGGCGGATGTCGCTTTCACTGCGTTTTTAGGGCTGCTGCTCTGGCTCTCTTGGTGGTATAGTGGGGACATGTTAGAGCGGATAATAAGTGTGAGTATAGTTCTAGCGATCGTAGTTCTAGCTGCGATGTTGCAGGTAAGTACACCTACAACTGCGGGTCCGTTGGGAATATTAATTGTTTTTATTTTTATGTACGTACTGGTATTGGGCGTACTGACTTTCGCCCTCTTTGGTGCAAGTCGGCTATCTGTAAAACTTTTGCAGATAGCGTCGCCAAAAAAACAGCGCCGACCCCTTTCTCTTGTGCGCTCTTATTATTTTTCATCGGTTGTCGCACTGGCACCGGTGATTTTCATAGGCATGCAATCTGTTGGAGAAGTCGGTTTTTATGACGTTCTACTTGTCACTCTCTTCGTGGGAGTGGCTTGTTTTTATATTGCGAAAAGAACTGCATAAAACACATATGGTCAAAGTAGCGATTATGCTATAATTACAGATATGGAACCTAAGCTGTCTGCACCAAACCGAGGGCCGGAGCACTTACCTAACATAACTGGCGGAAGTGTTGAATACACACCTTCGCTTGCATCTCCCGAGAGAAAGGTTGAGACAGGCCAAGAGAGACAAGAGACACGTCAGGAAGCGGCACCGGCTAATCCGGCTGCGCCCATTCTTCCTCCTGTGCAATTGTCTCCCCCTGTGGTGTCGGATGATGATGCAGCTACGGCGAACCCTCCCGCTGCAACACCACTTGTTGCAGCAGATGACGATCTTATTGAGAAGGAGTGGGTGGATAAGGCTAAGGCGATTGTTTTAAAAACAAAAGACGATCCTTACCAAAGGGAGCAAGAAGTGGGAAAATTACAAGCGGACTATCTGCGTAAGCGATATGGGAAGGAGCTCGGTGCTTCATAGGCAGGAAAGGTAGCGTATGGCGGGGGTATTTATCAGTATTTTTGCTTTTGTGTTTCTCGGCCTCGTTGTCGGGCTTTTTGTCTTTTCGCAATATAAGAAGACTCTAAGAGAGGCAAAAAATTACGAGCGTGGCTTAAAGATGGTCCCAATGCTCATTCATCTTCCTCCATCGAGCAATGACTTAGAAACTGGCTCGCGTGACGAGCGCGACGTCACCGAAGAGATTCTTTCTCAAGCCCAGGTAATGTATAACATCATTGCCAGTACGGCAACGAAAGGGTTCAAAAGCAGAATTTACGGTCAGCGCCATCTTTCTTTTGAGATTCTCGCGCACGAAGGACTAGTCCGCTATTACACAGTAGTTCCCTCGGTGCTTATTGATGTTGTAAGACAAGCAGTAACGGCCGCGTATCCCTCTGCCCGGCTTGAAGAAGTAACTGAACACAATATATTTAGCAAGATTGGAAAAATGAGCGGTACAATCGGCGGAGAGTTTACGCTGAGGAAAAGCTACGTATATCCTATCGCAACGTACCAAGAGACAAAGCGTGATGCTTCTCGGGCACTCCTCAGCGCTCTCTCGAGCGCAACCAGAGAAGATGGTATTGCGATTCAGATGATGCTTCGACCTGCCCGCGAAGGTTGGACAAAAAACTCTATCTCCACTTCCGAGCGTATTAAAAAGGAAAAGGGGAAGAAGACGGGCGTTGGTGGAATGGTCGCTCCTAAAGATATTATGGAGGCTCTTTGGAAACCTCCAGCGACTGAAGACGTGAAGAGTGAAGATAGGCAGTTGTCTTCGCTGGAAAAAACAACCGTTGAAGCCATTGAAGAAAAAACCCGTCACCCAGGGTACGAGGTACTTATTCGGGTTGTTGTATCTTCTAACACAGCCGTACGCTCACAAGCGTTACTAAAGAACGTCGTGGCTGCATTTTCTCTATTTGATTCGCCATCGTTTAATGGATTTAAGTTTTCGATATCGAAAAACATCGAAGAGTTGGTGACAGCTTATATCTTCAGGTTTTTCCCTCAAACGGTCACTCAGAGTGTTTTAAATAGTGTAGAACTTGCAACGATATTCCATCTTCCTGATCAGAACAATATCCCGACCTCACAGGTTCAGCGCCAACTATCTAAGCAAGTCGATGGACCTACTCAGGTTATGGATGAAGGATTTTTGCTTGGTTATAACGAATTCCGCGGGGTCAAAAAACCTATTCGTCTCAGTACGAACGATCGCCGTCGTCATACTTACATCATTGGTCAAACAGGTACGGGTAAGTCGGTCTTCCTGGAGAACCTTGCTTACCAAGATATGATGGATGGTCGTGGATTTGCATTGATCGATCCTCATGGCGATCTTGTTGAAAACTTGCTTGGGAAGGTGCCAAAGGAGCGTGTGGAAGATATCATTTACTTCAATCCGGGAGATATGACCCATCCCGTTGGTCTCAATATGTTTGAGTTTGATTCCCCAGACCAAAAAGACTTTCTTATTCAAGAAGCAATTAATATGCTATACGGATTGTATGATCCTGGTCATACGGGTATCGTCGGTCCTCGACTTGAACACATTTTTAGAAATAGTGCCCTATTACTTATGTCCGATCCGAATGGAGGAACGTTCATTGATATTCCGAAGCTGCTTATTGATGAGGAGTTTGTTAAGAGTAAGCTTAAATACATTACTGATCAGAACGTTCTTGATTTCTGGACAAAGGAGTTTCCGAATTCACAGCGCTCTAACGAGTCTGGCGAAGTTGTGAGCTGGGTTGTCAGTAAGTTTGGACCGTTTATTTCAAATGATGCGATGCGTAATATTATCGGGCAAACGAAAAGTGGTTTTAACCTCCGTGAAATCATGGATAATAAAAAGATCTTGCTTGTAAATCTTAGTAAAGGAAGAATGGGCGAGTTAAATTCGAAACTACTCGGTATTATATTCGTGATGAAATTCCAGGCTGCTGCGATGAGCCGTGCTGACGTTCCGGAAGATCAACGTCTTGATTTCTCGTTATATGTAGATGAGTTTCAAAACTTTGCAACGGAAAGCTTTGAATCTATTCTTTCCGAGGCACGAAAATATCGTCTTAACTTAATACTTGGTAACCAGTTTATGACTCAGCTAACCGATAAGATCAGAGAAGCAATTATAGGTAACGTGGGAACGGTTATTAGCGGTCGTATAGGTATTACGGACGCCGAAGTATTAGTAAAGAAGTTTACCCCAACCTTTGATGTAGAAGATCTTACAAAAATGCCAAACTATCAGGCAATCGTTAGCCTCATGATCAATAACGTACCGTCGTCACCCTTCAGTATGTCCTTCATTCCTCCGATGGGGCAGGTGAACGCGCAGCTTAGTGACGCATTAAAGCGACTTTCAGCGGCTAAATATGGTCGACCACGGTCACAGGTGGAGAAAGAGATATTTGATCGGTTGGGCTCAGGTACGATTAAAAAGGAACCGACAGCGGCAGCCAATTCGCGCGGACCATCTGCAAAGCCGGTAGGAGCGGGATCGTCATTTTTGGATGACTGGCTGGCTAAGCGTAAACAGATTCAACAACCGGCGACTCCCTCCATGGGCGCACCTTCTACACCTCCACAGCCATCTCTCGCACCGCCCGTAACACCAGCAAGTCCAATAAGTCCTCCTAACCCCTTCCTGACATCACAGCCGGCCCAGCAGCCTTTTATGGCGTCACAACCCCAGATTCCTCGGCCGCCCGCAGTCAAAGCACCCTCCCTGGATGCTACTCCTTCGACTCAACCCGTTGTTACTCAGCCCCAACAGCAGAAGCAAACTCCCGATAGTCTGCATTTACGTGGTTCGGCTACGAATCATGATGATGAAGTATCTATAAAATTAAGATAGCGTTCCTCCCCTCGGAACGCTATCTTAATTTAAAGGGCAGAATTTGCGGGCTAGGCGTTTCGGCCTGTTACCATAACTCTAAGAAAGTCGTAGGTGACGCCGAGTGCCCACCCGATAATAAAAGCTGCGATAGTCTCAAAGCCCGAGAGGACAAAGCCGAGGTTCTTAGCAATCAAGTACACTCCTAGGGTTAGGGCAAACGCAAAGATGGCTCCAGAAAGTATAGCGTTTGGCCGCGCAACCGTACTGCCAATGCCTTCGCTAACCTTCTCAACGGTCTTATTATGAATTACTTTACTAAAGCTGCGGCCTGGCGCCGACATTTGGGAACGTACTTCCTTCATAGTGGCCTTGAAGCTGGCATCTTTGTCTGCTTTGCCTAGTGGGCCCTGGATGCGGCGTTCAGCGGGGGAAACTTCCGCTTCTTCATGAGTCTTTTCTTTTTCGGCATCCGAGGCACTCTCTAACGCCTCCTTGCGTGCGTCTTCGAGGTTCTCTCGTGAAGTCTCAACATTGCGCTCAAGGTTCTCTCGTAGGCGCTCTCGATGCTTCTCGGCTTCGCCAAGGATTTCGGGGCTGGTTTTACGTTCGGGTCCTGGACTAATCGTTTCTTTACTCATAACACCTCCTAGATTGTTCCCGCATTGAGATCTTTACGGATAAGCCGGACTTCTTTCTTCATTTGTCGCGCACGAGCGTAAAAGTAAGTAACGACTGCGAGCGTGACACCTGCGACGATCATATTCTCAGTTGCCCCTGTTTTTGGAAGCTCGGTAACGACTTGTTCAATGGCCTTAGGTGCGGGGCAGTCCACCATGAGCGCCGTTGGATGACCCGAAAAGTCATTAACTAGGCGACAATTGTATGACTCTGGGTTACCAACACTCGTAGGAGTAGCTGGAATAGTAGCCTTTATTTGAACGCTGATGATCTTTTGAACAGTTTCACCAGGTTTGATTGAAATAGGCGCCCAAGTAATAACGTTCACTTTTTCAACAGGAGTAAAGGCATCTTTTTTGGTGAGTGTGCCACCACCTGTGTCGATCATGTCCGCATACTCTAGAACGTCAGCCATATTATCTTCCATGGCATAGGAACCAGTTGTTTTGCCTGTATTTTTAACAGAGAGTCTGTATTCGATACGATCGCCAGGGTTGGCCGTTGTACCATCGGCATCGTCCTTAAGCTGGGTGACGTTTTTAACCGTTTTACTTAACTCAAACGTAGATTTACAGTCCTTATCTTTGTACCAGATAGTCGCATCGTCTTCACAGGGCTTACAGTCAGGATTGCTCGCTACAATGTCTGGATTGAGTGGACAGCGTGGCTCCGGGCTTACTGTTAGCGGCTTTTGACATGCGGCGTCTGTCTTGGCACCCACACTGGTATTTACAGTAAGGGAGACGGTATAACTGCCATCCTTGGTAAAATCATAGTTAAGTGAATTGACTAATTGATTACTTGCAACACTTCTTGTATCAATCACTCTGCCAGTGCTGTCCTTGATACTGTAGGCATAACTTGCAATCGAGGCACCATTGCTAACCGAAGCTTTTCCGCTGAAGGTAAAGCGCGTGCGAGAAACGGGGGTAATGGTAAGTGATGAGCAGGCCGCAACTGGCTGGGGTGGCGGTGGCGGCAGATTGATGTAGGCAGGATTACCACACCCCATCATTATGGCGAACCATTGACCATCAGCGGCACGTTTTCCGATAAGTGCGGGATAGGAAGAGCCGTGGACTGTCGTCCAAGAAGTGGAGTCAAACTTGTAAAGTTGACTCTCATAAACGGTAGTGGAAGTACCGTTAATGGCAATTGGTGTTCGCTGCCAGTCATAGGTAGATCGGCCGACACTTTTTATTGCAAGGTTGAAGTCACGGGAGTTAAAATTACTCTGACTACTATTAACGATATCTTGTCGAGTGATCCCAAATTGCGTGTAGATCTGTTGAAGATCAGCATGGCCGGCGCTGTCTTTGTTCTGATCGTACATCGTGAGGAGTTGGGCTTTGCTGGTGAAGCCGCCATATACAATATTGTTCCCATTAGCCGCGTTTGCTGATTCGGGAGGAGAAAAAACTGCAAAAGCCTGTACGACAAGCGCAAGTGCAGTAAAGATAAGACCTATACGGCGAGTCGACTCCTCTTTACGGAGTCGTCTGGCATAAAAACCAAGCTGCCCTACGAGTGCAGGGCTGAACGGTAAGTTGGAGACTATTTTCCTAAACATAGTTCATTTTTGCCTATTATTTTTGATTTTTTTCACCTCTTGTTAGAATATTAGCATAAGAAATATGTTCAATACAAGAGCTTGAGTGAACACAATTTATTCGTTATAATAGAAACATTGTAAATAGCTGAAATGTCTGGATAGTGAGGGAACATGGCTAAACAAAAACAGAATGATGGGTCGTATGACGCGTCGCAAATTCAAGTTCTAGAGGGACTTGAACCAGTACGTAAGCGTCCAGGAATGTATATTGGTAGCACCGGTTACGATGGTGTTCACCATCTTATTAAAGAAATCGCCGATAACTCTATCGACGAAGCTATCGCTGGATACGCAACACAAGTTAGTATAGTGCTCCTTGAAGACGGGGGTATTAAGATTACCGACAATGGTCGAGGTGTCCCGGTTGATAAACATCCCAAAACTGGTCTTAGTACACTTGAAACTGTCTATACAGTGCTCCATGCTGGTGGTAAGTTCGGTGGTGGAGGCTACAAGGTATCATCGGGTCTTCATGGTGTAGGCTCGAGTGTCGTAAATGCGCTCTCTACCAAGCTCGTTGCTGAGGTTGTAAAAAAGGGCGAGCTCTATCGAGTTGAGTTTGAGCGTGGTGCAACGAGTGTTCCATTCAAGAAAGTCGGTAAGACCGACCACCCCACAGGAACCATTATTACTTTTTACCCAGACCCTACAATTTTTAAAGAAACAATCGCTTTTGATTACAAGTGGGTAGTCAACTATGCTCGTCATCAAGCATATCTTACCAAAGGCGTTTATATTACGGTTCGGGATGAGCGCTCAAAAGAGCGTGCTGCCTTCTACTTTGAGGGTGGTATTCAGAGTTATGTGAAACACCTTAATATTGGTAAAGATATTCTTAGCGACAGTATCTTCTACGTTGAGAAACAGGTTGAAGACTCAATGGTTGAGGTTGCCGTTCAGTACAACAATACATTTGTTGAAATAGTGAAGCCGTTTGCGAACAATGTTCTTACGCCCGATGGAGGTACCCATCTCATCGGATTCCGCTCGGCACTGACTCGCGTTATTAATGACTATGCACGAAAAAGTGGTCTTCTTAAAGAAAAAGAAGATAACCTTACAGGTGATGATATTCGCGAGGGACTTACGGCGATCATCTTGGTGAAGCTTCCTGATCCGCAATTTGAAGGTCAGACAAAAAATAAGCTTGGCAACCCTGAAGTCCGTCGCTATGTCGAGCAGGTGATGAATGAATACTTTACTTACTATCTTGAAGAAAATCCCGATGTAGCCAAGAAGATTGTCGGTAAGTCCTTGCTTGCAGCTCGTGCGCGTAAAGCAGCTCGTGCAGCTCGCGACAACGTTATTCGCAAAGGTGCACTCGATGGTATGGGACTACCGGGTAAATTGTGGGATTGTTCAAGCAAAAGCCCGAGCGAAAGTGAAATTTACATCGTAGAAGGTAACTCGGCAGCTGGTTCTGCTAAAGAGGGACGGGACAACCGCACGCAGGCTATTTTGCCACTTCGTGGTAAAGTTCTCAACACAGAGCGTGCACGTCTCGATAAGATGTACGCAAATAAAGAGATTGTTGCAATGATCCAGGCGTTTGGCGTTGGTATTGGCGAGCAGTTCGACGTGAATGGATTGCGTTATCATAAAATTATTATCATGACAGATGCCGATGTAGACGGTAGCCACATCGCGACACTTCTTCTTACCTTTTTATTCCGCTACATGAGAGAGGTGATTGAAGGTGGATATGTCTATCTTGCGAAACCGCCACTGTTTAGTATTAACAGAGGTCAGAAAAAACAGTATGTTTATGACGAGCAGGCGCTTGAAAGTGCTTTGGATGAGATTATTGCGGGCAAGAAAGCGCGTGATGTCGCTATCGATGAAAGCGATGATCGTGTAAAGCAGGCTGGCGTTACTATCTCGCGATTCAAGGGTCTTGGAGAGATGGATGCGGACCAACTGTGGGAGACCACGATGAATCCGGAAAATCGTGTGCTTATTCAGGTTCGTGTTGAAGACGCAGAACGTGCTGACGCCATATTTACCAAACTCATGGGTGATGAAGTACCGCTTCGAAAAGCATTCATTCAAACACGAGCAAAAGATGCTGATCTAGAAGAATTGGACGTATAGGAGAAAAATCATGGATGAGACTACACAAAACGACGCTCCGCTAGAAAAAGATATGCCCCTAGAAGGTGAATTGTTGGAAAACACCTCCGGGATCGAACACCGCACACTCGAAAAGGTAATGGAAGACAACTTCTTCCGTTATTCGATGAGCGTTATTATTGAGCGTGCTTTACCGGATGTTCGCGATGGCCTGAAACCGGTTCATCGTCGAATTATGTATTCGATGAGCCAGAATGGTAATCGATCGGGTAGTAAATTTGTAAAGAGTGCTCTTATCGTCGGAGATGTGATGGGTAAGTATCACCCGCATGGCGACAGTGCAATCTATGATTCGATGGTTCGTTTGGCGCAGCCGTGGTCGCTTCGCTACCCGATGATTGACGGCCAAGGTAACTTTGGTTCTATGGACGGCGATCCGGCGGCAGCTATGCGTTACACAGAGGCGCGCATGCAAAAGGTTGCTGATGAAATGCTTGCCGATATCGAGAAAGAAACCGTCGATTTTCGTGATAATTACGATGGCTCACGTCAGGAGCCTGCAGTTCTACCTGCTAAGGTGCCGAACTTGTTGTTGAATGGTCAGATCGGTATCGCCGTTGGTATGGCAACGAATATTCCGCCACATAACCTAGGTGAATTAGTAGATGCGTCAATTGAACTGATCGACAACGAACATGCAACGCTTGAAGACCTACTAAAACACGTGAAGGGTCCCGATTTCCCAACAGGTGCGACTGTTTATGGCGGCGCACCAATGAAGCAGGCGTACTTAACTGGGCGTGGAAGCGTAACAGTAAGGGCGGTTGCTGATATTGAAGAAACAAAGAAGGGGCGGCGTCAGATCGTTATAACAGAGGTGCCATATGGTGTAAATAAAGCAACGCTTATCGAAAAAATCGGCGAACTCTATAAAGAGAAGAAGATTAATATTAGCGATCTTCGTGATGAAAGTGCGCGCGGTAAAGTTCGTGTTGTAGTAGAAGTGAAGAAGGATGGCTACCCCAAGAAGATCCTCAACCAGTTGTATAAACTCACCGCTTTGCAGACAAGTTTTAATTACAACATGCTTGCGCTTGTCGATGGTATTCAGCCAAAAGTTCTTGGACTCCAAGATATGCTCCAGGAATTTATTAAGCACCGTCAAGCAGTGGTGCGGCGACGCACAGAGTTTGAGCTGCGTAAGGCAAAAGAGCGTGCTCACATTCTCGAAGGCTATAAGATTGCACTTGACCATATTGACGAAGTGATTCGCATCATCCGCGCAAGTAAGACATCGGAAGTGGCGCAAAAAAGCCTAACCAAAGAGTTCGGTCTTAGTCAGATTCAGGCACAGGCAATTCTTGCGATGCAACTTCGTCGTTTGACTGGGCTAGAGCGTGAAGCGATCGAGAATGAGCTGAATGAGCTATTGAAGATGATTGCCCGCTATGAAGAGGTTCTCGCAGACGAAAAAGAAATTCTTGGAATCATTAAGGCGGAACTTCTTGAAATGAAAGAGAAGTACGGTGATGAGCGACGCTCTAAGATGATTAATCACGAGCTTGGTAAGTTTAGCGATGAGGAGCTCATCCCTGAAGAAGAGTCTGTTATTCTTTTGACAACAGAGAACTACATCAAGCGAACCCTTCTTAGCGAATATCGTCGTCAGAACCGTGGTGGTAAGGGTAAGCGGGGTATGACAACAAAGGAAGAAGACATTATCGACCAGCTCGTTCCAGCCAGTACGCATGATTATCTCCTCTTCTTTACAAACAGAGGTCGCATCTTCCGCTTAAAGGCATATGAAGTGCCAGCAGCAAGTCTTGCGGCGAAAGGTGTTGCGGCAGTCAATCTTCTACAGCTACAGCCAGAAGAGAAGATAACCTCGATTATTCGTCACGAGAAAGATGCTAGTGATGAGGGCTACTTATTTATGGCAACGATAAAAGGTACGATCAAAAAGACGCCATTTAAGGATTACGCTAATATTCGTACGAACGGTCTCATTGCTATTAGGCTTGATGATAAGGACGAACTCCGTTGGATAAAGAAGACCTCTGGTAAAAACGATGTTATAATCTCAACGTCAGCAGGACAAGCGGTCCGATTTAATGAAGAAGACGCTCGCCCAATGGGTAGAGCTGCCCGTGGTGTTCGTGGCGTACGTCTTCGCCCGAATGATTCAGTCGTCGGTATGGATATCGTGTGTGATGACGGCCAAAACCTTCTTGTTATTAGTAGGAACGGATACGGCAAGATTACAAAAGCTAGCAACTTCCCGAGCCATAAGCGAGGCGGGGTCGGTATTAAGGCTGCTGTCGTCACGGCAAAAACAGGTCCTATCGTAGATGTACGTACGCTTGAACCAGAACTCAGCGAGCTATTAATGATCTCTAATAATGGCCAGACGATCCGAGTAGGTTTGAAAGATATTCCCGTACTCGGACGTACGACTCAAGGTGTTCGTATTATGAGATTAGCCGATGGGGACGTTGTTTCTTCACTTGGTTTGATGCCAGACCAGCCTCAAGACGTTGATGATAGTGTAGAATAATAATATGTCGGTATTTTCACCCTATATCATTGCGATCCTCCTAGGATGGATCGTTGCGCAAGGGGCAAAATACCTCATTGTGGCGGTTCGACGACGACGGTTTGATCATATTCGCCAGCTTTACCTATCTGGAAATATGCCGAGCGCTCACAGTGCCACTGTTATTGCGCTGACAACAGTCGTTGCCCTGAAAGACGGTATCGATAGTGGGTTATTCGCTGTCGTGGCTTTATTGGCCGGTATCGTAATGTACGATGCCGTCATGGTGCGTCGTTCATCGGGAGAGCAAGGGATTGCCATCCAAAAACTTATTAAGGAACAAAAAAGTATGGTTGCCCTACCCCGTGCCGCTAAGGGGCACACTCCTTTAGAAGTTGTAGTTGGCGCACTTTTCGGCGCCGCAATTGGCCTAGTTGTCTTTTTGGCTACAAAATAACCTAAATTACCCTTGACGATACTTAGATTAATAGAGTATGCTAAGTATCAGTCTGGTCGCCCATAGAGGCGATACGCAACACTGTGGAGTTGGGCAGATGGTTTAAAAGTGATCTTTAACAATTTAGTTGTGCAATATTAAGAAATTTGTTTTTTACAAATTTCTTGTATAGGTATATCAAGTATTTATACTAGGTATACCTTATCATCGTCAGTCTATTTTATAGACGCATCTCGAAAGAGATGCATCTTTTATGGAGAGTTTGATCCTGGCTCAGGATGAACGCTGGCGGCGTGCCTAATACATGCAAGTCGTGCGGCAGCGCGAGTAGTTTACTACTTGGCGGCGAGCGGCGGACGGCTGAGTAACGCGTGGGAACGTGCCCCAAAGTGAGGAATAACTGCCCGAAAGGGTAGCTAATGCCGCATATGCTCTTCGGAGTAAAGCTTCGGCGCTTTGGGAGCGGCCCGCGTCCGATTAGGTTGTTGGTGAGGTAATGGCTCACCAAGCCGACGATCGGTAGCTGGTCTGAGAGGATGATCAGCCAGACTGGGACTGAGACACGGCCCAGACTCCTACGGGAGGCAGCAGTAAGGAATCTTCCACAATGGGGGCAACCCTGATGGAGCAACGCCGCGTGCAGGACGAAGGCCTTCGGGTCGTAAACTGCTTTTATAAGTGAAGAATATGACGGTAACTTATGAATAAGGATCGGCTAACTACGTGCCAGCAGCCGCGGTCATACGTAGGATCCGAGCGTTATCCGGAGTGACTGGGCGTAAAGAGTTGCGTAGGTGGTTAGTAAAGTGAATAGTGAAACCTGGTGGCTCAACCATACAGACTATTATTCAAACTCACTAACTCGAGAGTAGCAGAGGTAACTGGAATTTCTTGTGTAGGAGTGAAATCCGTAGATATAAGAAGGAACACCAATGGCGTAGGCAGGTTACTGGGCTATTTCTGACACTGAG
>Ga0075365_10000053_pt1 | contig 35982 bp, 29 predicted proteins | sample EndMetdeltDD1765_FD_71387 | JGI IMG/M metagenome (GOLD analysis project Ga0075365, IMG submission 71387) | Populus endosphere microbial communities from Tennessee, USA - Endosphere MetaG P. deltoides DD176-5 | ecosystem: Host-associated > Plants > Roots > Endosphere | place: USA: Tennessee... | reverse complement strand
GTGCGCGACCGAGGTATTAGTGTAATTTTGACCACGCATTACATGGATGAAGCCGAGGTGCTGTGTGATCGCATTGCTATCATGGATGCCGGCGAAATTATCGCCCTCGACACACCAAAGAAGCTCATCAAAGACTTACTCGGCCGCGGCTTTACAAAGAAGCAGCATGTCGAGCAAGCTAACCTAGAGGATGTATTTATTGACCTAACCGGCAAGGAGCTGAGGGCTTAAGGTATGAAACGAAAACTCTTTACTGTTTGGACATTTGCCCGCCTTAACACCCGTCGTTATTTCCGCGACCGTACGGCGATCTTCTTTACGGTGGCATTTCCGCTGATTTTCTTGTTTGTGTTTGGTGGCATTTTTGGGAATAACAGTTCCGACGTATCGTTTAAGGTTGCATTGCTCAACCAGTCAAACACTCAGGTTTCAAAAGACATTGCCAAGCAGCTTAACGATGGTAAGGTTTTGAAAGTAAACGATGAAGTAACGTCGCTCGATCAAGCCAAAGAGCGCATGAACCGTGGCGAGATAGACGCGACCATCATATTGCCGCAGAGTTTTGGCGATGTGAAACAAGGCATGCAATATCCAAGCGGCCAAGCGACCATCTTGTATAGCCACAACAGCCAGCAAGCAGCCCAAACGCTGTCGGCAGTGCTGAGTGGCGAGTTTAAGGGCATCAATTCGAAACTTGTCGACACGAGCGAGCCATTTACTGTTAAAACCGAGCAAACCAACGACCAAAGCCTAACGGCATTCGACTACACATTTTCAGGATTGTTGGGTTTTGCCATTATTGGTATGGGTATTTTTGGTCCAATCAATGTCTTTCCTGAGCTCAAAAAGCAAGGTATTCTGCGCCGGTTTCACACTACACCTCTGCGGGTGTGGCAATACTTTTTGGCAACCATGATTAGCCAGGCGGCGATTGGATTGTTTTCTATCGCAGTGTTGTTTTTGGTAGCTATGAGTGTGTTCCATCTGAAACTTGTTGGGAATATTCTGGAGCTGATTGTCTATTTGGTGCTAGGTATTATTACCATTTTGGGTATTGGTTTGGCGCTTGGTGGTTGGGCTAAAAACGAACGACAAGCAGCGCCGCTTAGCAATATCGTGGTCTTTCCTATGATGTTTTTGTCGGGCACGTTCTTCCCGCGATTCTTGATGCCAGAGTGGCTGCAAAATGTATCGGCATTTTTGCCTCTGACGCCAGTTATCGATGGTATCCGTTTGATTGCAACAGAGGGTAAGCATCTAGTGGATTTGCTACCACAGCTGGGGCTTATCGGTATTTGGGCGATTATTATCTACATTATCGCTTTCCGCGTATTCCGCTGGGAGTAAGGTGGCGGGCGTATGCAGGAATATATCGTTGACCTTCACACGCACTCGCATTATTCCCGCGCTACCAGCAAGAACGCCGATTTAAAAGGGCTGTATTACTGGGCAAAGCTAAAAGGGATCAATATTATTGGCACGGGCGATTTTACGCACCCGGAATGGTTTGCCGAACTGCGCGAGTTCTTGGTGCCCGCCGAGCCAGGACTGTTTAAGCTCCGGGACGATATTGCGGCAGATATCGACGCAACATTGCCGGCGACGGTGCGCGGTAGCATAATTCGTTTTATCCCAACTGTCGAGATTGCTACTATTTACAGCAAAGGCGGGAAGGTCCGCAAGCTCCATCAACTGCTGGTTGCGCCGAGCTTTCAAACGGTGAGCGAAATCAACACTCGGCTGGAACGTATTGGAAACCTAAAGGCAGACGGTCGGCCGATTTTGGGCTTGGACAGTAAAGAGTTGCTCCGTTTGACGCTCGACGCCGACCCGACAGCACTATATATTCCTGCGCATATTTGGACACCGTGGTTTGGCATGTTTGGCAGTAAGTCTGGGTTTGATACTATCCAGGAGGCATTTGAGGAATTGTCGTCAGAAATTCGCGCTATTGAAACTGGGCTGAGTAGCGACCCTGGCATGAATTGGCGCATCAAAAATCTCGATGGTATTGCCGTGACGTCACATTCTGACGCACATTCGCCGCAGAAGCTAGGCCGCGAGGCAACAGTGATTGCAAGCGAGCTGAGCTACGAAAGCATTATTGGTGCTATTAAAACAAACGACGAACGCTTGCGCGGAACCATTGAGTTTTTCCCCGAAGAAGGCAAGTATCATTACGATGGTCATCGCGCCTGCGATGTTCGGTTCACTCCCGAGCAAACAAAAGCGCATGATGGCCTGTGCCCAAAGTGCGGCAAGGCATTGGTCGTGGGCGTGGACTATCGAGTAGGCGAATTGGCTGATCCGCTGCGTACTACCGATTTTGCGCCAGCCAACCCGAAGCGGGTTGAATATATTATTCCATTGCCAGAGATTTTGGCTGAGCTGCATGGTACTAAAAGCACGACATCGGTTGGTGTCACGCGTGACTTGCATCGGGCGTACCAACAGCTTGGTGATGAGTTTACCATATTGCGCCATTTGCCGATTGCGCAGATTCGTGACGGCGGCTTCCCCCTTTTGGCGTTAGCTGTCGAGCGTATGCGAGCCAGGCAAGTTGTGCTCGAGCCAGGATATGACGGTGTGTTTGGCGTGATAAGGGTATTTAAAGACTTGAGCGAGCGGCAAGAGACGATTAATCAGTTGTCGCTTTTGTAATACGGTGACACCCCGCGCGGGCCAGCTGCGGCCGCGCGCGGGGTACTTGCATGGGCGTGCCTACTTGCCAGACAGGCTGATGAGAATCAATGATCCTGGTGAGATTTGCGGGTGGCGTGAACTCACGCCGTCACGTTCTAGCGCCTTGACGAGTTCTTCGATGTCGGGGCTGCCCTGGAGTTCATCGAGCCACTCGACGACTACGAATGGACGCTCGTCGAACGTGACCCGCGACACCTCCAGCCGACCGCATTGGTAGACGACGGGGTGGCCCACCGGCGGAACGCCCTCGGTCAGGGCGGTGTTCAGGACGGTAGTAATGCCTTCCAGCTCTTCGGCCAGTAGCGGGTATTGCGCTGCCAGTGCGGTGGTTTTGGCGACATACGATGTCACGATTGTCGGATCGATCTCATGCATTCCAAAGCTCCTTGCGAAGGGATTTTTCGTGCGTTTTGATTGTAGCATAGCTTTAAAAACTAAAATATTCGTTGTTTCGTGTATAATGCAAATGTCCAAACATTCGAGGCATCGTGGAGGAAGTAATGCCTGAGATTGTGCTGTACGTCAAGCCCGGCTCGCACGTGTCGGTGACGCGACAGCGGGAGCAGCTGGCGGTGGAGCTGGCGCAAAACGTACGCGCCATGGTGGCCAAGGCTGGCAGCGATGTTGGTGTTCCGTGGTCGGAGGATCACATGGACGTCGATATCGTTCTGCGCCACGCCGACGCCGTCAACGTGGCCGGCTTGGCCATCACGGTGGCGCTTTCGCCGGGCGCGGACAATACCGTGTTCGACGCGCGATATGCGATCAGGGAGGCGCTGCGCGTTAGCGTAGTCGCTTGGGCAGCAGAAGTGCGGGATAGGTTCTCGCACGCCTTGCCCGACGGGACTGATCTTGACGTGCGTCTGCGCTTTGCCTTCACCGCCGGTGTGAACTGCGGCCTTGTGACGGGTGAAGTGAATTCGAGGTGGGGGTGAGAGGTGCTGGGAGGGCCGGGGCTGCTTTGCGCAGCTCTTGGCCCTCTCGTTTAATTTTTGGTCTATAGTTAAAAGATGGATGCAATGATACGTGATGCGAACCACGCTCAAAAAACAGCTATTACCGCTCCGCATAAGCCGGTAGTGATTGTAGCGGGGCCGGGTACTGGCAAGACAAAAACGCTTACCGCGCGCATTGTGTACCTTACGCAGCAGGGCGCGCCGGCTTATTCGATTTTGGCTCTCACATTTACCAACAAAGCCGCGCGTGAAATGAGCGAGCGTTTGCAAAAAAGTCTTAATGCCACAGACGGGCCAACAATTGCAACCTTTCATGCGCTGTGTTTGGCAATTCTGCGAGACGAGCAAGCGCAGGATGTGCGGTTTGCTACCGATGCCGAGCGAACGCGGGCGGTCAAAACGGCGCTTGCCCAAACAGGAGACAAGGGCTTAAATGCCCGCCAGGCAATGCTTGTTGTTTCGAGGGCAAAGGGCTGTGTAGTGGTTCCTGTCGAGGATGAACCTCTTGTGAGGGAGTACAATACTGTTTTGCATGCCGAGGGACTGATTGATTTTGATGATCTTATTCGTGATACGTTTGCGCTTTTGCAGAATAATGGCGCTGCTCGAGCGCGCCAGCAGGCCAGGTATCAACACATTTTGATTGACGAATTTCAGGATACGAGCGAGCTACAGTGGAAACTAGTGCAGCTACTGCGCGGTAGTGATAGTGTGTTTGTGATTGGCGATCCAAAACAGTCGATTTACGGGTTCCGTGGCCTGGCAAAAGATATGTTTGAGGTGTTTCGGGCGGATTTTCCGGAATGTATCGAGGTGACACTTGATATCAATTACCGCTCGCGGCCAGAGATTGTTCTTTTGGCAAATGCTATATTTCCTGGCGATACCCCGCTCAACTCGCATCACAGTGCGTCGGGTGCTGTGTGCCTCATGCAGACACTCAATGAATATAGTGAAGCCGACGCAGCACTCGACATAATCGAACAAGGTGTGGGCGGTACCACCATGCTGAACGCCACAAGTGAGTCAGGCGGTCGCCATTTTCGAGATTTTGCAGTTGTGTATCGAACGCACCGCGCGGCAAAAATACTCCAACAGCGGCTACACGATTCGGGTATCCCGTACCAAGTGGTAGGGGAAGGATCGCCCTACGAGAAGCCAGAAATCCAAGCTATGATTAGTGCGCTTCGGTGGCTACATACACGTGCTGATGCACCAGTGGCACCAGGATTAACCCCGCAGCAGACGCGCGCATTTTTGCAAGATGCATCCGTTGAGGGTCCAGTGAGCCACATTGCGCAGGCCGTAGCCACTAAGCTTAATTTGATTGCGGATGACCCAAAAAAGAAGGCCCGTGTCGATCAGTGCATTGGCACGTTGGTCCGGTTCGATGCCCATCGGCATAGCTTGGCGACCTGTGTCGACTATCTTGAGTCGATAGCCCAGCAGGAGTTTTATGATCCGCAGGCAGATGCAGTAACGCTGCTGACTATTCATGCCGCAAAAGGTTTGGAATTCACAAGCGTGATAGTACTGGCCGCCGAAGAGGGTCTGTTGCCGCACATTCGCAAGTCTGAGGCGCCGAATATCGACGAAGAGCGTCGGCTCTTTTACGTCGCAACCACCCGTGCCAAGCAAGATTTAACTATTATGTACACCAAAAAGCGCCACGGTGAGCCATCTAAAGTGTCGCGTTTTGCCGCAGCAATTACAGAACAACTGTTGCCCCGTGTTACTGATCCGCTCATGAGTAAAACAGAAAAGCGCATAGCTAAACGCCAGCAGAAAGCTCGGCAAGCAACGCTTTTTTAGCAAAAGAAAAGCCCGCCGACACTGGCAGGCTCTTCTGTGAGCGTGGCCTCGTGAGCGGGCTAGAGCGCGTGGGGTTCGGCCGGCAGCCTCTGGGAGTCGTAGTAGGGATAGATCACAACCGACCCCAGGTGGACGGCGAAGGATATGCGCCCCGTGTTTGGGTCGATGACGGGAGCTGAGGTCTGACAGAGCCCATTAATGCCCACGAGGTCATACAGGAATTCCTGCACGACGCCCGTATTCTCCCACCTGCCGTCGGCACGCTTGGCGGCAATCCAGCTGACGCGCACCGCCAGGTAACTCTTGTCCACACGGACGTGCCAGATGCGTCCGCGGTGGACAGTGCCGTTTTGGAGTGTTTCCTCGATGTCACCTTCGTGCATTTCGATGTGGCGCTCGGCTATGATTTGGGCCCATAGCTCGAGCAGACTCTTAGTCATGCGAAACCCTTTGCGGTAGACCTAAAGAGACGAACTTATTTAAACATGATAAGCCAATACTGTAAAATATGAGAATCTTACTGACAGGTGTTCGTTTTTGTGATATTGTTTCCCTACTTTGGTTATTTTTGGCCGACAGGCGCCATAAGATAGGCAAGACACCAAATATGCAATACATGCAGCCTATCATAGCGTGCGGAAGCTCAAAAATGATATAATAAGTAAAGTGATTTTTGCTCACTCAAGAGACTTACACATCACATACCGTAGCAGTGACCAGGAAGGGCAGTATGGCAACACAACACATAGATCCAAAACACGCAATCGAAACCTGGGGTAGCGAGCTGAATGCCCGCGCTATTATGTTTCATCATGCAATTGGTGAGCACATGGGGCTCAGCGCAACAGAGCACAAGGCGGCTGATATTTTGCGTCGCTTTGGTCCAATGACCGCTGGCGAACTGGCAGAAAAAACCGCATTGACCACAGGTGCCGTAACAGGGCTCGTTGACCGGCTTGAGAAGGCCGGATTTGTTCGTCGAGAACACGACAGCCGTGATCGTCGTCGCGTTATTATCAAGCCGCTCGATAATGGTAAAAATACCGAAGTTGTTGAACTGTTTATGCCGCTCCGCAAAGATTTGGGAGAACTACTTTCGCAGTACAACGACCACGACGCCAAGATTATCGCCGACTTCGCCACCAAGGCAGCCGAGGTGTTTAAGGATCATACCGAACAATTGCGCAGCGGGCAGTAACTCGCCGCAGCAAAATACAAAAATCGACCGTCCCAGGGGCGGTCATTTTTGTTTTATAAGATTATGGTGGGGCCAGCTGGACTTGAACCAGCGACCAATCGGTTATGAGCCGACTGCTCTAACCACTGAGCTATGGCCCCAAAAGGCGAATACTTGCCTAACAGAAGTAAGTATAGCAAAATATTATTCGGTTGCGCTACTTTGGCATCTGTTTACCCTGTGGATGACAATTTGTTAAAACCCGTTTTTAATGCGGGAGGTGTTTCGTTATAATTGCTCATACACGGGACAGAATGCATACACCGTAAAGAATACGAATGAAATGGCCTTTTTATAAATCCCAGAACCGTCGGCTTCAGGCACAGATTACGAATCTCGGTCCCGGCCTGGCCCCTTTAAAAGCCTCCCCAGATGAACTTTTGGGTGAGCTTTTTCAGGACGTGCAGCTTAAACGTATTCATGCGGACGGCATAACTTTTGTAGATCAACTTCCGGCGGCGCGCCTCAGGAAAATTTTGCGTGATTACGAACAGCAACGCGAAAATCCAAATTTTGACCTCCATGCATTCGTAGCAAAGTACTTTAAGGATTACTTAGCGGCCGAGGCGACCGACTATCACAGCAATCCCAAAAACACTATCGAGCAACACATTCACGAACTATGGGATGTATTAACGCGCCATGCCTATAAAAATAGCGGCTCGCATGTTGCATTACCGTATCCATTTATTGTGCCGGGCGGCCGATTTGGCGCGCAGTTTTATTGGGATACATACTTTACTATGGAAGGCCTGGCGGCAGACAACAGATACGATCTGATCGAGGGGATGATCAAAAACTACGCATTTATGATTCGAAAATTAGGCTATATTCCGACCGCAAATCGAACATATTTTTTGAGTCGTTCGCAACCACCATTCTTTTCTCACATGGTGCAATTGCTGGCGCGCAAACGGGGCAAGCTAGTGCTGGTCCGATATTTACCGTACCTTCTTGCTGAATATCGTTTTTGGATGAAGGGCGCAAAGACGCTCGGGCCAGACAAAACGGCCACACGACGAGTGGTGCTGCTGCCGGATGGTTCGATTTTAAACCGCTACTACGACAATAAGCGAACGCCTCGACCGGAATCATACAAAGAAGACGTTGAGACGGCGGGTGAGGCTCGTGACCGCTTGGCGAGCCAGGTGTATCTGGACTTGCGGGCCGCTGCCGAGTCGGGCTGGGACTTTTCGTCGCGCTGGCTGAAAGACCCAAAGCAGTTGCGCACTATTCATACCACAGATATTATTCCTGTTGATTTGAATTGTTTGATGGTTGATCTTGAAATGACCATTGCCGAGGCGTACCGAGTACTGAAACAGAACAAACTCGCGGCACGGTACGAAGTGCAGGCCGAGCGTCGTATTAATGCCATCAATACATACTGTTGGTCAAGCAAAGATGGCTTTTACTTCGATTACGACTTTGTTCTGGGCGACGCTACGTACCGCAAAAGCATTGCGGCTATGTTTCCGCTGTATTCGCGCATTGCCAACGATGCGCAGGCTGCAGCGGTCGTTAAAACTATCGACAAAGAGTTTTTGAAGGATGGTGGCTTGCTTACCACCACCAACTACAGCGGTGAGCAATGGGACGCACCAAACGGTTGGGCGCCAATGCACTGGGTGGCTATTCAGGGCTTGCGACACTACAACTACAACGAGCTTGCTAACGAAGTTAAGCGCCGTTGGATTGCGACGAACCTAGCGCTGTATAAGTCAAAAGGTAAGTTGGTAGAGAAATATAACGTCGTTGATGTCAAAAATGCGTCAGGTGGCGGTGGCGAATACGAGCTGCAGGATGGGTTTGGATGGACAAACGGCGTGCTTTTGGCGCTCATGCGTGAAGATCAGCCGACCGACAAATAAGCACCTCAGTTGCGCCATCGGCCAGCCCGCGCTACACTAAACGTAGAAATATACGCAAAAATCAAAACTATGTTTTCTCGAATAAAATCGCACTTTACCCTTAATAATGGCGTTCTCATTGTGGCGCTACTTATTACAATGAGTTGGGTATGGGGCACGGTTGGTGCAATTCAACAGAACTTTATGCTGCAACAGCAAGTTGATGGCTTGGGGCAACAAATTGCCTACCAAGAGCTTGAAAATCAAACCCTTACGTTTGAAAACCAATATTTTCAATCTAACGAATACTTAGAGGTAAGTGCGCGTGATCATTTAAGCTTGGCAAACCCTGGTGAGAAGCTGCTTATTTTGCCGCCAGAAACAGCGCATGATTCTGCGCCGGCAGCCGCAACGCAAACGCCAATTAATAAGCGCAGCAATTTTCAACAGTGGTTGTACTTTCTTTTTGGCGATAAAAGCTAAAGGATTATTGACAAATAACCCACCCAAATGTATTATAGCTTGTAGACCATTTACAGCGAGCTTATTCGCTGATGTCGCGGGGTAGAGCAGCTCGGTAGCTCGCGTGGCTCATAACCACGAGGTCGTTGGTTCAAATCCAACCCCCGCTACCATGATAAGAAACCGACTTTTGTCGGTTTTTTATTTTGCTAGTTGACTTTCTTTTTACTTATTGTTAAGCTCTTAATATTAAGGTCTTAACTATGAACGAATCTTCAACATACATGCTCCACAAACTTGTTTTTATGCTTGATCGCGCAGCCGATGAAATGCTACGTAAACATTTTGGTATTTCATATAACCGCGCGCTTGTATTGGTTACGCTGCGCGAAATGCCTGGCGCAACGCAGCATCAGCTAGCCCTAGCGTTAAGCTATACTGACGCGGCCGTCAGCCTTATGCTTGGTGAATTAATCAAGGCTGGCTTTGTATCGGTGACGATCGATCCTGCGCATCGTCGAAAAAAACGCGTAGAGTTAACTGCCGAGGGTGTCCGTCTTGCCGACAAGACCCATGCATTTTTGAGCCAGAAATTTGACAATTTTATGGCGGCTTCGAGCATAGATGTAGCTCAGTTTAATAAAATGATTACGCAGCTCTATGGGGCTGCTAAGGAGCAAAGTTAAATGGCTAACCCCGTTATTGGGATGTTTTTACGACCGTTTTTACAGCGTAAAAATGCCAAAAAACTTACCATCACAACGCCACGAGGCGTGCGCGAAGAGCAGTTCGTTGTTATCGGCGGCATAGAGCAGTGGGTAACAATCCGCGGCCAAAACAAAGAAAACCCAGTGCTGGTGATTGTGCATGGTGGCCCGGCTTCACCCTATACGCCCCTTAATAGTTGGCTCACAGAGTGGGAGCGTTATTTTACAATTGTGCAGTGGGACCAACGCGGTGCGGGCAAAACATGGAGTAAAAGTGGACCACCACCGTCTCTGTCGTTTCAGGCGATTACCGACGATGGCATTGCTGTAGTGAAATACGCACAAAAACGTCTAGGCAAGGATAAGGTGGTACTTTTAGGTAGCTCGGTTGGAAGTTTTATAGGGGTCATGATGGTTCATCAGCATCCAGAATTGTTTAGCGCGTATGTTGGCACCGAGCAGAATGCCCCCGGCGGGATTGATACTTCGTATGCATTAACGTATGCGGCGACGCAAGAAAAGAACAGCAAGAAAGGCCTCGCGCTTTTGTCGGCTATGAGCGCCGACAAATCAGCCTGGACCTATAAGCAGTTTTTGGCGATGAACAAGCTTTCGATTTCCGTTACAAAAGATTCGCCGCATATGGTGAACGACATTATGCTGCCGGGATTACTGTTCGCTCCGGACTATACAATGAGCGATATTCAGGCGGTTCAAAAAGGCATGGAGTATTCGGCCGAACGACTTTTTGACGAAATAAGGAATTTTGATTTTGCCGCGTTAGGCTACGATTTTGCTGTGCCATTTTATGTGTTGCAGGGTGAGAATGATATTATTACCCCTGTTGCGAGCGCTAAGGCATATGTCGAGCGGATTCGGGCGCCCAAAAAGGCATTTGTTACCATTGCTCACGCGGGTCATATGGCGGAATTTTGCCAGCCGTCTCAATTTTTAATCGAATTACGGAGGGTATTGTCTGAATAGGTAGGATGTGTCCTCCAGGCAGCCCGAGTTTCCGGGCCGCCTGGAGGCGGACGTGTCAGATGGTGGGCAGCGGATACTCGCCGGCTTGGATGGCCGCAACGAGCGGCTCCGAGTCCTTCACGAGGTCCCACATGTTCATGCCGGTGAGTGGGTCAACCGGCGCTTCCTTGAGGTGCTGCCACGCGGCCATGAGGTACGACACGATCAGGTCCAGGGTGTATTTCTCGTGGACCATAAACAGATAGTCGAACCCGAACTGCTGACCCTCGAGGTACTTGCACGTGCTCAGAACCGGGTTCTGGAACGGCGAGTAGAACTCCGCCATGTATTGCCGCTGGGGCGAGATGATACGGATTTCCTCGATGGTGGTTGCCAGCCCGCTGCTGTTGTAGTGCGGGAAGATAACCAGCCAGTGCCCGTCGCCGAAGATGGTCAGGATGGCGTCGCCACGTCCAAATGTAGACTTGAGCCCGCAACTCGAGATTTCGAGCATCATGCTCCTGTTCTTCTAGTCGGGTAGGGCGTACTCGCCGCTACTGATGCGTGTGATCTCGTTGGTCGCCAGGTAGGTGATGTTGACGTGATCGGCGTAGCGCCTGGGCTTCTCGGCGAACGCGTCGTTGACCGCAGTCTGTGCCTTTGTCAGGTACTCGACGATCTCCGGCAGCGTCAGGTGCGGCTGCAGCAGCGGCTGAAACCCGTACTCCGGGCCCTTGCCGCTGGTGTTGCGGAAGCTGATGGGGTACTGGAACGGCGAGAAGAACTTGGCCAGGGGCTCTTCGTCCGAGTTCTCGATCTTCAGCTGGCCGATGGCCACGGGGTTGCCGCTTCGGGGCCCGCTGTCGTATGCCGGCATGAAGCTGACCGAGCGCCTGTCGTCGAACGTGACCACGACGATGGGTCCGTCTTCGAGCTTCTTCAGGGTGATCTTGGTCGGTTCGGGCATCAAAGCCTCCACACTCGGGGTTGATCTGACTACGATACCATACAGTAATTTTTAACTTTTTGCAACCTTGCTACATGCAATGCGCACGGCCTCCGACCACGTTGGGAAGGCGTGAATGGTATTGGCGACGGCTTGTGCATTGAGGCCCATTTGGATGGCGAGCGTGAGCTCGTGAATCATTTCGCCGGCACGTGGGCTCACGATACTGGCACCTATCAGGATTCCTTTTTCGTTTGTAATAACTTTTACAAATCCTTTATCGACGTTGCTTGTGTTGGCACGGCCAATAATGGCGATTGGCGCAATGGCTTTTTTAACGCGAAGGTCTCGTTTGATACATTCGTCTTCGGTTAAGCCAACCGATGCCACCTCTGGATGGAGAAAGATAACACGTGGCACGGCCCGGTAGTCGGCGGCTATTTTTTGCTTGTGCAGTATGTTGTTTGCGGCAATGCGGCTTTGGTAAATGGCGGTGTGGGTATAGTTATATGGCCCCACTACGTCGCCCGCGGCAAAAATGTGGCGTGCGGTGGTTTGCATGTGCTCATTTACGTTGATGCCGCGCGGCGTGTACTCGACACCGGCGTTTTCGAGCCCAATATCCACATTGGCGAGCTTACCGGTGGCTACCAAGATTTCGTCAACCTTGATTGATTTTTCGGTTGGCCCCTGCTGATAGTACACGCGCTTGGCCAGGCCTTCACGGGCAACACGCAGTACTTTTGTGTTGGTGAGAACGTTCATGCCGCGTTCTTCCTCGAATATTTCGCGCACAAGTTCGCTTACGGCTTCATCTTCTTTGGCAAGAATACGTGGGGTTATATCACTGAGGTGGACTTTGCTGCCAAAAATCGCAAAGAGTTCGGCAAATTCGCATCCAACTGATCCAGAGCCGATGATAAATACCGACTTTGGCGGGCGCGTTACGTTTACGGCTTCTTTAAACGTAATATAGCCGGCTTCTTCTAGGCCTTCGATTGGCGGAATAAAGTTATGCGTACCGGTGGCAATCAAAAAATGCTCAGCGCTTATGTGGCGCCTATTAACGGTAACTTCGTGCGGGCTGATGAATCGGGCTGCGCCTTCGATAAGTTTAATACCTTCGCTTTCGTATAGGCGCTTGCCCTCGGTTGTGCCAGTACGCTCCACGGCGAGGTCTTTCCAGGCTTTGATCGAGGGATAGTTATATGTCAATGTACCCGAGCGAATGCCGAATTGTTGGGCTTGCTTGGCTTCGTCGTAGATGCCAGCAGCGTGGAGGAGTGATTTGGTGGGCACGCAACCGTAGTTGGGGCATTCGCCGCCCATTTCGCCGGGCTCAACCATAGCGACGCGTTTGCCGGCGCCAACGGCAATAAGCGCGGCGACACTCCCACCACCACCGCTCCCGAGTACTATAAGGTCGAAATCGTATTTTTGTTTTGCCATGTGTGGATCCTTTTCTAAATCTTTCCGTGATGTTTGTAAATGTATGCTGCGTGGGGGTTGTATGTATTCAGGAGGTGAGCGGCTTTGAGCCTGATGTCGTGGCTGGTGACCTCTGGTTTATCCTTGAGCCACGACCGGAGTGTCTTGACCACATGTTTGGCCGTAACTTCTGCTTCGCCACTGGGGGTTTGGATGCTCAGGCAGGCGGCGTAAATGCTGGCGTACAGCTTGTGCTCGTCATAGGGTTGCGTTTGGCCGTGAATTTTGACAATGGTTGTTCTCATGGCGTTATCCTAAGTTTAATACTCCATTTGTCGTTAGTAGTAGGATCCATCCCAGCATAATGAGCAGCAATCCTGCACCCAAGCGCATGCGGCCTTTGCCATCTTCTTTCCAGTGCTGTAAAGTGCTGAGTTTGACGCGGCCGGCAACAAGGAGCAGAAGGCATATCAGTGGGAGTACAAAAATGGCGTTGTATAGCGCAATCAGAGAGATGCGTGTTGGATCAAAATCGTTTCTGAGCAGCATAAGCACGGCGATGTATGGCGCGCCCACACTTGGTAGCGCAACTATGGCGGTGTAGCCGCCCAGGACAATTGCCCGAGTTATGCCAACGTTGCCTTTGGTGAGTTTTTTGATACGCCGAACGGCTTTTGCGTGCATGCGTAGGCCAAAGCCGCGACCGTACCAAAAGTAATTCTTTATTTCGATAAGGCCAGCATTAACAATCAAAATACCCACACCAATTGCAATGTAGCTCGCGGGGATCATGGGTAATGCGTTGAGCGCCCAGAGCAAGCCAATACCAAAAATGCATGATGTTACAAAAAGAGCCAGCGTAAATGCAAGACTAGTCCAAAACATCCGGGCTTTTGTTTTGCCACTACCCAACACAACGGTGCACAGCTGAATAAGTACGCCGATAGTGCTAGGCGTGAGCGCCGATACGATGGCGGCAATCATAATCACAAACATCAGCTCACCGCTAATCATGGGGTAGCCTCCTGGATGTCACAAGTGGTTGTCTTGTCTGCCGGAACGCCAAAGATATGGCAGCGCTGTGTGTCGCGTTGGCCGTAGCTTTGGCACAGATGGTCAGTGTGGTCTTTGGGCGGCGCGAATTCCATAATAATACAGTCGCCAGGTGGCGTGGTTTTTTGGTGGCTTATTTCGTAATTGGCGGGGTCGGCAATTTTGGTTTGCTTGTATGTGTTGGTGACTTCATCAAACTGATATACAAAGGTTTGGACGGTTGCTTTTTCGAGGCCGCATGTCTGGCCGCTCAGGAACCGGACGTAGCTGCCTTCGTTATTGCTGTGTATGTAAGGCTCGACCTGCTCGGGCGCCTGGGGAGTGCCCAAAAAGCCATTGTCGCTGTTGATAGGGAAGATAAGTGAATCGGCTGAAATATCGCCGCCCACAACTTGCATAAACGTACCGAGTGTAGCATCGGTCGGAAGGTTTGTTGGCGTGCCATTGTAGTGGATGCGACCGTCGTTTTTTTCGAACAAAACAGGCGAGCCAATGCGGTCAGTTAATATGCCGCGTGGGTCGCGTAAGTTTAGCTGGTTGCCGCATGCCCACACCTGAAAATCGGCTGTCCAGCGTACCGGTCCGCCGGTCGATGAATTAATATTGAGCGCAATACTGGCGCTGCCGAGAACAAGCGTCGAAAGTAGTACAATAGTAACAATAAGGGTAAAAAGTGGGCCTTTGAGCCGTGGCCGTGCCTCGTGTGTGGCAATGGCGATTGCTATCAAGACAAAAAGCACAACAATTGCCACGCAGGTCATAGCAACCGACAGATTGCTGACAGAGGTGGCCAAAATACTTGCGGCCAATGTGATGGTAGTGAATGACCCTGTGGTGGCGGGTGTCATGATATTTTTTGTTTTTCGCTAATGCTTATTTTTATGCTACACCGGTCGATAAGATATGTCAAAAGAGGTAGCAAAGTTGCCCGCAATCTGTTACAATACTTTTTGTTTATGGCAGCGTAGCTCAGCTGGTTAGAGCGTAGGACTCATAAGCCTAAGGTCACTGGTTCAAGCCCAGTCGCTGCTACCATGAAATTATAAGAAATCGCCTTTGGGCGATTTTTCTGTTTGGTATGATGATGCTATGAACATCATGTATTCAAATATTTCAGGCGGCCTTATATTTGCTGGTAAAACCTACGGCGAGATGCTCTTTAGTAGAATTTCACTTGAGAAGTATATTGAATATTTTCAGTCTAAAAAGATAGATATCCTCAGCTTGAGCGAAGTTCACTTAGAGGGAAAGACGAGCAGTGATATGGTTGAGCGGATTGCAAAGGGTCTTGGGCTAGAGCACCACGCTTCGCTGGCTTTGAGTAACTCGCATCTCGATACGAGCAAAAAACTTGGCATGGCGGTTATCAGTCGGTATCCTATTGTGTCGCAAGAAGAGTTTGTTATTCCTAGCCCAAAACTTGAAGTCGTGCGGCCAGACGGCGAGCGCTGGGTTATGTTTGATAAAGGAGGGCAGCGGGTAATCCTTGATATTGACGGTGTGCGTATGGGGCTTGTTAATTTTTCATATTTCCCCTTTCATCATTTTGGTAGAAGAGTTGATGAACCGGAATTTGCTTTGCTGAGAAAGCAACTTCTGAACGTGCTTCTGCGGGGCGATCAGGAAATGCCTACTATTGTAACTGGTGATTTTAACAACAAGGGCGTGCTTCTAGCTGATGCGTTTTCAGAGTTATTTGAAAACAATACTGTGGCGCAGGCCGTCCGTGTGAAGAGTACGGTGGTTGGTTTTGATGACCAGCTTGATCATATTTTGTATCAGCCGCGGTTTTTTTCGGCGGCTGATGGGTTTGCCGAAGACAACGGTTCGGACCATCTAGTGGTTGGGGCTCGACTCGTTCGGCGATAGTACAAAAAATAGCCCGAATGGGCTGATTTGTATAGATACGCACTTGGCAACGTTGACTCCTGCCCGCCGAGCCACAAGTGGGCAGGGCGGGCAGGCGCTTCTAGCTTTTCTTTCCTTGGGCGGCGTGCCTGGTGGCTACGAGCTGTGATCGGGCGGCCTCAAACCAGGCCACGAGCATGTCGGTAATGCCGTGTTGGCTGGCGAAGGCCCGCAGGCTGTCGGGGACGCTCATCAGAAGGCTTGCGCTGGAGGGCAGGTGAGCGTTTCGTCCGCCTGCTTCGAGCTGCTTCCACTGGTCCCTGGTGGGGCATGGGACTTTGGTGATGTCGCCCTGATCTGCTGGGGGGAGTTGGTCTGCCTGGTCGGCAATCCATGCGGCGATCACGTCCAGCTTCCCTTGGAGGACACGTCGACGTTTCGCGGCGTCCTTTAGCTGTTGGCTTGTGGGTTCTTCGATCCATCCGAATGACATAGCCCGCTCCTGGGTCGGTGCTAGAGTGTGGTTATGATAGCACTTTTTTTGACTGCGGTGCAAATATACTACAGAACTTGATAAAAAACTGCATTCTCTAGTCGAGGCTGACTATACATGCTCATTGGCGGGTCGTTGCTGAGGGCGACTTTCAGCATACGCAAGCAGCCGTTATGAGCGACCACAAGAATGGTTTTTTCGGGTCGAGCTTGGAGTGTTTTAAGTACGGTTTCCATTCGTTTGTAGAGTTCTTCGATTGGTTCTACGCCGGGGACGTTTTCGGCGTCTTCGTAGTTGCCGTTGTGGTGAGGAGCTTGAGAATAGTCTTTGCCTTCAACATCGCCGAGATTACGCTCACGCAAGTCGTCCAGCAGCACAATGTCTTCGTGGGGGTATCCAATGCGCTGAGCGATAATGGCGGCAGTTTGGTGTGCGCGGCCCATAGGGGAGCTTACAATAAGATCAAATGTAAAGAATTGGCGTGCAGTGTCTCCGGCGTAGGCAGCCTGGCGTTCGCCCGTTTCGGAAAGGGGGGATTCGTGTGACCCAGCAATAACGTGGTCGGCGTTGGCTTGGCTTTGGCCGTGGCGGAGGATATAGAGCTTCTGCATGATAGATTCAGTATATCATCTGTTCGCTGCGTTGCGGATATGGAAAAAATACGGTGTAATAGATGTATGAAACAGATCAGCTTGCCTGCCGGTCGCTATGTGGTCGCCGTGAGTGGGGGAGTAGACTCTATGGTACTCCTCGATGTTGTACGCCAGATGCCTGGCGTTTTTGTGGTTGTGGCGCATGTTGATCATGGTATTCGGGCGGATTCGCATAAAGACAGAAAGCTGGTTGCGTCTGTTTGTATGTCGCACAATGTTCAGTTTGAATACACCGAATTACATCTTGGGCCAGGGGCAAGTGAAGAAATGGCGCGTACTGAGCGCTATAAGTTTTTGCGACATATAAAAGAGCGCTACACTGCTGACGCAATTTTGACGGCGCATCATTCTGATGACCTTACAGAGACGGCGCTTATCAATCTTATCCGTGGTACGGGTTGGCGTGGGCTCAGTTCGCTCCGGTCGATTAACGATATTAGTCGGCCTTTTTTGGACATTTCAAAGGCTGAGATTATTGCATATGCCCGGAAACATTCTATTGTCTGGCGCGAGGATAGCACCAATACAAATCCTGCATACCTTAGAAACGCCTTGCGTTTGCGAGTTTTGCCGCAAGCCTCGCCAGAACTACTCGCGCAACTACGTAAAATTATTGTGCGACAAAATCAACTAGCACTACAGATAGATACCGAAATTTTATTGTGGCTACAAAAAAATGCAACGCTTACAAAAAATACCGCTATACTCCCCCGCCACCATGTAATTATGTTGCCACAACATGTCGCACATGAATTATTTCAGAGTGTTTTACGACACGTAAGCGGGAAGTCGCTGCCTCGGCCCCTGGTGGAGCGGGCGACGCTTTTTAGCAAGGTCGCAAAAGATGGGAAGATCATGCCACTGGGTAACTATTTGCAGTTACGGGTAGTTCGTCGTGAGGTAATTGTCGAGCCCAGGGAGAACGTGGTAAGCTAAGGTAATGCCAAAGGGCTCTTTTTAGCGGGGCCAACAATTAAATAAGGACAGATAACTTGAAACCGAAACAACCCAATAAGGTCATGCGGAACACGGTTTTTTGGGCGATGCTTATTGTGCTCGCTCTTATCCTGTGGGCCGTCTATTCTCCCCAGAAAAACTTAAAGGATGTGCCGCTCTCTGATGTCATTCGCGCTGCTAATGGTGGCGAGATATCGAAGATCGAAATCCAAGGCAATGAGCTGCTTATTACGCCAGTTGCAGATCAAGACAAAGGTCAGCCAACCGAGCGTTCATATAAAGAAGACGGCAGCAGTATTTACGATCAAGGCTTGAGCCACGATACCAAGGCGCAAGTTGACGTTAAAAAGCCAAGCGATACGGGTGCCACACTGTGGAATCTTGCCAGTATTTTCTTGCCAGTGCTTTTGTTTGGTGCGTTTTTCTTGTTTATGTTCCGCCAAGCGCAGGGTCAAAACAACCAGGCTATGGGTTTTGGTAAGTCAAAAGCTCGTTTGTACGGTAACGAAAAAGACAAGATCGTCTTTAAGAATGTTGCTGGCAACGAAGAAGCCAAAGAAGATTTGGTTGAGGTTGTCGACTTTCTGAAGAACCCAAAGAAATTCCTTGAAGTAGGCGCCAAAATTCCAAAAGGCGTTATGCTGGTTGGTCCTCCGGGAACAGGTAAAACAATGCTTGCCCGTGCTGTTGCTGGTGAGGCCGGTGTACCATTCTTTAGCATTAGCGGTTCTGAGTTTGTAGAGATGTTTGTAGGTGTTGGTGCAAGCCGCGTGCGCGACTTGTTTGCCAAGGCTAAAAAGAATGCTCCATGTATTATCTTTATCGACGAAATCGATGCAGTTGGTCGCCGCCGCGGTAGCGGTATGGGCGGTGGTCACGACGAGCGTGAGCAAACCTTAAACCAGATTCTTGTTGAAATGGACGGTTTTGATGCTCGTACCAACGTTATTGTGCTTGCTGCAACTAACCGCGCAGATGTACTGGACCCAGCCCTGCTTCGCCCGGGCCGTTTTGACCGCCGCGTAAACATTACGTTGCCAGAGCGCAAAGAGCGCGAAGCGATTTTGAAGGTTCACTTCGAAAAGAAACCAATTGACCCAAGCGTCGACATTAAGGCGCTTGCCGCCAAGACGGCTGGCAGCTCTGGTGCAGACCTTGCCAACATTGCCAACGAAGCTGCGATTATTGCTGCTCGCCACAACCGCAAGCACATCACTAATCGCGATGTTACCGAGGCATTTGAAAAAGTAGCGATTGGCCCAGAGCGCAAAGCAAAGGTCATGAACGAAAAAGAGAAAGAGCTAACCGCATATCACGAAGCTGGCCACGCGATTGTCGGCCATGTGCTCCCACACTCTGACCCTGTTCACAAGGTAACGATTATCCCGCGCGGCGGGACTGGCGGTGTAACGTGGTTCTTGCCACCCGAAGACCGCGCGTACACTTCGATCCTCGACTTTAAAGATGTTTTGGCTCGCGCTCTTGGTGGCCGTATTGCCGAAAAGGTGAAATACGGTTCAGAAAACATTACAACCGGTGCTGGCAGTGACCTGCGCAAGGCAACAGAAATTGCCCGCGACATGGTTATTGAGCAAGGCATGGGTAAGAACCTGCGCGACCTCGTCTTCCATGAAGACGAAGGCGGCATGATGCTTGACCGCATGGTTCATGACCGCCCCTACTCTGAAGAAACTGCCAAAAAGATCGACGACGAAGTGCAGAGCTTGGTTCGCGAAGCTGCAACTCGCGCCGAAACAGTAATTCGCGCTAACCTCGAATCGCTCAAAAAATTGGCAGACGCCTTGCTTGAAAAAGAAACTATTGAGGCTGAAGAAGTTCGCAAAATTCTTGCTAACGTAGTATTGCCTCCAGAAGTTGTGCTTGAGTAAATAAGTTCAAAAATTGCCTACGGGCGGCGAGGGTTTTGGCCCTTCGCCGCCCGTTTTTTGTGCCCGAGTGACCGGCCGATCGAAGCCTTTGACTTTGTCAGCTGACTTCGGGGATGGGCTGAGCGCCCCACCTGATGCCAAAGCGCCACGGCGGTACGCGCCTGCGCCTGCCGCCGCGTGGGCGGCCAGGCAGGGCGCGGTAATAGGAGCGCTTGCCGTCCTTGGGGTTAGGACTTGCCTGCTCGATGGGTGCCGAGCGGCCACTTGGCCAGTACTCGTCCAGGTAGCGACGTTCGATGGAGCCGTCTTTTTGTAGCTTATCGAGGTCGATGTAGAGCCGGCCCGTACCAATGTTCAAAGCTCGGCATAGCTCGTTTGAGGGCACTCCTTTTTCGCTGTCGTGTTGGATCAGGTAGTCCAGTATTTCGCGACGTTTGTGTGCCACGGGTCCTCACTTAGGCGGTTGCGGGGTTCGGGAGAACTCCCCATCCCGATTGGCTGGCTTGAGCTTGTGCGTGCTCTGCGAGTGCGATTCTGCCACGAGGCAATGCTCGGTAGTAAACGCGCCGCGGATACTCGCCCGGAACAATGGGGGCTTCGCGCCCGCTGACCGGCCAAGGCGCTTCATCTTGAAAGCGCTTTTCGGCAAGACCAGATCGCGCGAGAATGGAAAGGCTCGGCCCTGATACACCGGTCCTCAAATTCAACGCGGCTTCTATGTCGAGGGCGTAGCAGCCCATCGCCGTGTCGTTGTTGACCAGGAATTGTAGGACCAGGTAGTCTTTTTCGTTGAGGGTCATACCTCACCAGATTGTAGACGGCAGCTGGACTGTACAATAATACAATCTTTAAATGTAATTTGCAAATAGCCTTAGAGCGCTTTTATAATCTGTTCGGTCCGACTATAATTGAGGTAACATGGTAAACAAATTTCTAGAGCGCGCGAATGTGCGTATGGGTATTGGCCTCGCAGCGGTATTGCTGGCGAGCTCTACTTTGATTGCCAATATCTTGGGCCTCTACCGTGAAAAGCTGCTTTTGAGCTATTACTACGACACATACCCGACAGCGATCGACGCTTACAAGGTAGCATTTACAATCCCTGATTTTATGTTCTTTATTTTGGTGAGTGGCGCGCTGAGCGTTACGTTTATCCCGGTCTTTAACGAGCGGCTGAGCAAAGGAAACAAGAAGTCGGCATGGGAGCTGAGCTCGAGCCTTATGAACTTGATGGCGATTTTGACCTTTATTGCCAGTATCTTGATTATTATATTTGCCGAACCACTCGTGAAATATGTGGTGGCACCGGGGCTCGACGAAAGCACCAGCAGCTTGGCTATTTCGATGATGCGCGTAATTGCGGTTAACCCATTCCTGTTTTCTATCAGTAGTGTTATGGCTAGTATGCAGCAGGCTGTTGGGCGATTTTTCTTTTTTGCGCTGGCGCCAAGTATGTACAGTGTTGGTATTGTTATTGGTATTTTATTCCTGACGAATGGCGTCACAATCGGCAACTGGCACGTATTTGAGGGCGGCATCATGGGTGTGGCTGTGGGCGTGGTACTGGGTTCTGTGTTCCAGCTACTGGTTAGCAGTATTGGCATGCACGGCATGAATTTTGTGTATCAGTTTAAGATTTACTGGAAGAACCACGGGCTTAAGCAGGTGCTCAGACTTTTGCCTGCTCGTTCGTTCGACCAAGGTATCGACTACTTTAATAATCTGGTAGAAATCAACCTGGCGTCTCGCCTGCGTGAAGGTACAATTACGGCGTATCAGGTCGCCACTACCTTGCACAACGTGCCAATTACGCTTATTGGTGTGGCGATTTCGACCGCAGCGTTCCCGACCATGACGGAGCGCATTGCAGCTGGTGATATTAAACAATTTAGAAAAGAATTGCAAACGGTGTTGAGAGTCATTATTTGGCTGGCGCTGCCGACGGCGGTCATTGCCTTTTTGGGTCGAGGCTATATCGTGAGCTTTGTAAAAGTTGGCGGCGATCCGACTATTGCGGATATTTTGGGGCTGCTTTCAATCGCCATCCTCTTTCGCTCGATTTATCACATTGCCTCGAGGAGTTTCTATGCTCAGCAAGACACGCGCACGCCGCTGTATATCTCTATTGCGTCCATTGCGCTGAACATCGGATTGGCGGTGTGGTTTGTGCAGGGGCTGCATGTGGGCGTGCTTGGTTTGGCTGCGGCGCAGTCGATTGTGGCCTTTGTCGAAGTGTGTATTTTGTTCTTTATAATGTCACGCCGCATGCAAGGCCTCTTTGATGTTGACTTTGTTAATGGTATATTACGTATGATATCTGCAACTGGGCTGATGTTTGTGATTACGTACGTAACGGTAAAAACGTTTGATCTTAACGCCACGGATACGCGCTTTTTTGCGCTTATTCCAAAGTTTGGCATTATTGTGCTGATTGGTCTGGGCTCGTACCTGATTGTCAGCCGTATCTTCCGCCTGGAAGAGGCAAATCCAGTTATCGATAAGATAAATAAACTTGTATTCCGACAAGCCAAGCCACTGTAAAGTAAATGAAACAAGACCACATCCGAAATTTTTGCATTATTGCACACATCGACCACGGTAAAAGCACCCTGGCCGATCGTTTGCTTGAGGTGACGGGCACCGTTGATAAGCGCGATATGAAAGCCCAGTTGCTCGACAGCATGGACCTTGAGCGTGAAAAGGGAATTACGATTAAGCTACAGCCGGTTCGCATGAACTACCAGGGCTATCAGCTGAACCTGATTGATACCCCGGGCCACGTGGACTTTAGCTACGAAGTCTCGCGTAGTCTTGCTGCTTGCGAAGGGGCGCTTTTGGTTGTCGACGCTAGCCAAGGTATTCAGGCCCAGACTCTTGCTAATGTGTATTTGGCGCTCGAGGCAAACCTCGAAATTATTCCGGTACTCAACAAAATTGACTTGCCCGCTGCCGACGTGGACCGCGTAAGCGAAGAGGTCATTAACTTGCTTGGCTGCAAAAAGGAAGATATTTTACTGGTGAGCGCCAAGAGCGGTATTGGTGTAGAAACGGTTTTGGACGCAGTTGTAGAGCGCGTGCCTGCACCAAGGGGCGAGGTTGATAAGCCAACGCGTGCTCTTATTTTTGACTCGATTTACGATGATTACCGAGGTGTGATTTTGTACGTCCGTACGGTGGATGGCCATATTCCAAAAGCCAGCGAAATTACCATGATGGCTGCTGGCAGCCATGGCCTGGCGCTCGAAACCGGCATGCTTTCTCCAAAGTCAGTCCCAACCGCCAGCCTGGCAACGGGGGAGATTGGTTATATTGTGACCAACCTCAAATCTGTTTCTGAGGCGCGCGTGGGCGATACCGTAACGCTCACTAAAGCACCCGCCAACGTGGCGCTTGCCGGCTACCAGGAAGTAAAGCCGTTTGTGTACGCCGGTGTGTTTCCGAGTTCGAACGATGAATACGAAACACTCAAAGACGCGCTCGAAAAGCTACAGCTCAACGATGCGGCACTGCGTTTTACGCCAGAAAATTCCCAGGTTTTGGGGTATGGATTCCGTATTGGATTTTTGGGTTTGCTGCATATGGAGATTGTAAAGGAACGCATGGAAAGGTCGCACAATCTAGACCTTATCATGACCAATCCATCGACGGATTATCAGGTTGAACTTTTGAGCGGCCCTATTGAAACCATTCGTTCTGCCAGCGAACTCCCCGACCCTGCCAGTATTCGAAGCATTCGCGAACCTTGGATTAAGGGCGAAATTGTTGTGCCGCAAGAATATATTGGTGGCGTACTGCAGCTCATTTCAAGCAGTCGCGGGCAGCATAAAAACATCAGTTATCTTGATTCTAAGCTGGCAGTGATTGTATTTGAAGCGCCGCTTGCAAACATGCTGACTGATTTTTATGACCAGCTCAAAAGTATCACCAGTGGGTACGGCTCATTTAATTATGAGCTTGCAGATTATCGCATCGAAGACCTTGTTCGTTTGGATATCTTGGTGGGCGGCGAGCGTATCGACAGCCTGAGTATTATGGCGCACCGCTCAGAATCGATGCGGGTTGGCCGTGAATTTGTGGCCAAGCTCAAAGAAGTTATTCCGCGTCAGTTGTTTGAAGTACGCCTGCAAGCGGCAATCAATGGCCGCGTTATCGCCAGCGAAAGTGTAAAGGCAATGGGCAAAAACGTGACCGGCCACTTGTATGGTGGCGACGTTTCGCGCAAGAAAAAACTCTGGGCCAAGCAAAAAGAAGGCAAAAAGCGCCTCAAGAAATTTGGCAAAGTAGAGATCCCGAACGAAGCCTTTATGGCGCTTTTGAAAAAATAGCAAGTCTTGCCCGCGCCTGGCTTGCTACGCTACAGTGGGTGCATGAAGATTCGTATTCCTAGACTTTCTCGCAAAACGTGGGTGATGCTTGACGCGTTTGTTGTTGCAGTAATCTTAATTGTTGTAGGGTTTTTTGCACTTCGAACCGAAAAAGGTATCTTGGTAGATGCAAAAATTCCCGATACGATCAGCGCCAAACTTTTGTTTACTCCGTATGTGCCAACCAAATTGCCAAAGGGTTTTGAGATTGATAAAAGCTCATACACGATGCAAGAGACTGCACTTATATTCACCGCCAGTAGCAAAAGTGGTGGTCGTTTAGTATTTTCAGAGCAATCGGTGCCAAAAGACATGAACATGGACGAGTTTTATGGCAACAATGTTTCAAATCCGCAGCGGCTGGACGGGCTGAAGTATCGTACAATCTTTGGTGCGCTGCAAGGCCGCAACAGCACAATAGCGAGTATTGTTACAGAGGACGGCACATGGATACTTGCAACGATGCCAAAAGATGCAACAAAAGAAACCGCAACAACAATTTCGCAAAGCCTCGTCAAACAGTAGCCGCCTTAGCGGTTACTCGTAAAGTCGTTGAAGTAGTCAACGTAGTCAACATTGAAGCTGGCTGTGGTGCCGCCAACGTTTTTGTCGATGTAGAACATAAGCGATGTTGCGTATGCGGCTGCGTTTGGTACGGTGCTGGCTGAGCCGACAGCACCAAGGCTGGTGTACGTTGTTTCGCCAGGGTTCTTGACGTAGAAGGTCACGCTGTTGGCACTGGTTGCGACCCACTTCAGGGTTGTCCAGCCACCGGCAGTTACGGCTTTGGTCGTGGATGTCTGTGTTGCGGTACCGTAGTTCTGGACGGTGCGGCCGCGCCAGCTGGTGCTGTTGGTACGGTTGTACTCGAAGTAAACGCCATTTCCACAAGTGGGCGAGTCTAAGTCATTATCTGAACAAAGGCCAACCCGAATGATATATTCTTGCGTGGCTGTTGAGAGGGTGGGGATGTAGATTGATGTTTCGAATGTTTCGCCGCCGCCAATCATAAACGCAGGAGCCGTTGTGCCGCCACTAAGGTAGATCGATGCGTCGCCGGCCGCCGCGCTCGCTCCAGTAGATAGCTTAATTTGGCCAGGGTGCTGATAGGTGTCAGAGCCAGTGACGACTGAGGAGCCAAAACCACCACCACCGTCGTAACAGTCCCAAGCATATTCAGCGCTAAAATTGTCTGTGCTGCCGCAGTCAATGGCGTAGCTACCATTGGTGGCGCCCAGGAATTCTTCTTGAATATTATAGCCGTGCGTCATGCGGGTTGGGTCGCTACAGTTGCTCCATGAGCCATCTTGGTAGCAGCGCATGGCGTTGTAGCTTTGGCTATAGTACATAGCGCCAGCCACGCCCGTTGGGTCGCCGGCGTTGGTCTTATTGCCAAGTACCAAGAGGGTGCCGGTTGTGTCTCCGGCTGTTGGGCCGACATAGACGCGGGCGTTGGTAGTGTCGACGCTGAGCTGGTTGACGCCGGTGGTGTTTTGAACTTGGAAGGCGCCTGTACTGGCCGCAGTTGGTTTGATGGTTGTGACGCCACCAACGCTGAGTGTGCCACCGATAGAGACGCCACGGATAAAGGCGGCACTGTCCTGTACTTGTAGCGTGCCAACAATGGTTGTGTTGCCAGCCGTGAGCGCCCCGCCGGTACCGCCTTCTGAAAGGTTCTCGCCCGTTATGCCAACCAGATCCACGTTGCCGCCCACTTTAAGGCGCGAGGTGCTGGCGTAGTAAACAGTGTTACGAACCGTACCGCCGCCGTCTACTGCGGAGCTACCGCCTAGGAGGTAGAAATAGCCATTGGCGCTTGCGCCCGCTGCCTCGCCCATGTTGCCTTGTGGCAGAGTCGTTAGGCTGGTCGACGAGCCAACGCTACCATCGGCATTGAGTGGGAAGGACGTGACACGGGATCCGTTGTCGCCACCAACAACGTAAAGGAAGCCATTTGCGACAAAGTTTTGGAAGTTTTCGTCGCCACCGCCAGGTATGACGCCGGACTGGTTTGTCCAGCTACCCATAGTGCCATCGGCATTGATTTTGGCGCGGCGAATGGTGTCGTAGCTGGATGTGCCATCGAAACCGCCCGAAACGTAGGCATAACCGTTGGCAACGGTAGTGCCATTAATAGCAGCAAGCCCGGTGCTGAATGCGCTGGTGCTCGTCCAGGTAGTGTCGAGCGTTCCGTCTGCGTTGATCTTATTGTAGTAGACGGAGCTTTGTGCGGTCACGCTGCTGTTGTATCCACCCAAGACGTATATGTAGCCGTTGTAGGCAATGGTACCTTGGGCAAATCGCGCGACTGTACCGCTTGTAAGCGCAGTGGTTGTGTTCCATGTGCCAATTGTGCCGTCGGTATTTAATTTGGCGTAGTAGGAAGTTGCGACGGTGGCGTTGCTGTTGTCGCGGCCGCCAATAACGTATATGTAGCCGTTAGCAACGACTGGCTGGAATTGGCGCAGAGCAGTCGGTAGCGAGGTGGTGCTGGCCCATGTGCCAATCGTGCCATCAGTGTTGATCTTGGCGTATTGTGTTGTTGCGATCGTAGCGCCCGTTCCGTCAACACCGCCCAGGTGATATATGTAGCCATTATAGGTAACAGCGCCACCGCGAACACGAGTAGTGTTGGTGCCGACTGACATCGCCGTAGTTGTGGTCCAGGTTGTAAGGATTGAGCTGTTGTTGCCAAGGAGGGTGATGTTGCTGTTGCTGGTGTCTACGGTTAGCAGGCTGGTGCCGTTGGCATTTTGTATCTGGAAGGCTGACGCGCTGTCGTTTGTTGTTTTGATCTGTGTATTGCCGCCAGTGGTCAAGAAGAGGTTGCCTGAGCCTGCTTTGATTGTGGTTGCGCCTGTGCTTGCGCTGGTGCCAATATTGATAGTTTGCGCGGTTGTTGCGCTAGGATAGCCGATGTTGATGGTGCGAGCTTGGTCCGTCTGTGAACCAACGTTAACGGTTGTCGTGTTGCTGCTACCAACAGTGATTGTACCCGCTGAGCCGGTGCCCAAGGCGATTGTATTGCTGGCGCCAGTAATGACGATGCTGTTGTTGCTGTTAACTGATTGGAGCGTTAACGCCCCGCTAGTTGTGGCTACGCTTGAGGCGCCATTGCCGCTAAGCGAGAATGTGCCTGTTTGCTGTGTTAGGCTGCCGACGATGGCGGTCGTGGCGCCCGAGTGACCAATGTCGATCGTGTTGGCGTTTGCAACACCCAGGCCAACTGATCCGCCGGCCTGGTAATTGTCGATGGCGCTACTAAAGCCGCTGTATAAATCAACACTTAATGTTACTAGGTCAACCGACGGGCTGAATGTCGTCGTATCTACATTGAAGACATAGCCACCACCTGTGTTTTGAACCTGGAACGCTGTTGTTGAGTCGGCGGCAGTCGTCCTAAATACAGCCGTGCCATTGACGGTTGTCTGAATATTACTGGCTGTTTTGCCCATGATAATACTAGTCGCATTGGTTGTGCCGATGTTGAGCGTTGCTGCCGAACCTACGTCAATTGCTGGTGCGAGGAGCGATGTGTTGGCGCGACCCGAGCCCGTGATCCAGAAGTTGCTACTGGTTTGTGCGCCAGCATTTTGATTTTGAATATAGTTGGCGCTGCCACTAGCCGCAGCAAAGCCACAGTTTGTGGAGCTTTGGATACAAATAGTACCTGCTTCATCTGGGAGGGAGATAGTGCGGTTGGCGGTGAGCGGTGAACTGTTAATAGTGGCGTATTTGCCGCCCGTGTTGCCAATGGCGACATAACCCGCAATGCTCGAGCCGCCGTTGCCGAGGTACAATCCGGCGTCGTAGGTAAAGCGAGCTACCGTTGCGCCGGTGTTGCGCTGGAAGTCGGCAATAAGGTCAGTGCCGCTTTGGTTTGAATTTGCCAGGACGGTAAGCGGAGTGGAGGCGTTGTTGCCTTGGCCATTGATGATTAAGTTGTCATTAAGGGTTGTAAAGTTGGTGGCGCCCGCAACAGACAGGAGCGCGGTACCAGCCGAGTTTTGCACCTCAAAGATAGCTGCCGATTGGCTATTTGCGCCGCGAACAATGCCGCCAATGGCACTCGCGCTGGCGCTCTGAATGAAGTAGTTGCCGGACTGTGCGCTCGCGCTTTGGTTTTGAATGTATGCCGTGCTGCCACTGGTAAGTGCAAAGCCACAACTGGTTGAGTTTTGGAGACAGACGGTGCCAGTGGCATCTGGAATGGTAATGGTTTTGGCGGTAGTTGTTGGCGTCGCAAACGTCAGTGTATTAGTGACGCCGCTCGTGGTTGCGGTTAGACGTGTGACGGCGCCTTGCAAGGTGAGGTCTTGGTTGGTAACGCCCACGGTGAGTGGTGAGGCATTTGGTTGAATAACGTTAACGATAAGCGTGCCGCCAACAGTAACGGTGGTGCCGTTATCGGTGATGATTGAATCGCCAACGGTTTGTGAGCCGGTGAATTTAGCCAGTTTGTTTGTGGTGCCGCCAACGGTAGTCACGCCGCCGCCAATACCGGCACAGTTGCCTGCTGTCGAACAAATGCTGTACGTACCGGCCGCAACGGTTCTATCAAAGTTGTATACCACGGCGCCAACTGGTGTGCCGCTAAAGCCCACGGTGGTCGTAAAGCTGCCGCCGGTCGCGGTGATGGTGCTGCTGGCGTTGCCTTGCAGGGTAAAGCTTTGGCCGGTCGAGCCAATTGTCATGGCGCCGCTTGGGGTAATGACGTTGGTATTAACAGAGGTTCCAACCGTCACGGTGCCAGTAAAGTTGGCAGTGCTGCTAATGGTCTGGCCATTAACAGTGCTGTTGAGCGTCAGCGCACCAGCAGGCGAGACGGCAAAGCGGCTCGAGCCATTCAGCTGGAGATCTATGAGATTACCTGTTGCACTGACATTGGTATTATTAACCGTCAACATGGCTGCGCTGGCCTGGCTGGAAGTAAGCGTGAGCTGGCCAAAGGTTGGCGTAGCCGTGGTGTTAATGTTCTGAATAGTATTAACCGTACCGCTGCTCACACTAAAGTTGGTGCTGTTAAATTGGGCGATACCCTTGGCGCTTGTTGAGGCGTCGTTAAGAGTAATGGTGCTGCCAGCTGCTGAGGCGTTCGCAACGGTCAGCGCGCCAGTCAGGCCGTTTAGGCTGCTGACGGCAGTACCGGTAACACAGGTTGGACAGGTGATGTTGCCTGCGGCATCAAGCGCGATTGCGCCAGAGGCCGAAACAGCAACGGTACCGCTGGCATTTGGAATAGTAACGGTCTTGGCGCCGCCGCTTGGGGTGGCAAATGTCAGGGCATTCGTAACACCGCCGCTTGTTGCGGTGAGGTTAACGGTCGCACCCTGGAGTGTCAGGTTTTGGCCAGTTGCGCCAACAGTTAGTGCGGCGCTTGGGGTGAGTGTGTTGACGCTCAGCGTGCCGCCGATAGTGACCGTTGTGCCGTTATCGGTGATGATAGAATCACCAATTGCCTGGCTGCCGGTAAACTTGGCAAGTTTGTTTGTGGTGCCGCCAGCAGTCGTAACACCGCCGCCCACGCCGGCACAGTTGCCTACCGTCGTACACACGTCGTATGTGCCGGCAGCGGCCGTAAGGAATCGATACGTCACGTTGGCGGTTGGCGCCTGGAAAGCGAGCGTGGTGGTGTTAGCGCCACTAGTGGCGGTGATGGTGCTTGTTGCGGCGCCCTGCAAAGTAAACATTTGCGTGGTTGCGCCAACTACCAGTGAGCTGCTTGGGGTGATGGTGTTGGCGTTCAATGTGGTGCCAACGGTTAAGCTGCCTGTAAAGTTTGCACTCGAGCTAATGGTCTGGCCATTTACGTTGCCGCTTAGTGTCAGCGCGCCAGCAGGGGAGACAGCAAACTTACTTGTGCCGTTTAGCTGCAAGTCGACCAAGTTGCCGGTTGCGCTCACGTTTGTGTTGTTAACGGTCAGCATTGCGGCAGACGCCTGCGATGAACTGAGTGTTAATTGGCCAAATGTTGGTGCTGCGCTGGTGTTGATGTTCTGAATAGTATTAACCGTACCGCTGCTCACACTAAAGTTTGTGCTGTTAAACTGCGCAATACCTTTAGCGCTTGTTGAGGCGTCGTTGATAGTAACGGTACTACCTGCGGCGCTTGCATTTGCCAGCGTCAGCGCACCAGTCAAGCTGTTAAGGCTCGTAACGGCCGATCCAGTCACACAGGTTGGACAGGTGATGTTACCTAAGCTGTCCAGAGAAACGGCGCCGCTGGCAGATACGGCAACAGTACCGGTTGCGTTTGGCACGGTGATAGTCTTGTTGCTTGTTGCGGGCGTTGCAAAGACGAGCGAGTTCGTAACGCCGCCACTCGTTGCGGTGAGCTTGGTGCCGCCCGCGCCTTGCAGGGTCAGATCTTGGCCCGTTGCGCCAATAGTGAGCGTACTGGTTGGGGTGATGGTATTGACGCTTAGGGTGGTTGCAACAGAGACACTCCCGGTAAAGTTGGCAGTGCTGCTGATAGTTTGGCCATTAATTGTTCCAGACGTAAGAGTGCCGGCAATAATGGTGTTGCCGTTTGGCCCCACGCTGAATTTGCTTGTGCCATTGAGCTGCAAATCAAGCAAATTGCCGGTGGTGCTTACATTTGTGTTGTTAACGGCAAGCATTGTGGCGCTAGCTTGGCTGGAAGTAAGCGTAAGTTGGCCAAATGTTGGCGCTGCCGCAGTGTTGATGTTTTGTACGGTGTTAATAACTCCGCTACTTGCGGTAAAGTTGGTGCTGTTAAACTGGGCAATACCTTTTTGGCTTGTCGAAGCATCATTAATAGTGATGGTGCTACCCGAGCCAGTAGCATTGGCCAGGGTAAGCGTGCCTTGCAGGCCATTTAAGCTATCAACTGCCGATGCGCCGCCGCCTCCACCACCGCTGGTCACACAGGTGGGACAGGTGAGGTTGCCATTTGCATCCAACGCAAGCGGGCCCGATGCCGATACGGCAAGTGTACCGCTGGCGTTCGGGATAGTAATAGTTTTGTTGCTAGCGCTTGGCGTGGCAAAGGTGAGCGAATTGGTGATGCCGCCACTGGTTGCGGTCATGCTAACCGACGCACCCTGCAGGGTGAGGTTTTGTGCGGTTGAGCCGATTGTCATAGCTGCACTCGGCGTAATGGTGTTGACTGCTAATGTACCGCCGATGGTGACGGTGCTGCCGTTGTCGGTGATAATTGAGTCGCCCAAGGTCTGGCTGCCCGTGAACTTGGCAATTGCATTTGTGGTGCCGCCGGGGGTTGTCACGCCGCCGCCTGTGCCTGCGCAGTTACCGGCTGTGGTACAGATGTCGTACGTACCAGCGGTGGCGGTGAGGAAGCGGTAGGTCACGCTGGCAGTCGGTGATTGGAAGGCGATAGTGCTGGTGTTGGCACCATTGGTTGCGGTGATAGTGCTACTGGCATTGCCCTGCAAAAGGAAGCTCTGGCTGGTTGCACCCACTGTTAGTGAGCTGCTTGGCGTGATAGTGTTAGCGGTTAATGTGCCAGTAACAGTTGCGCCGCCGTTTAAGCTCGCAGTGCTGGCAACGGCAAGCGTGCCGGTAAAGTTGGCCGTACCACTGATAGTTTGGCCATTAATGGTGCTGGCAATAAGCATGGCGCCCGATGGCCCAACGGCAAGTTTGCTGCTACCGTTGAGCTGCAAATCTAGCAAGTTGCCTGTGCCGCTGGCGTTAGTGTTGTTGACCGTTAACATTGCCGCACTCGCCTGGCTCGAACTGAGTGTTAATTGGCCAAATGTTGGTGCTGCGCTGGTGTTGATGTTCTGGATGGTGTTGATGACACCGCTGCTGGCGCTAAAGTTAGTGCTATTAAACTGGGCGATACCCTTGGCGCTCGTCGACGCGTCGTTGATAGTGACCGTTCCGCCGCTACCGCTGGCGTTCGCAATAGTCACAACGCCGGTTTGCGAATTAACGCTCGTTACGCCACCGCTACCTGGGCAGGTTGTCCAGATTGGCGCGCCTGCGGTCGAGACCAAGCATTGGTTGGCCGAGCCGGCTGCAAGCGAGCTAATGGCGCTCGTTCCATTACCAAGAAGCACGCCGTTGGCGGTGAGGCTGGTTGCGCCGGTACCACCTTGCACAACGCTCAGCGCAGTTGTGAGCCCAGAGATAGAAGTAATATCGCTGTTAGCGCCAGATGCAGCTGCGCCGAGGTTTGTTCGGGCTGCACTTGGCGTTATAGCACCGGTGCCGCCTGAAGTAACGGCGAGCGGCGTATCAAGCGTAACCGTGCCGGTGACGTGCAGCGCACCGGTGACAGTCACGGTTGTACCGTTGTCGCTAATGATTGAATCGCCAATCGATTGGCTGCCGGTGAACTTGGCCAGTGCGTTTGTTGTGCCGCCAGGAGTCGTGACTGAGCCGCCCACGCCCGTACAGTTACCGGCAGTGGTACATACGTCATAGGTTCCGGCGGCGGCAGTTTGCAAGCGGTAAGTGACGTTGGCGGTTGGCGCGACAAATGTCAGGCTGGCCAAGTTGGCGCCGTTTGTCGAAGTAATTGTGGTGGTCGCGCCCTGCAGCGTGAGGTTTTGTGCCGTTGCGCCGACGGTTAGCGCCGCGCTTGGGTTGATGCTATTAGTATTCACCCCTGCGAACGTTGGGGTGGCGCTGACGGCGATGCTCTGAATAGTGTTGATGACACCGCTGCTGGCGCTAAAGTTAGTGCTATTAAACTGCGCGATACCCTTGGCTAAAGTTGATGCATCGTTGATGGTGATAGTAGCGCCTGAGCCACTCGAGTTTGCAATAGTCAGCGCACCAGCTAGCCCATCAACGCTCGTTACGCCACCGCTACCTGGGCAGGCGCTCCAGGCTGGTGCTCCTGCGGTCGAGAGCAAACACAGGCCCGAGCCGCCGGCAGCAACCGAAGTAACCGCGCCTGTGCCATTACCAAGTAACACGCCGTTGGCGGTGAAAGATGTTGCACCCGTGCCGCCCTGTAGGACGCTCAGCGCGGTGGTCAAGCCATTGATAGAAGTAATATCGCTGTTAGCACCACTGGCTGCAGCACCCAAGTTACTACGTGCGCCACTAGCAGTTGCTGCACCAGTGCCGCCAGATGTTATAGCCAGCGGTGTGTCGAGCGTGACCGTACCGGTAACGTGCAGTGCACCACTCACGGTTACAGTGACGCCATCATCGCTGATAATAGAGTCGCCAATGGTTTGGCTGCCGGTGAATTTAGCTAGTGCATTTGTGGTACCGCCTGGGGTAGAAACGCCACCACCCACGCCCGTACAGTTGCCAGCAGTCGTGCAAACGTCGTATGTACCTGCGGCTGCGGTTTGCAGGCGGTACACCACATTGGCAGTCGGCGCGACAAATGTCAGGCTAGCTGTGCTGCCGCCATTTGTGGAAGTAATCGTGGTTGTTGCGCCCTGAAGCGTGAGGTTTTGGGTAGTTGCACCCACGGTCAGCGCCGCGCTGGGTGTAATACTGTTGGTGTTAATACCGGCGAATGTTGGGGTGGCACTAGTGTTGATATTTTGGATAGTGTTAGCAATACCGCCACTGACGCTAAAGTTGGTGCCGTTAAATTCGACGATACCTTTTTGTGTAGTCGACGCGTCGTCGATGGTGATTGTTGAGCCGCTACCACTCGAGTTTGCAATGATAAGGTTGCCGGTGAGGCCATCTAGCGTGGCAACGCCAATTGCCGAGCTAGGGCATACTTGCCAAGCCGGTGCGCCGCTGGTCGAGAGCAAACACAGGCCAGACCCGCCGGCTACGAGTGAGCTAATAGCGCTGGTGCCATTACCTAGCAGTACGCCGTTGGTCGCCAGCGTACCCACCCCTGTACCACCTTGGCTAACACTTAGCGCCGTGGTGAGGCCCGTGAGTGAGGTGATATCGTTGTTGGCGCCACTGGTTGCTGCCCCTAAGTTGGTTCGCGCAATGCTGGCGGTTGTTGCGCCTGTACCACCCGAGCTAATAGCGAGCGGAGAGCCAAGCGCCAGCGAACCAGTTACGGCTAGGTCGCCGCTCACAGTAACGGTTGTGCCAGACTCGCTCAGGAGTGAATCGGCAATTGTTTGTACGCCTGTAAATTTGGCAATCTTACCGGCAGTACCGCCAGGGCTTTGCACGGTACCCGTACCTGCGCCGCTTGTTGTAAGCGTAATATTGCCGGCACCGTCATTAGTGACGGTTAGGTCAGGGCTTCCAGATGCAACACTCACAACCCCGCCGTTGCTCAACTGGTTGCCGCTAAAGGTAAGACCATTACCGATAGTAATATCGCCCGTGCTGCCAGCGAAACTACTGATGCCAGTGCTGCTAATAGTTGTACCGCTAATAGTAATGCCAGCTCCGGCTGTAAGCGTAACATTGCCAGCTTGCCCCTGAACCGTTAAGACGCCACCATTAGAGATTTGTGTGCCTGTTTGGGTGAGGCCATCGCCCAGCGTGAACGAACCGCTCGCACCGCCGATAGTATTAACAGTCTGCTTGTTGCCAACATCTACGAAATCAGAGCCATTGTAGTAGCTCAGCTGGTTTGAGCTTTGGTCGTAATACATTTGGCCTGCAACGGCATTGTCTGGCCGCGCTGTTGGCGTGATAACTAAGCTGTTGTTGACTTTAAGCTGACCGTTAATGCTCAGTGTTTTGGAGCTATCCACAATAATTTCGCTGGCGTTCGAAAGCTCGCTCAGTGGAATATTGAGGTTTCCAAAGCGATCGACCGCATTGGACTGTTGCGTTGATTGCACTTGTTCGCCGTTTTTGGCCATTTGTCTGATAAACAGATAAGCCACGGCTACAAGTAGCAGTGCAAAAATAACAATCCCAACTCTGATCATCCACGCTGGTCGCTTGCCGCGCGGTGGACGCGGCGAGCTTGCCGGAGGCGGTGTGGAGCTTGGCTGGGTTTGTGTAGGTTGAGAAGACCCAAGAGACGTCATTGCCGGAGTACTAACAGGGGTAGAAGGTGCGGGGCTCGTGACATCAAAAGCAGCCGACGCATTGCCTCGGCTGCCATAAATTGGCCCATTAGTATTGTTACCCTGATTGTCCACCGTATTTGTTTGAAACAAAGTTAATTTTGTTTCGATTTTTTAGAGTCTCTCAAATAATAGTATAGTGCTTATGGTTAAAAACAACAATACTTAAAAAGGCGTTATAACAGAGGTGGTGTGGTGGTGGATTTTTATTTTTTTACGTGGTGGCGGTCTCTATGTCTATAAACAACGTAACGTTGTTGTTATTTACTTTCACGATACCGTGATGGATAGGATACGTTAGTGATTGGAAGCCGGTATTGACTGCAATGTTGCCTTCGGTCAGGAGGGAAAAGAAATTGGCGTGGTCAGCTAATATGTCAAACGGCCCAACTTTATTATTGGCAGATACCGCTAGGGCTTTGCCGTCGTACAGCGTTTGCGTGGGGGAAAGGACACGGACGTGGAGTTTTGGATCGCCGGTGAGTTTCATGATGGCGCTCCCCACGCTGCGTCAGCCAGCGCTCCCTCACCTTCGAGCAAGGCGCTTTGGAGCCGGTTCTCTGTCGCTCTTATTCCTTGCGACAGAGATTCCGCGCGGAGATTTGTCGCCGAGAGAGGATGGTGAGGGAAGAGCTGGTCTACGCTGTGTAGCGTGTACCGGCTTTTCGCCCCATTCTCCTCAGTCGGGCAAATCTCCGCGCGGTGATGTTGA
>Ga0075365_10000052_pt1 | contig 36438 bp, 35 predicted proteins | sample EndMetdeltDD1765_FD_71387 | JGI IMG/M metagenome (GOLD analysis project Ga0075365, IMG submission 71387) | Populus endosphere microbial communities from Tennessee, USA - Endosphere MetaG P. deltoides DD176-5 | ecosystem: Host-associated > Plants > Roots > Endosphere | place: USA: Tennessee... | reverse complement strand
TGTGTTTGCTCTTTTTTATGATTGGGCAAAAGATGGTCATAATTTCCCCATGATTGGCAGTGGCAATAATCGATATCAGTTGTTGGATGTTGAAGATCTCTGTGACGCGATTTATCTCTGCAGTACCAAAGATAAAAAAGTGACCAATGATACATTTAACATTGGGGCAAAAGAATTCACGACAATGAAAGAAGATTATCAAGCCGTTTTGGATAAAGCTGCGAAAGGCAAAAAGATTATTGGTTTTCCAGCAGCACCCGTTATCTTAGGGCTCAGAGTTCTTGAAGCATTTCATTTATCTCCGTTGTACAAATGGGTATACGAAACAGCATCTGAAGATTCGTTTGTCTCGATTGAAAAAGCCGAAAAGAAGTTGGGGTATAAACCGAAATACTCTAATAAAGATGCGCTGCTTCGTAACTACCAATGGTATTTAGAAAATCTCAAATCGTTCGAACATCAAAGCGGTGTCAGTCATCGAGTCCCTTGGAAGCAAGGCGCACTTGGCGTAATTAAAAAGTTTTTTTAATTTTGGTTTAGTCGCAAAAAATGTTACAATTCCTCTATGATAAGTATTCTTGTCCCCGTTCTTAACGAAGAAGAGAGTCTGCAAGCATTTTATGACGAGCTTCTCAGAGTATTGCCAACGCTTGATAAAAATTATGAAGTCTTGTTTATCGATGATGGCTCGACAGATACTTCTCTCACACTCTTACGAGCATTCTCAGAAAGAAATAAAAACATCCGCGTGTTTTCTTTCCGTCGCAACATGGGGAAATCAGAAGCACTCACATTTGGATTTGCAAAAGCGAAAGGGGATTACATCGTAACGCTTGATGCTGATTTGCAAGACAAACCAAGCGAGATCCACAAACTATTTGAAAAACACAAAGCTGATGGAACTGAAGTTATTTCAGGGTGGAGAAAAAGTCGTCGTGACAAATCAAAGATGAAGATCATTTCAAAGTTCTTCAATTTTTTCGTTGGAAAAGCATTTGGTCTTCGACTGCACGATTACAATTGTGGCTTAAAGTTCTACACAAAAGATGCTGCCAAAAGTTTACGACTTTATGGAGGACTGCACCGATTCATTCCTTTGCTTGTCTACGAACAAGGATTTACTGTTGATGAGGTCGCAATCGAACATGCTCCACGAGAGTTCGGAACATCAAAGTATGGATTCTCCAAAGTATGGAAAGATATTCCGGATATGTTTACGATGCTCTTTTTAGTTAAATACAGTAAAAAGCCGCTCCACTTCTTCGGAGTAGTAGGTGGTTCTCTCTTGCTTATAGGGCTTTTGATCTTTGTCTATTTAAGTGTGTGGTGGCTCTTAGGACATAAGATTGGTACGAGACCGTTATTCTTTACGAGCATTTTATTGATTCTCGGAGGACTTCAGATATTCTTTACTGGATTTTTGGCAGATCTCCAGATCAATATTTCGCACAATCCCAAAATGCTCGATGAAGAAAATCTTCATTTTCCTATCAAGTATTCGAGCGATAAGAAAGAATTGAAATGAGCCCAAGAAAAATTGCTTTTTTTGCGGTAGTAATCGGCGCTCTTTTGAATGGCGCATCTGCCGCCTTCACAAAAAAAGGTGTTACAGAAATCCCTCCATTGACGTTTGCCATGCTCCGCCTTACGGTAGCATCTCTCGTTATCCTTCCATTCTTCCTCAAACAAAAAGGTCATGCTTTAGCTCCTATGCGTGAGATCACGCCAATCTCTCTTTTCGCGACTCTCAATGTTATCTTCTTTGTGCTAGGGATGAAATTGACCTCTGGCAATATCGGTGCGGTTATCTATGTTGCTGTGCCATTGGTAACGACATTGATCCTCTACTTTTTCTTTAAAGAAAAATTGTCTAAACACAAACTCTTGGGTGTGCTGCTTGGGTTTAGTGGGGGACTTATTATTACCTTACTCCCTCTCATTGAGAAAGGAAATCAATTTTCCGGCAACTTGCTGGGGAACTTCTTACTCATCTGTGCAATTACTTCTTGGTCCTTTTATCTCGTGTATTCAAAAAGACTCCAAAAGAAATATTCGCCATTTATGGTGACAAGCAATTTTATTTTTGTCACAACGGTAGTTCTTATTCCATTTTTCTTGTGGGATCTCCAACAGCATTTTGGTTGGTGGCAGCACGTGACGATGTGGGGGATTGGGGCGGTGTTTTATCTGGGTATTATCATAACCATTGGTGCATACACGCTTAATCAGTATGCCGTCAAACATGGTGGATCTGTCTTTGCCTCGACCACCTTTTATCTCTTCCCAATTTTTGGTTTCACCGCGAATTTTTTCATGCTTGGTGAACATGTCACGACAGGTCTTATCTTAGGCAGTGTGCTCGCGCTTATTGGAACTTCTCTTGTGATGCGCAAGTAAGGTATAATTGGGGGAACATGAGAATTGGTATCGATATCTCGCAAGTTGCTTATTCAAAGACGGGTGTTGCCAACTATGTTCGGCAACTGGTCAAACATCTTTTGTCTATTGATACAACAAACCAATATATCCTTTTCTATTCTTCCTTGCGACAACCATTTTCTCTTTCAGATCTTAATTTACAACCTCAAAGCAATGTCTCTTTAAAAAAATACAAAATGCCGCCACGATTATTGGATCTCGTGTGGAACAAATTGCATATCATGCCGATCGAGAAGTTTATTGGTGACGTGGATGTATTTATTTCATCGGATTGGACACAACCTCCAACAACGAAAGCAAAACAAGCAACAATCCTGTATGATTTAATTGTCTATAAGTTTCCAGAAGAAACAGATGCGACGATTGTTGCAACCCATAAACGACGATTGCAATGGGTTAAAAAAGAATGTAGTATGATTTTTTGTATCTCAGAGTCGACCAAGCAAGACGCGATGAAGCTCTTGGGCATTGAAGAAGATCGTTTGCGGGTAATCTATCCAGGAATATAACAGTATGATAATCGGTATTGATGGCAATGAAGCCAATGTTAAAAAACGAGTTGGGATAAGTGAATACGCATATCAATTGCTTGTTCAGTTTGCAAAGATGAAACCTGAGGGTATCAAATTTGTTATTTATCTCAAACATAACCCTTTGTCCCATTTACCTGAAGAAAATGCACAGTGGCAGTACCGAGTGCTTCGACCAGGAAAACTCTGGACGCAGTGGCGTTTGCCGCTTGATCTCTATTGGCATCGGCCACGTCCTGATGTCTTTTTTAGCCCGACACATTATGCGCCTCGTTTTTCACCTGTTCCTACCGTTATTTCGATTATGGATCTCTCCTATCTCTTCTTCCCAGAACTTTTTAGACCGTCTGATTTATATCAACTTCGCAATTGGACTGAGTACTCAATAAAAAATGCCAAGCGGGCTTTCACGATTAGTAACTCAAGCAAAGATGATATAATTAAAGAGTACAAAGTCTCTGAGAAAAAGATTGTTGTTACCTATCCGGGAATAAAAGAGAGTATCAGTTTCGAACCAAACATATACGGTATGAATACACTAAAAGCAAAATACAACGTCAGCGATAAATTTATTCTTTTCGTCGGCACCCTCCAACCTCGTAAAAATATTATCCGACTCATCGAAGCATTTTCAACAGTAGAAAATAAACCTGATCTCCAGCTTGTGGTGATAGGGAAAAAGGGTTGGTTATATGAGGAGATCTTAGCAGCACCCAAACAGTTTGGTGTCGAAGACCGCGTTAAATTTTTGCATAATGTTTCTGATGAAGATCTCAACATCTTTTATAAATACGCAATCTGTGATGTCTTGCCAAGTCTCTATGAAGGCTTTGGTTTGCCAGTGCTTGAGGCGATGAAACAAGGCTGTCCGGTGATTACCAGTAAGATTAGTAGTCTTCCCGAAGCCGGTGGAGATGCTGCTCTCTATGTCGATCCTGAAAACGTCGAAGATATTGCCAAAAAGATAACAAAACTTCTCGATGATGAAAAGCTCCGAAAAGAGCTCATTGAAAAAGGAAAGAAACAAGTAGCTAAGTTTAGTTGGGAAAAAACTGCCAAAGAGACGCTTGAAGTATTAGAGCAAATCGCAAAGAAATAATATGACATCAGACGCATTTTCAGTAAAAGTAGTACGCAGGATCAAGACGGTTTGGTTAGAATTTGTCGTATTTTTTCTTCATAAGATTGGTTGTTTCCCGTCTCATCACGTGAGGCGATTCTTCTATCGATTGGCAGGAATGGGCATTGGATCCGCCTCAACAATTCATACCGGGGCGACTTTTTATAATCCAGCAAATATTGTTATTGGCGACGGAACGATCATTGGAGAAAATGCTGTTCTTGATGGACGAGACAGATTAATCATTGGGGACAATGTCGATATGGCGACAGGAGTTATGATTTATAACTCGCAACACGATATTAATAGCGACGATTTTCATGCGATCAATGGTACGGTAACGATTGAAGACTATGTGTTTATTGGACCACGGGCAATTATTTTGCCTGGTGTGCGGATTGAAAAGGGGGCAGTTGTCGCAGCAGGTGCTGTCGTAACAAAAGATGTGAATGCGTATGAAATCGTTGGCGGTGTTCCCGCGAAAGTTATCGGAGAGAGAAAAAATAAAGAGCTTCATTACCGTTTAGGACGAGCTGCATGGTTCCGATAAAAATTTTATGATCCTTTCAATTGTTACTTTAAACTATAAAAAAAGCCATTTGACGCTCACCTGTATGGAATCACTCTATGCACAGTTTGAGGATGAATTTAAATCCAACAAAATTGAACTTATCATTGTTGATAATGCTTCAGGCGATGACTCGGTTAAAACAATCCAAAAAGAAATTGATAAGCATCATTATAAAAATATGCATCTTATCGCGAATAAAGAGAATGCCGGATTTGGGAGAGGGTGCAATTTAGGTGCGAAACATGCCAAAGGAAAATATATTGCTTTTCTCAATAATGATACCGTTGTAAAAGATCACGGTATGCTTAAAATGGCAGAGTATATGCATGATCGAAAGGGGATTGCTATTCTTGGTGGTCAACTTCGAAACTTTGATGGTTCGTTGCAAGCGTCTGCCGGAAAATTTTATACACCTCTTAATGCGTTTCTTTTAATGACCGGTATGCAAAAGTTTGGCTTACTTGATAAAAGCCCAACCAAAATTGTGCAAGTTGATTGGGTAAAAGGCGGACTTTTTGTGATAAGATCAGAAGTGTTCCAAAAATTGGGTGGCTTTGATGAAAAGATTTTTATGTATACCGAAGATATGGAACTTTGCTACCGTGCAAAGATGGCAGGATATAAGGTATACTTTTATCCATACGTCAAAGTTTTACATGCAGATCAAGGGAGCTCAAATAGGACATTTGCGATTGTAAATATTTATAAAAATCTTTTATACTTTTATAAGAAGCATCGCACACACCGAGAATATCTTTTTCTTAAATCTTTGCTAAAAACTAAGGCATATGGCTTACTGCTCACAGGGAAGCTAACCAAAAATGATTATTTAATTAAAACCTATGAAGAAGCTCTTAAAGTTACATGATTTATATACCTTAAAAGTTCTCGTTTGTTTCTTGCTCATCTTCACCGCGCTTTACCCTAAGCTGCCGAGTGTGCATATTATCAGAACCTGGGTTTATATTCGGCTTGAAGATTTCTTTATTTTAGCAGCAGTTATGGTGTGGTTTATCCAGCTGGTTCGGAGGAAAGTATCTGTTCCTCTTTGGCTTTCTGGTCCTATCGCAACGTATTGGTTAGCCGGACTGATCTCACTTATTTTTTCCTTCATTTTTATCGCACCAAATCTCACTAACTTTTTTCCACATGTCGCAGCGCTAAATTACCTTCGAAGAATTGAATATATGATTCTTTTCTTTGTCGCCTTCTCGACAATCAAAAGTTATAAGGATATCCGTGACTATTTTGTTATTCTTTCGGGTACGCTATTAGCTGTCTTACTCTATGGCTTCGGTCAAAGAAATTATCTTTTCCTTTGGAGTCTCTATCCTAAGTTCTTCCAATCATTTTCATTTTGTTTCCCTTCATTCCAAACAGGTAATGAAGAATTTGCCAAAGGAATACCTCTTTGTCTTCCCCAAGGTTCAAGAATTACGTCAACCTTTGGGGGACACTATGATTTGGCTGGCTATTTAGTATTAGTGCTTCCTATCTTCCTCGCTGTTTCTCTCAGTGTCAGACGATGGGCTGTAAAAATAGGAACGGCTTTGCTGTTTGTCGGAGGATTAATCCTCTTAATCTTTACTGCCTCTCGTGTTTCGTTTGGTGCGTATCTCTTTGGATCAATTGCTACATTAATCTTCTATCGTAAAAAATGGTATATCATTCCTGTCGTCTTTTTGAGTATCGTATTACTCTTATCATTCAGTGAATCGACGGCAAAAAGATTTTTGTCTACTGTCCGTATTAGCTCCATTGTCACGAACAATGAAGGAGAACTTATTGGAGAAACGACGTCTGGTTTGCCGCAAGATCTTAAAAATAAAATTTCACAAGATCCAGTTACAAAATCTGGGAGTTTACCTAAAGGTTCGGCCTTTATCGGTTTGGGTAATAACAAATCACAATCGAAGAAAAACACTGTCGTACAAAAACCGCTTACTCCTGAAGAAGCAAGAAGGCTTCAGTTGGCAGAAGGCAGTTTAAAACTTTCCACTGTTTCAGGGAACTTTGTTGTGCAAAAGGCACTCGTGTATGACATCTCCTTTACTACGCGGTTCCAATCAGAATGGCCGAATGCCTGGAGAGCGTTCATGATGAATCCAGCGATTGGCAGCGGCTACTCTACTATTACTCTTGCTACTGATAATGATTATCTTCGTGCGCTTGGTGAAGTTGGACTATTTGGTCTCTTCTCGTTTGTGCTCATCTTTATTGTGTTAGCAATTGCTTTTGCGGAACTCATTCCGCATGTTAAATCTCCGATCGTTCGAGGGTTTGCCTATGGTACGGTTGGCGGTGTCCTTGGCCTTGCGGGGAATGCGGTTCTCATTGATGTCTTTGAAGCATCCAAAGTTGCTGAGCCTTTATGGATCATTCTTGGTATTGCCGCTGGAGGTTTGTACTTATACAAACATAGTCCGATTCCTTATATGCAACGTTTGAAGAAAGTTCTCACATCGGGCTTTTTCATCGGCGTCTATTTGCTCATTATTCTAGGAGCAGCATTCTCTTCAAGTGTTTCACATTTCTTTGTCGCAGATGACTTTACCTGGCTCAATTGGGCAGCAGTAGCAACGTTCTCCGATATTATTGGCTATTTCACTAACTCACAGAATTTCTTTTACCGACCACTCGATAAAACAATCGTTGTGCTCTTATACAACTTTTTCGCTTTTCAACCAAACGGCTATCATGTCTTTACCTTAGCGATTCATTTCTTAGCAACAATCGCTGTGTATCTCATTGGCAAGAAGTTATTAAAGAGTAAACTTCTTGGGGCAGCAACGGCATTTGTTTTCCTCCTCCATCCAGCTCATGGTGAAAATATCTATTGGTTCTCAACGATCTCTGTTACCCTTGGAACACTGTTTGTTTTATATGCACTTAATGCTTTTATTAATTATCGCCAACAGAGCTCTTGGAGAGCGGTACTTGCTTATATCGCGGTATTTGTCTTTAGTGTCTTAGCATTTCTTTCCTATGAGATCGCTGTAGTGATTCCTTTCTTATTGATTGCGGCAGATATGCTGATTTTCAAACCAAAAAGGAATTGGGAGACAGTTATCGAGCATATTCCTTTCCTTACCTTACTTCCTTTGTATTATCTTATTCGACAATTGACTCATGCATTTAACGGTGGTGGAGATTATAGTTACAATCTCTCTCATATGATTCCAAATGTTTTAGGAAACATTTTTGGTTATCTCGGACTCTTCTTCTCTGGACATGCTTTCTTACCAGTGTATGATGCATTACGGGAAAACTTACGACAAGAGATTTTGGTATTTAGTCTCATTGCGCTGATTCTTATTCTCTTCTTTGTTTGGCTCGGGTATTTCTTCCGAAAACCTGTCACTCATTATGCAAAGACTCTGTTGGGCAAAAGTGTACTTTTTGGAATAGTCTTCGGGTTAATTTCACTTGTTCCTTTCTTAGCATTAGGCAACATTGCTGAGCGCTATCTCTACTTAGCTTCAGCTGGCTTTATCCTCGCCTTTATCGCAGTTCTCCAAAGCATTGTCGGAATTTTGGCTCCTCACAATCGAAAGAAGCATATCATCCTTGTTATTATTGTTGTACTCATCGTAGGCGTTATGTATCAAATTGAAAATGCTCGAGAAAGTGAAAAATGGAATCGAGCAGGTGAGATTACCAAAGGGACACTCGCTCTCTTTAGAGTTGACTATCCACAACTTCATACGACCGACGACATATACTTTATTGATATCCCAGTCAAATATGATGGCGTATGGGTTTTCCCTGTCGGACTTCGTGATGCCTTATGGTTTATTTATGGCAGTGATTTGCCAATGATCCGTCAAGCGAATTCACTCGAAGATGCACAGATGACTGCACAAACTACTAACGCGAAACGAAATTTCATTTTCCAGTTTGATAAAGAAGGGAAGATCAGACACATCAAATAAAGATGAAGCAGCGATTATCCTTAATTATTTTGGTTGCAATTTTGCTGGCAGGCTTTGCAGTTCGTCTTTATCGATTTGATAATCCTCTTGCCGATTGGCATTCTTGGCGACAGGCAGAAACATCATCAGTCTCACGCAACTTTGCTCAGAATGGCTTTGATCTACTCCATCCGAGAATGGTAAATATCTCAAATGTTCAATCAGGTCTTGAGAATCCTCAAGGATATTTCTTTGTTGAATTCCCAATTTATAATGCTGCTCAAGCAGGACTTTTTAAATTGTTTGGCGTTTTAACAATTGAACAATGGGGGAGACTTGTGAGCATTTTTTCTTCCACATTCGCAGCTCTGTTTCTCTACTTACTCGTTTCTCGGCATAGTAACCAAAAGATTGGACTCTTCACAGCTTTCTTCTATGCGCTCACACCGTTCAATATTTACTTCGGAAGAACAATTTTGGCAGATACATCAATGGTGATGGCGCTGCTTGGTGGAATCTATTTCTTTGATCGATGGGTTGAAACGCAAGACAAAAAGCATAAAACAAATGATAAGCAATGGCTTTGGTTCTCCTTATCACTTCTCTTTACGACTCTCGCATTTCTGCTCAAGCCTTTCTCGCTCTTCTTTACGTTGCCGATGCTTTATTTGGCTATTACTCATTTTCGCTGGGGTATATTCAAAAAATGGCAACTCTTTTTATTCGCGCTTGTCTCAATTGCTCCTTTAGTTGCATGGAGAATGTGGATGATGCACTTTCCTGAGGGCATCCCTGCCAATCAGTGGTTGTTTAACGGCAATGGTATTCGTTTCCGTCCTTCGTTCTTCCGATGGATTTTTTATGAACGACTGACGTTGTTAATCAGCGGATACTTTGGGATGGTATTCCTTTTGTTTGGCGTCTATAAAGTGAGAGCACTCAAAGAATGGTTATTCTTTGTCTCCTTTTTAGTGAGTTCATTATTGTACGTTTTTGTTGTTGCGACAGGTAATGTGCAGCATGATTATTACCAAATCCCGATCATGCCAAGCATCGCGATCTTCTTTGCCATTGGGAGTTATTATCTCTCACTCTGGATGGTGAAAAAAATCCCAGTTGGGAGAATCTTGCTCAGTATTTGTCTCGTTGGATTCTTTTTCTTCTCATGGCAACGCGTCGGTGATTACTTTAATATCAATCATCGATCGATCGTAGTAGCCGGAGAAGCAGTAAATCGATTAACACCCAAAGATGCAAAAGTCATTGCTAGTTATAATGGGGATACAACATTTCTTTATCAAACAAATCGAAGCGGTTGGGCCAGCTTTGAAAAAGATTTACCGGTAATGATTGACATGGGTGCAGATTATTTAGTTTTTGCAAATCCGGTAAAAGATGATTATCGTTTTGAAAAAGAATACAAAGTAGTTGCGTCAACAAAAGACTATATTATTTTTGATCTCAAAGCACGCAAATGAAAATACTCGTAATTGCCTCATATCTGCCGTATCCGCTCCATTCTGGTGGGCAAGTTCGTCTGTATAACCTTATCAAAGAGCTTGCACAACATCATGAAATTACGCTTATTTGTGAGAAGAGATCACATCAGACACGCGATGATATCAATGAACTTGCCAAAATCTGTAAAGAAGTGATTACCGTCCCACGACGTACCCAATGGAGTTTTACTAATCTCTTTAAAAGCATTTTTTCGATTAATTCATTTTTAATTACGGGACATACGCATCCTGGTCTGCGTCAGAAAATTCAGGAGACATTAGAGAATGACTCGTTTGATGTAATTCATGTTGAAACCTTTTATGTAAGACAAAATATTGGAAAAACGAAGACGCCGATTGTAGTAGCAGATCACAATATCGAATATCTCATCTATCGCAGGTTTGTTGCTAGTGTTCCTTTTCTTTTTAGACCCCTCCTTTCAATTGATGTTGCCAAAATTAAACGAGAAGAGGAGGCGAGTTGGAAGAGTGTAACGAAGGTTATTGCTGTATCAGAAGACGATCGCGCAGTGATGGAGCAAGAAGGGATATATCCTGTGGTTGTTCCCAATGGCGTTGACTTGCAAAAGTTTACAATGAAGGAAAAGCACAAGGAGAAAGAGCAGCGGATATTATTCCTTGGTGATTTCACTTGGATTCAAAATAAAGATTCGGTAAAGTTTATCATTGAAGAGATCTGGCCGAAGCTGCAAGATAAAAAGGAATCGGTGAAGTTATGGATTGTCGGTAGAAAGATCCCTGAATCAATTCGACAATTAACGAATGATCCTTCTGTTATTTTTGATGAAGAAAGTTCTGCTCTGTCTACTGAAAAAATCTTTCAGAGAGCCTCCCTCCTCCTTGCTCCTATCCGAGTAGGTGGTGGTACAAGTTATAAGATCTTAGAATCCATGGCGTGTGGCACACCTGTTATCACGATGCAGATGAGTGCTGATGCGATTGGGGCACATGATGGAGAAGACCTACTAGTAGGTCATACAGCTTCGGAACTTGCTAAAAAAACAACACAGCTTTTGGAAGACGACAAGCTTTACGAAAAAATTAGCAAGAGAGGGCGGACTTTAATTGAAAAGAAATACAGTTGGAAAGAGATTGCAAGAATTTTAGAAAAAACCTATAAAGATATTTTACGCACATAATACGTATTGACATGTGATTCAAAAATATTCTAATCTTAATAGAAGAGCACTGTGAAGATCTTGAATATAAAAAGGACAAGCCAATCAAAAAAGAATTTTCTTATTCTTGCGGTATTGGGTTTAAGCCTTCTTTCCCTCCCTATCATTGTTTTACGATCCAACTTTTACAATACACAAAATAAAGCGAGCGCTTCCGAAAGTTTACCTTTTGGTCAAACTGGACCATGGAACTTAGTTTTTACCGATGAGTTTGATGGTGCATCTTTAGATACAACAAAATGGGTGACCTGTTATCCAACCAGTAAAAGTGATGATGGATGTGGGCATACTAATAATGAACTAGAGTGGTATTTGCCGAAAAATGTTAGCGTCAGTAATGGCTTATTAAATCTTACTGCTCAGAAAGAAAACTATGCTGCACCTGATGGGAAAACCTATGATTACACCTCTGGGATGGTTACCACAGGGAAAAATAAAACCGATTCGACACCTGCCAAATTTGCTTATAAATATGGGTATGCTGAAATTCGTGCAAAGGTGCCACATGGTAAAGGCATTTGGCCAGCATTTTGGATGCTAGAAGCTGATCAAAATAATCCTCTCAAATGGCCACCAGAGATTGATATTATGGAAATCTTGGGAGATGATACTACCAAAACATGGATGAGTTTTCATCGAAATGATTCAGCAGGTAATCTGGTTATGAGTCCTGCTTCTTGGGTAGGTCCAGATTATTCAGCGGATTGGCATACCTTTGCCGTTGATTGGGAACCTGATGCAATACGATGGTATGTTGATGGTATAGAAGCTCGAACAAGTTATCTTGATCCCTCAAATATTCCTAATGTACCAATGTTTCTGTTGCTCAATCTTGCCGTTGGGGGAGACTGGCCCGGTAACCCAGATGCAACTACCGTTTTCCCAAGTAATTATCAAGTTGATTACGTAAAAGTTTGGCAGAGACCAGACTCAGTTACCCCTGTTCCTACAGCAGCTCCGACAGCTCTTGAAGTACAAAATGGTACTTTTCAAACAAGTTTAGCTCCATGGCAATTTGATAGCTTTTCCCCGGCAGTTGCTACAATTACAAGAGCAGCCAGTACTAATACTCCTGGTGGCTATACTGCAACAATGAATATCACACAAAGCGATCCAGGTGATTGGTCTGTCTCGCTGAAACAACCTCTGGCGAATGGCTTAGTTGCTCAAAAGACATATGCACTTACTTTTTGGGCAAAAGCATCAAGTCCACGCGAAGTAAGATACCTTATTCAGCAATCAACGAGTCCTTATACTTTATACCTGGAACAAAAAATTAATCTCACAACTTCTTGGCAAAAGTTTACTCAATACTTTGGTGCTAATGTCACGAGACCCAACGCCATGCTTCAATTTAATGTGGCACAAAATACAGGATCTGTGTCTATTGATAATGTCTCACTTCTTTCAAGCGTATCATCTCCTACTCAGTTGCCAACTTCAGCTCCTACTGCGACATCAGTACCGCAACCAACCCCAACGGCTACTCCTACAACTATGCCAACTCGTACTCCCACACCTACGCCAACCCGTACCCCAACACCGAGTCCTACAGCAGCTCCTACTCTCAATGTCATACCGAATGGTTCTTTTGAGTCGGGTCTTACTCCATGGAGTTTCATTGTTACCTCTCCTGCAAAAGGGGCAATAACCAGAACAACAAGTACAAAAGTACAAGGGACTTATGCAGCGAAAATTGATATTACAACAAAGCACGCAAATGATTGGTACGTGCTTCTCCAACAACCAATAACCAATGGAGTGAAATTAAATAAAATATATACACTTACTTTTTGGGCAAAGGCCTCAAGTGCGCGACAAGCTCGCTATGTTATTCAAAAAGGAGTGAGTCCTTTTACTGTCTACTTTGCGCAAAATATTAATCTAACAACTGCCTGGCAACAATATAAATATACGTTTGTTGGGCAAGTTACCGATGCCAAGGTGAATCTCCAATATAATGTCGCAAACACGACAGGTTCAGTCTACTTAGACGATATCTCCCTCCTTTCGAATTAATCCAACTTTAGCTATACTGAATCCATGAGAATTGGGATAGATGGTCGTTTATGGAACGAGACTGGGGTAGGACGATATATTCGGAATCTCGTCTGGGAATTACAAAAAGTTGATAAAAAGAATGAGTATGTACTGTTTGTTAAGAGTGGAATTAACAAGCAAGATGTAAAGATCACCCAACATAACTGGAAGATAATCGAAACAGATATCCACTGGCATTCACTTGCCGAACAAATAAAATTCCCTCAAGCTTTAGAGAAAGAAAATTTAGACTTAGTACACTTTCCTTATTTCTCTTTACCTATCTTTTATAACAAACCTTTTGTCGTGACGATTCACGATCTTATCATTAATCACTTCCCAACAGGTAAAGCGTCTACCTTGCCATATCCGCTGTACCAACTCAAACGTGTTGGCTATTCTGCTGTTCTTAATCATGCTGTTAAAAATGCAGAGAAGATTATCGTGCCCTTGCATGCTGTTGAAGAAGATGTGATAAAAACATTAGGGACTCTTCGAGAGAGAATTGCAGTAACCTATGAAGGCGCATCTCAAGCAAAAATATCTCAGGCTCATTTTAAGCAGGACAAAAAATATTTTCTCTATGTCGGTAATGCTTATCCTCATAAAAATTTAGCGACATTGTTGGACGCATTTACTCAGTTTAGAAAAGAGAATCATGAAGATGTCTCACTTGTCCTTGTTGGGAAAGATGATTACTTTTATAAAATACTTTCTGAGAAAATAGCTGAGGAAAAGATAGAAGGAATGGAGCTGAAGCACAGTTTGAGTGATCCTGAATTATTCGCTCTCTATTCTCAGGCAATTGCATTTGTTTCTGCCTCTCATATGGAAGGGTTTGGCTTGCCTCCACTCGAAGCCATGTCATCAGGCTGTTTGGTCTTGCTTTCTGATATTCCATCATTTAGAGAAGTATGCCAAGATATTGCTTTTTATTTTGATCCTTCCTCAGCAACTGCTCTCAAAAAACAGATGCAGATTGTGTATAATTTGGATCACAAGAAAAAACAATTACGGCAAGCAAATGGGAGAGAACGAGTGAAAGATTTTTCTTGGGAAAAAATGGCCAAACAGACGTTAAAAATCTATGAAAGTTGCATTAGTTTACGATCGAGTTAATAAATGGGGTGGAGCTGAACGAGTACTCCTTGCTCTTCATAAATTATTTCCTAAAGCTTCTCTCTTCACGTCAGTTTATCATACAAAAAAAGCTGATTGGGCAAAGGTATTTGATACGAAAACATCCTTTCTGCAGAAATTTCCTATCATTCGATCCAAACATGAATTCATTCCATATCTTATGCCAATTGCATTTGAAAATTTTTCCTTCGATGGCTATGACTTAGTTATTTCGGTAACGAGCGAGGCAGCAAAAGGCATCATTACCAAACCTGGTACCGTGCATATTTGTTATTGTTTGACACCAACTCGGTATCTCTGGAGTGGCTACGATGAATACTTTGCTCATCCAGCAATAAAGGCACTCGCAAAGCCAACTGTTTCTTATTTACGAAAATGGGATAAACAGGCGGCACAACGTCCAGACCATTTTGTCGCAATATCGAAAGAAGTGCAGGGGAGGATAAAAAAATATTATGATTTAGATGCAAGTGTAATCTATCCGCCAGTTACGTTACCAATACCAAAAACGAACACTAAGCGTACCAAGAAGGCTTCAGGATATTTTCTCGTTGTTTCTCGTCTGTCACAATTCACCAAATATAAACGGATAGATTTAGCAATCGAAGCATGTAATATTTTACAATTGCCCTTGAAGATTGTTGGTGAAGGGAGCTGGGAAAAAGAATTGAAATCAAAGGCGGGCCCGACGATTGAATTCTTGGGCAATGTTACTGATGAAGAGCTCATTACCTATTATCAAAATAGTAAAGCGCTTATTTTCCCAGCAAAAGAAGATTTTGGCTTAACCATAATTGAAGCCCAAAGTTTTGGGAAACCTGTCATTGCTTTTCGTGGTGGAGGAGCACAAGAAACCATTATTGAAGGGAAGACTGGCTACTTTTTTGATCAACAAACAGTAGCGGCCTTAGTTACTGCATTGCAGGATTTTGATAAATTTAGCTTTGATCCAAAGGCTAGTCGTAAGCAAGCAGAGAAGTTCTCTGAGGAGAAGTTCCGGAAACAATTCTTGTCGCTTGTCAAGAAGCTCATTTAAGACTATAATTGAACAGCTGTTATGAATATTGTTATTTTTGCAGGAGGGGTTGGCAGTCGGCTTTGGCCACTCTCACGAAAGAACACTCCAAAACAATTTGAGAATATTTTGGGAGATAAATCTACCCTTCAACTTGCCGCAGATAGACTTCAGCCGGACTTTCCATGGGATCACTTATATGTATCGACAGGAAAGACATATGTTGAAACAGTTCGAAAACAACTCTCCAATATCCCTTCCCATCATGTGATTGGTGAACCTATGATGCGAGATGTTGGACCAGCTGTTGGATTAATGGCCGGAATCCTCAATAAAAAATCTCCTGATGAACCGATGGCAATTTTGTGGAGTGATCATTTAGTTAAACGAGAAGAACATTTTCGAAAAATTCTCAAGACCGCAGGAGAACTTATTGAAAAAGACCCTAACAAAATTATTTTTGTAAGCCAAAAACCTCGATTTGCTAGTGAAAACCTTGGTTGGATTAATTATGGTGATGAGGTATTCAAGAAAAACGATGTCTCATTCCATAGCTTTACTGGTTTTAAATATCGCCCTGATAAAGAAACTGCACAGAAATACTTCACCAGTGGCCATCATGCATGGAACCTTGGTTACTTTGTGACAACACCTCGATTCTTATGGAATCTCTACGAGCAATTTGTTCCTCACGTCTTTGATGGACTTATGAAGATTGCTGACAGTTGGCAAACGGATTCTTTCGAAAAAGTTTTGGGAGAAGTGTATCCTACGCTTGAGAAAATTCACTTTGACAATGCTATCTTGGAAAATCTTGATCCAAAAGATTCATTGGTTATTTCTGAGAATATTGAATGGAGTGATATTGGAGCATGGGAAGCGCTTAAAGAAGCTCTTGAGGAGAATAGAGAAGAAAATGTCACCAGAGGAAATGTGTTAGTTGAGAGTAGTCGTGATTCGCTCCTTTTCAATTATACCGATCAACTCGTTGTTGGTATTGATATGGATGATATGGTTGTCGTTAATACCGGAGATGTCCTCTTAGTGTGTCCCAAAACATCTGTACCCAAGATTAAGAAACTTGTTGAGAGCCTAAACGGTACCTCTCATGAACATTTGGTATAACTATGTTGTTTGACGGCACGAAACGCTTGATTGATATCATCCTTTCCCTATTTCTTTTAGTCCTTTTTTCACCAATTATTATTATTGTTGTTCTTACGATCAAAATGGATTCTCCGGGTCCTATTCTTGCAGATACACCAGAACGTGTTGGTAAAAATGGTAATTTATTTTATCCTTATAAGTTTCGTTCCATGATTGTGAATGCTTACTATCTTCTCAAAACAGATCCTAAATTTAAAAAGGCTTATGAAGAACAACAAAAAGGTGGTAATTATAAAATTAAAAATGATCCTCGGATCACAAGAGTGGGAAGATTTATTCGTAAGTATTCGCTCGATGAAATTCCACAAATCCTCAATGTCTTAAGAGGCGAAATGAGCTTGGTAGGACCTCGTCCTTATTATCCTGAAGAGCTCAAACAACAGCAACAACGATATCCGAACACTCGCAAACTTGTCAAAGAGGTACTCTCCGTTAAGCCTGGAATTACTGGTCATTGGCAAGTTTCTGGGCGAAGCGAATTAAATTTTGATAAAAGAATTCAGATGGACGCAGAGTATGGAAGAAAACGCTCAATCCTTTATGATTTTTGGATTATATTTAAAACACCTTGGGCAATGATTTCAGGAAAAGGTGCGTTGTAATAATCATATATTGTCAAGTTGACAAGATGACAAGACGTCCAGTATTATAGATAGATGAGTGGATTTGATAAGATAGAATTCGCTCCGAAGAGGAATTCTTCCTCTAAGGAAGCGCAGTCACCTGATTCATTTATGCCTAAGAGAAAAAGAAAAACCAGCAAAACTCCCTTTAAATTCAATCGAAAGGTTGCAACTATTTTAGGTGTTATTGTTGGCCTTCTAGTTTTGACAGGCATACCTGCATTTGCTACCTACCAGTCTGGCATGAAGACATATAAGCAAGCAAAGCTTGTTTCTGCTGCTTTAAAGAATCAAAATATCGAACTTGCTGCTGATGAAATTGCAAAGACCAAAAAATCCCTTGAAGAAACTCGAAAGAACTTCCGCTATTTAATTGTGTATAAATTTGTTCCGATTGCTGGTTGGTATTACTCTGATGCCGAACATCTTTTGAATGCATCAGCGGAAGGCCTTGATGGCGCGACCACGGTTGTTGATGCGATAGAACCATATGCAGATGTGTTGGGTCTTAAAGGGCAAGGAACATTTGCTGCGGGTTCTGCTGAAGATCGTATCAAAACTGCCGTAATGACTACCGGAAAGATTATGCCAAAGATTGATGATATTGCGGCATCATTGACCAAAGTGCAAAAAGAAGTAGATCAAATTAAACCATGGCACTATCCATCATTTATTTTTGGTAAAAATGTTAACTCACAAATCACCAATCTTCGTCTCGTTACTGACCAAAGCGCTACGTTTATCAATGACGCTCGGCCATTAGTTAAAGCACTCCCTTCATTATTAGGAGAATCAGAGGAGAAAAAATATCTCGTGTTATTCCAAAATGATAAAGAGCTTCGTCCAACAGGAGGGTTTATTACTGGCTATTCGATCTTCCGTATCGACAAAGGTGTGATTCATCCAGATAGAAATGATGATATTTATCCATTGGATAATACGATTCCTAACAAAAAGAAAGCTCCTGCGGCATTGGCTAATTACCTTAAAGTCTATCAATTTAACTTACGAGACAGTAACCTTTCACCTGACTATGTTGATTCTATGGAAACATTCCGTTCAATGTATGAACAATCTCCGATGGCAGAAGATGTTGACGGTATTATCGCGATCGATACCAATGTGCTCGTCAAGACAATTAAGATTCTTGATGATACGATCACCGCTGGTGGTATGACATTTACAACAGAGAATGATCCTCGTTGTGATTGTCCACAAGTTATCTTTGAGCTTGAGAATAATATCTCGCGTCCTGTTAATTATGTAAAAACAGATCGAAAGAGTATTCTGGGAGATTTGATGAATGCGCTGTTGGTTAAAGCTCTCTCATCTTCACCAAAGAAATATTGGGGTCCACTGTTCCAATCGATTGTTACTCATTCAGGGGAAAAGCACATCATGTTCTACCTCTATGACAAGCAAGCGCAAAAAGGAATTGAATCACTTAACGCTGCTGGAAGAATTAAAGAGTTTGATGGTGATTATCTCCACATCAATGAAACAAACTTCTCAGGAGCAAAAGTTAACATCTTTATGCAAGAGCAAGTTGATAACAGCTATGATATTAAATCAGATGGCACAATCGAAAAGACTGTTACCATTAATTACAAAAATCCTTTCCCAGCATCTGACTGTAACTTAGAGCGAGGCAATCTCTGTTTGAACGCTGAGTACAAAGATTGGATTCGTGTCTATGTACCAAAAGGGAGTGAGCTGATTAATAGTAAAGGTTCTTCTGTGAAGTTACAGTCGTATGACGAGCTAGGCAAGACAGTCTTTGAAGGTCTCGTCCGAGTCCGACCACAAGGAAGCGCAACATATAGTTTGACCTACAAATTACCATTCAAGATGGAAGGGAATACCTTGCCAGTTCTGATTCAGAAACAACCAGGGACGAATGGCTTTGAATATAAAAATATTGTTAATGGCACAACAAAAGAGACATTCCCTCTCAAAACGGATAAAGAATTCGAGTTAAAGAAATAATTTACCCTTACGCTACACATGTCTAATTCACCAAAACGATACGAGATAGTCCCGGCGACACCTGCTGATGCGAAAGAGATTGGCTTACTTCGTGCAGAAGGATGGTATGAGCAATATGGCAGCTTACCCGGAATTGATACCGCATGGATTGAAAAGGAAGTCATTAGAATCACGAGTAATGACAGCACTGAACAACGATCATTGTCTATCTCAGAATCTCTCAACCCTGAATCGGCACACTTTTGGCGAGTCGTAAGGCGGACTGACGACAATTTTGTTATTGGTTTTATTGATGCAAGGCGATTAGCCGATGGGAGGCAAGAAATACATAGTATTCATGTGCAAAAGAATTATCGCAAGCAAGGCCTAGGGCAATCGTTAATGAAAGCAGCTCACGAGTGGTTTGATCAAACTAAACCAATCTTTGTGGATGTTGCAGTAGGAAACAAGAAAGCTCAGGAGTTTTATACACGTGAACCCAACAATTATAAACCAACGGGATATACCTATCATTATGAAAAATTATCAATGATGCGACTGAAGCGTGGGTGAGGATGATTGCTTCTCTGAAGGGTATACTATTATAATAATAAAATGCGAAGTTTTAAAACCGAAGGGATTGTCATCAAAAGAAAAAATTATGGTGAAGCAGATCGTATCCTCACTGTCTTTACCAAACGAGAAGGGAAGATCCAAGTAAGAGCCAGTGGCATCCGTCGCGTACCCAGTCGTCGTTCTGCACATGTTGAACTCCTAAATTATGCAACACTGACGCTTTACCGCGGAAGTATGTTTCCGACACTTACCGAAGCACAAACAATTGAGTCTTTCTCGCCAATCAAAGATGATTTGAAAAAGATTGGTACGGCTTATCATGTGTGCGAATTGGTAGATGGACTCTGTGCTGAGGATGAGGAAAACGAAAGAGTTTTCCGATTGCTTGAGAGGATACTCATTCGTTTGGCAACAAAAGAAGATATTGTCGAAACGCTTCACAAGTTTGAAATAGAATTGTTAATCACGCTTGGGTTTTGGGATCGAGGTAATGACTATAACTTTGACACACACGCGTTTATAGAGAACATCATGGAGCGAAAATTAAAAAGCCACAAATTCCTTAAGGACCTTGCTTTTTAGGTACTCTTTGAAAGTATAATTTTGTGTAATTTTCACCCTCAGATAGTGGATTCGTTTTTCTCACCAGTTGATAATCTGGTAATGCATCTGTCATAGTAGCGATTAGAGAAACTCTTGGCTCTATCGTAGGAAAAGAAGTTGTTGTCCAGCCCATTAAATATACAGTAGTGGCATTAGGATCACGGCGGACATCAGCAATTTTTTTTGAAAATGGGTCCGTATCCGTAAGTAGTCGTTCAATCGCTTCTATGTTTGTTCCCAGTTCTTTACCTCGCGCCATAGTTGGCGTAAGTATAGATCTGATAAGAAAGAATGTCAAATAGAAAGCGAGCGTGTTATAATGAGTCTATGGCTGAAAAAAAGAATGATGTAATGGACAAAATTGTTTCCCTCTCGAAGCGTCGTGGATTTATTTACCCGGGTTCTGAAATTTATGGTGGTTTGGCAAACACCTATGATTACGGTCCGATGGGAACGGAGTTGTTGCGAAATATTAAAGATCTTTGGTGGAAGTATTTCGTGCAATGGAGATCGGATATTGTGGGACTTGATTCAGGGATTGTTTCGCATCATAAAGTCTGGGAAGCATCAGGGCACGTTGCCGGATTTGCTGACGCGATGATTGATTGCAAAAATTGCAAAGCCCGTATGCGTGCTGATCATCTGCTTGAAAATTATCTTGAGACACTCGATTCACAAACACGAGACACGCTACTTGAAGAGCATGCAAGTAACAACGAATTTGTTGACGCATTAAAGAGTGGTAAGGTCGAAGGGTTATCTACTGCGTCTCTTGGAAAGATACGAGAGTTGTTAAGTAATCTTCCCAAAAAACCATTGCGTTGCCCAAATTGTGGCAAAAATGATTGGACAGCAATTCGTAAGTTTAATCAATTGTTTCCTGTTCAACTTGGTATTGTGGAAGGTGAAGGCGGGATGGCCTATCTCAGAGGTGAGACAGCACAAGGAATCTTCATTAATTTTCGAAATGTCATCGATTCAAGTCGTGTTAAATTGCCTTTTGGTATTGCTCAAATTGGAAAAGCGTTTCGTAATGAAATCACTCCAGGAAATTCTGTTTTTCGTACCATTGAATTTGAAGCAGGGGAGATAGAATATTTCTTTGATCCGAAAGAAACTGATTGGGAGGAACAATTTGAGAAATGGCAGAATGCTATGTGGGAATTTGTCACGAAATACCTTGGTGTTTCAGCAGAAAATCTCCGTTGGCGAGCGCATACGGATGCCGAGCGATCGTTCTACAGTAAAAAAACAGAAGATCTTGAATATAACTTCCCATTTGGTTTTAAAGAATTATGGGGACTTGCGTATCGTACAGATTATGACTTGAGCCAACATATGAATTTCGCCAAAAAAGATTTGGCAGTAACCGATCCTCAAACAGGAAATAAAGTTGTCCCTCATGTTATTGAGCCAGCCGTTGGGCTTACTCGATTGCTCTTGATGACGTTAGTTGACGCATATACTGAAGAAGAGAATCGAACAGTTCTCAAACTTCATCCCAAGATTGCACCGTATAAAGTTGCTATATTCCCACTGCTTGCCAATAAAGAGCATTTGGTAGAAAAAGCGCGAGGGATTTATGATGAGCTGAAGAAAGAATTTATGGTGACATTTGATGCGCGAGGGAATATTGGAAAACGATACTTAGCACAAGATGAAATTGGTACCCCGTGGTGTGTGACGGTTGATTTCGATTCTCTTGAAGATGAACAGGTAACGGTTAGAGATCGGGATACAACCAAACAGGAAAGAGTAGCTATTGCCGAGCTTGCTTCTTATATCCACGACAAATTAAAATAAGCTGAAAGATGGAAAAAAATAAAATCTCATTGCAAGAAGATTATGATCCTGCGCGTGATGATCCAGACATGCGTTATACGCTCACTGGTGACTTCACGGTCCCCTTTTTGCGGCCATTTCGCCCGTTAAAAGATTTGCTGCAAATCAAAAAGGAAAAGGGTTTGGAAGTAATTCTTATTATTCCTACTCGTAATGAAGAACCAAATATTGGAACGACACTTGATAACGTGCTGCCGCTCAAAGAGGTAGGCCTTGTTGATATTATTCGCGTCATTGATAATTCAGACGATAATACTGAAGCGGAAGTGCGTAAGCGAGGAATTCCTTTTGATCGTTCTTCAGATATCTTAACAAAACGAGGAATTGCCTACGAACCAGGGAAAGGGACCAATCTTTATGCTGGTGCGCTCCACTATAAAAAGCCAAATCAAATTATTATCTTTGCAGACGCAGACTTTAGTGTCAGAGCTTCTCAAATTCAAGGAGTTCTCTCGCCTCTTATTGAAGATTCGTCATATAAGATGTCACTTGCTTGGTTGAAGCGGAGAACAATGCGAGGAGAAAAAAATGGAAGTTCTTTTTCTGTTGGAGGGAGAGCAACAGCCAATGCCTTTAAGCCAGGAATGAGAATCTATTATCCCGAACTCAATGGTCTTCAACAGCCTTTGTGTGGATTGTATGCTGCACGAGCAGATACACTCGCAAAGTGTAACTTCACTAATGGTTTTGGTATCGAAACCTTGTTGATTACCCAAATTGCTGATACGTATGGACCAGAAGCGTTTGTTCAGGTGTTTTGTGGAGAGAAAACACAATTGGGACAGAACTCCCAGAGCATAGCCATGATGTCTCAGCAGATTGTGCGGACAATTATTGAAAATGCAGAAGCCGCAAAAAGAAAACCTGTTGAAGTTACTGAAGTTATCACTTATCCGATGCGTATTGATGAACGAGGCATAACCATCATAAATCAAAAGATCGAAGCATTACCTGAAGTGATCTTAGAGGCTCCTGAAAACGTCGACCTCACGTAACTTGACAAGGAATATTCTGTTGAGCTATCCTTTACACGAACCTATGATTCAGCTAAAAAATAAAAATGTTCAAATGGGGATTGGCGTAGGCCTCGTTGTTGCAATCTTGGTTGGCGGTTACTTCTTTGTGTTTGGAAAATCTTCACCTAAAAAAGCGCCTGTTAGTGAGTCCCAAGATACCATTCACACACTTTCTGCAAAAGAACTTGGACTTACGATGGAATTGAGTCCTGACAAGAAAAAAGTACGATTTGTTATTAAAAAGCCACAAGGCATTACGGCAATCGAATATCAGATTACTTATGAAGCGGACTCGACTGCTCAAGAACAAGCAGAAGGTGGGGAACCCCGAGTTGAAAGAGGCATTACTGGGGAAGCAAAAATAAAAGCTGCTGATTCTACCTATAAATCTGAATGGCTGGATCTTGGTAGTTGTTCTCGAAATATTTGTCGATATGATACCGGACTTGAAAGTCTTGAACTTACTTTAAAGATTACCAAAAAAGATGGCAAACTTTATGAAGCTACTGACACCTTAGATTTGTAGTTCTCCTCATTCTTACACTTTTCTTACAGTTCTCTACCCTACATTTTGTATTTCCTTTTCACGGCACACACTACGGCCAGTTGACATGTTTTCACAGAAGGCGCACAATAGAGTAGTAGTCCAAAGTAGGAAAAGGTAGGACGATAAGATATGTTGATTGGACAATACGAAGGAAAAGTCGGAGAGAAACATCAAGCGGCATTGCCGAAGAAATTCAGAGAAGTTTTGGGTGACAAATTAATCGTTACCAAAGGGTTTGAGAATTGTTTGATTGTGGTATCAGAAGCGAATTGGAAGACATTACTCGAAGGAACGGACGGAAGACCTTTTACAAGCAAGAGCACTCGAGAACTGCAACGTTTTTTGCTTGGAAATGCAAATTACGTCGAGCTTGATGCTAAAGGACGATTTGTTCTTCCTGAGTATTTACGAGAGTTTGCAAAGCTCAAAGACGAAGTGATCTTTGCAGGGATTCAGCGATTTGTTGAGATTTGGGATAAAAAGAGTTGGGACAAACATCAAAATGAATTGGCAAAAGATATCGGATTTATCGCTGAAAAATTGACAGAGCCGGTGGAAAACACGAAATAAGGTATAATACGCGGATGAGTTATCACACAAGTGTACTTTTACAAGAAACATTAGATTTTCTAAACGTTCAAAACGGGAAGCAGTATATCGACGCGACGCTCGGTGGCGGAGGACATACGAAAGAGATTTTGGAACGAGGCGGAAAAGTTTTGGGAATTGATGCAGATCAGGATGCGCTTGATTACGTTGGAACCAAAGAAAATCTGACTGTTGCCAAGGGGAACTTTAAAGATATCGACAGGTTGGCAAGAGAGAATGGATTTGAGAACGTAGCAGGAATTCTTTTTGATTTAGGAATTTCGAGTCACCATGTTGATGATGCCGAAAGAGGGTTTAGTTTTCAAAAAGAAGGTCCGCTCGATATGCGAATGGATCGTGAGCTAGGGGTGAGCGCAGCTGATTTGGTAAACGTCTTACATAAAGGTCAGCTCTATGAATTGTTCACCAAGTTTGGAGAAGAGCGATTTGCAAAATCTATCGCTCAAGGAATAGTAAATGCTCGTCAGAATCATCCGATTACGACGACGACAGAACTTTCACAGATTGTTAGTAGAATAGTGCCAAGAAGTGCGACAGCAAAGCACATTAATCCGGCAACACGGATTTTCCAGGCGCTAAGAATCGTTGTTAATGATGAATTAACAAGTATTGAGGAAGCATTGCCAAAAGCAATTGAATTGCTCGGTAAGAATGGAAGAATAGTCGTAATTTCTTTCCATTCACTAGAAGATAGAATTATAAAAAGGGCGTTTCTTGCATATGCAGAAGAAGGAATAGGACGTATCTTAACGAAAAGACCGCTTATTCCAACTGAACAAGAGCAAGAAACAAACAAAAGAAGCAGAAGTGCAAAATTGAGAGTCTTTGAAAAAATTTAATATGAAAAAACCAGTTTACTTAATCTTATTTCTTTTTACTATCATCATAGTCCTTTCATTAGTACAGGTCGGTTTGTCGAATAAAATTTCCACAGCTGGTGCACAATTAACGCAACTTGAAAAGAGTCTTATCTCGTATCAAAAAGAAAATATCGTACTGCAAGAGCAATTTCTTGAAGCATCATCATTTACCAATCTGTCAAAGAAAGCAAAGAAGCTTGGATTTGTCGAAGCCAAATCACAGGTTTATCTCAATACCCCTCTCCCATTGGCTTTGAAGCAATAAATGTTTATACTAAAACAACTCTGATATGACGTGGCGCTACCGTTTTGTATTATTCTTTTTCGTCTTTTTGTTTCTTGCTGTTATCGGAAGACTTTTCTATTGGCAAGTAGTTCGCGCGCAAGAATTAGCAGCATTGGGACAAGCCCAGTATGGCAAGCAAATCAAACTTACTCCGCAACGAGGAGAAATACTTACCTCTGATGGTTTTGCCATAGGTGCCAATAAGCTTTCGTATTTAGTGTTCGCAAATCCAAAAGAAGTAAAAGATGCCAAAAAACAATCGGAAATTCTTTCCCCCTTCCTCACGATCGAAAGTTCTACTATTAGCGCATTATTAGAACGCGACAAATTTTGGGTGCCCCTCAAATCGCGTGTAGATCGAAAAGCAAAAGAAAAAATTGAATCATTACATCTTCCTGGCATTGGTTTTGAAGAACAAGCAGTTCGCTTTTATCCAGAAGCATCAACAGGTGCCAAGATTTTGGGATTTGTCGGTAAAGATGATGTGGGAGAGGACAAAGGCTACTTTGGTCTTGAAGGATATTATGATCGACAATTGCGAGGGAAATCTGGTGTTGCTGTGCAAATTCATGATGCGTTAGGACAACCCATTCTTGCCAAAATGAATGATCGAGTAAACAAAGTTGATGGGAGAGATCTTATTCTTCATGTTGATCGCACGATTCAATTTATGTTGGATGCAGAATTAAAAAAAGGAATAGAAGAATATGGAGCTGTAAGTGGCATGGCAGCGGTTATGGATCCTAAAACAGGTGGCATTCTTGCTCTTTCCTCATTCCCGACCTATGATCCAAGAAGTTATCAGGATTTCTCAGATAAGCTCTATAAGAATCCGTTTATCTCAGACGCGTATGAGCCAGGTTCTACTTTTAAACCGCTTGTTATGGCAGCAGCGCTTGATGCTAATCTTGTTCGTCCCGATACTCCTTGTTCGATTTGTGCGGGTCCTGTTGCGATTGGCGGATACACGATTAAGACCTGGAATGATGAATATCAAGCAAACTTAACGATGACTGATGTGATTCAACATTCAGATAATACCGGTATGGTATTTATCAGCCAACGTTTAGGGTTAAATCGGATGATGTCTTATATCAAAGACTTTGGCATTGGTGAAATGACCGGAATTGATTTACAAGGAGAAGTTGCTCCTGCTATTCGACCAAAGGAGGATTGGTACCCAATAGATCTGGCGACTGCGAGTTTTGGCCAAGGTATTACCGTGACACCGATTGAACTTTTAACTGCTTTCTCTGCAATTGCCAATGGAGGGAAACGGATGGAGCCGCATGTTGTCGCTGCAATACAAACACCAGAAGGGGATAAAATTCCGATTCAACCCGTGCAACTTGGCCAACCCATCTCTTCAAAGACAGCAAGAATTATGACAGAGATGATGGTGAATGCAGTTGATAAAGGGGAGGCAAAATGGGCTAAACCCAAAGGGTATCGAATTGCGGGGAAAACTGGTACCGCACAGATCCCGGTAGAGGGACATTATGACGCCACAAAAACGATTGCCTCCTTTATCGGATTTGCTCCTGCAGATGATCCGAAGTTTTTAATGGTAGTAATTATTGATCGACCCTCCTCCTCAATTTATGGAGCAGAAACAGCAGCACCACTTTTTTTCCGAGCAGCAAAAAACATCTTCACCTATTATGGGATTGCTCCGACAGAGTCCAATTAGAAGTCTATAAAATGGTCGCACCACTTGGTGCTTTTGAACGAGGTTTGAGCGGCAATGGTTTTTTTCCTTCGGCTGCAAGAAGCATCCCTTCTGATTCTTCTCCCATCATTTTGCGAGGTGCTAAGTTAAGAATAAACACAAATTGTTTGCCAATAAGATCTGCTGGTTTGTACCAGGCTTTAATCCCTGAAAGAATATTTCGTGTCCCTTCTTCGCCAAAGTCGACTGTTAACCTCAACAACTTATGCGATCCTTCTTTTTCTTCACAGTTGGTAATAGTACCAACACGGAGATCAATTTTGTCAAATTCCTCAAAGGAAATAATTGGTTTCATCTTTGCAGTATACCATTGTATTTTCAAAAAAGCAGCATTATACTTTTAATAGATATGAAGAGAATTAAAATATATGAAAAAGACTTTTGGGCAGATAAACTTATGGATTTGGCAAACTTAGGATTTGTTACGTTGGTCCTCAGTCAAGGTATCTCAGAAAGTGTCAATTGGATGGCGATTATTTTTGGTGTTATACTGTATTCATCACTTGTGCTTTTTTCGCGATCCTTAATAAGGAGGTGATATGTATTTAATGAACATTTTTAATGATCCAATATTTGGTATAGCAGTTATGTTTGTTGGTGCGATGCTCGGTTTTGTTGTTATCAATAGAGATCTTTTCTTTACTAAGAAAAAAAAATAATTATATGACAGGACGTACTCATGATCTTGCTGCTTTTACTGCTTTAGGTGTTGTTGTTTTATTGCATCCTGAGTTGCCTAAGATAACATTGGCTACTGGTTTGGTAGCTGTTATTGCCAATATGATTGGGGGGATTGCTCCTGATCTTGATCAACCCACCGCTCCTTTTTGGCGTAATCTTCCTGTTGGAAAATATGTCGGCAAAGTGTTATCTCCTTTGACAGGTGGCCATCGATTTCTCTCTCATTCATTGCTTGGTATTGGCATCTTCGGAGCGGGGTTTTATTATCTGCTTCAAATTCTCAAACCTAGTTTTCCGGCGCTTGATATGCATCTGATTTGGCTCGCGTTTATGATTGGATTTATTTCTCATTTGTGTATGGATTCATTTACCAGAGAAGGTGTTCCATGGTTTCTACCGATTCCAATTAAGCTAGGGCTTCCTCCCGTTCGTTCGCTTCGTGTCCCGACAGGTGGATTCCTCGAACGATTTATCATCTTCCCCGGACTTATTTTGATCAACGGCTATCTCTTTTATATCAACCACAATAAAATTCTTGATTTGTTACATCATCATTTAAAATAAGTTTTGTTTTCGTTATAATACAAACATCTCATGTGGCAGGACACTAAAAATATCTATCATTGGTTCCAAGCGATTCTCGCGCTTCTGCTTTACCGCTTCCCGGGTCGAGGGATGACCATTATTGGTGTTACTGGTACTGATGGAAAAACCACCACTGCTAATCTTCTCTATCATATTCTTCAACAAGCAGGTCATAAGACAGCACTTATTTCGACTTTGGGAGCTGTCATTGATGGCAAAGACTCGGACTTAGGTTTTCATATTACGACACCTGGTCGGTTTGCTGTGCAGTCATATCTCAAACAAGCAAAAAAGGCTGGAGCAAAATATGTCGTTTTAGAAGTAACGTCGCATTCGCTTCATCAACATCGTGTGTTTGGTATACCTTTTGCGGTGGGGGTAGTGACCAATATCAATAAAGAGCATTTGGATTATCATAAGACGTATGAGCGTTATGTCCATGCAAAAGCCAAGCTTCTGAAAAAGGCAAAGGTAGCAGTTATCAATAAAGATGATCAATCATATCAACGATTGAAAAAAATCGAATTGAAGAATCGGGATAAGAAGATCGTAACCTACGGATTTAAGAAAGATGCCGATGTTAATCTGCATAACTTTCCTTTCACGACCAAACTTTTAGGGAAGTTCAATAAATACAATTGTCTCGCGGCAACTGCGGCGCTGCAGCAAGTCGGTATCCCTGATAGTGTTATACGAAAAGGTATCGCTACGTTTAAAGCGCCTGAGGGGAGACAGGAGATTGTTTATGACAAAGACTTTATGGTGATGATTGATTTTGCACACACACCGCAGTCGTTCAATAGTATTTTGCCTGAGATGAAACATCTGGCAAAGAAAAGGCTTATTCATGTCTTTGGATCGGCAGGAAAAAGAGATGCGATCAAACGACCAGAAATGGGCAAAATTGCTTCTCAGTATGATGACGTTATTGTTTTGACTGCTGAAGATCCTCGCGGAGAACCGGTTGAGAAAATCAATCACGATATCATTGCAGGAATCAAAAGTCAGCAGTTTGGGATTATGAAGTATGCAAATAAACAAGACATGAAACTTAAAGATGAAGGCAAATATATTATTCCCATTCCTGATAGAAAAGAAGCGATCGAGTTCGCAATTTCTCTGGCAAAGAAGGGTGATGTTTTGATCCTTACGGGCAAGAGTCATGAGAAATCGATGAACTATGGAAAAGGGGAAGAAGCATGGAGTGAATATGATGCAGTAAAAGAAGCACTGAAAGCACGGCAGCAAAAATGAAGGATGAAATATATCAATTTAACAATCTCCTAACTTACTCCTCGATCAAACACGGGATTTCGACGAAATCTTTTGGGTCCCTGAAAAATGAAGATGGTGGGATTAACTACGATAACATTGAATCTTTTCGAACAAAGCTTGGCATTAAAGACAGAGCCATCACGATGCAGCAAATCCATAGCGGCAATGTCGTAACGGTTCATGACTCAAACAATTTGCGGATTGCCGAGACAGATGCCTTGGTAACAAATCAAAAAGGTATTCCATTGCTTGTTCTCACTGCTGATTGTCTTCCTATTTTCTTATTTGATCCGAAGAAAGAAGTGATTGGTCTTGTTCATGCCGGTTATCGAGGATTGTTACAGCATATTATTGAAAAGACTATTCAACGATTTTCTTCAGAGTTTGGCAGCGAAACAAAAGATATTGTCGTTGGTATCGGTCCTGCAATTGAACCTGAGTGCTATGAAGTGGGAGAAGAAGTAATTGCAAAGTTTCAGGATGCCTTTCCTTCGTTTCAAGCTATCTTTGTTCAGAAACAGGAAAAGTATTTCCTCAATTTACGTGAGATTGCAGTCCAGAGTTTGCACAAAGAAGGAATTAGTAAAGAACATATTGAGGTAGCAGCTATTTGTACGAAGGACGATGAGCGATTTTATTCATATCGAGGTGGAGATAAAAATGGACGATTTGGGAGTATTATTTGCCTCTGCTAAGTATTACAATGGGGCTATAATAAGGGCTGTTCTCACATGATGAAAAAGAAGCAAATTCATTTTGTTGGTATTAAAGGTGTCGGCATGACGCCGCTTGCGTTGATTGCAAAAGGGGCAGGTTTTGCTGTCACTGGTTCTGATGTTGGTGGTGAATTTATCACTGACGCTGCATTGAAAAAAGCAAAGATTACTCCATTTGTTGGTTTTTCCCCAGAACATATTAAAAAACCTGATTTGGTTATCACCACGGGAGCACACGGCGGCTATGACAATATTGAAGTTCAAACAGCAAAAGAAAAAAAGATTCCTGTCTTGAGTCAAGGAGAAGCTGTTGGGATTTTTATGAAAGGTGAAATCTTTGATAAAAAATCGATTGGCATCTCTGTTGCTGGTGTTCACGGAAAGACGACAACCAGTGCAATGCTCGCGACGATTCTCACCGAAAATAAATTTGATCCATCATTTGTTATCGGTACGGGAGATGTTGGTTCACTTGGCACCCCGGGACATTTTGGTAAAGGCAAATACTTCGTTGCGGAAGCCGATGAATACGCGACGGAACCACAGCATGATAAACGGGCAAAATTTCTCTGGCAACATCCGAAGATCGCGATTATCACCAATATCGAACATGACCATCCAGATATTTATCCAACGCTTCAAGATGTGCACAATGCTTTCATACAGTTTGCCGAGCAAGTACCAGACAAAGGCACACTGATTGTCTGTGGTGATGATCCAGGAGTAAAAACGTTATTGAAGGAGATGGATGCTGCTGCTGCCAAAAAACGAATTGTTACCTATGGGTTTAGTCCAGAGAATGATTACGTGCTGACTCGGCTGACGATCTCAGGTGAGCAAACATTCTTTTGGGTTGAGACACAAGGGACATCGCTTGGTGAGTTTGTGTTACGTGTTATCGGTGAGCATAATGCCCAAAACGCGCTTGCGACTATTGTTGCCTGCCATGAACTTGGACTCTCACTTGAAAAGATTAAAAAAGGCTTGCATGCGTTTACTGGCTCCAGACGACGGCTTGAATTTATGGGGAATCTCCTCACAGGAGCAAAAGTATATGACGATTATGCCCATCATCCAACAGAAATAAAAAAAACACTCGGAGCGCTTCGTAAACAATATCCAAAGAAAAAAATCCTCTGTATCTTTCAGCCCCACACCTATTCTCGCACAAAAGCTTTATTTGACGATTTTGTGAGTGCGTTTGAAAGTGTCGATACAGTCTTATTAACAGATATCTATGCTTCTCTTCGCGAAAAAGCTGATTCTTCAGTATCTTCGTCTCTTTTGACCCAAACGATGAGTGACCATCATAAAGAAGTCATCTATCTGCCCCAGCTCTCAGATGTGGTACAATATATCGACAAAAAACGGCTTCGCTCTGACACAATCATTGTGACAATGGGCGCAGGGGATATCTATAGTATTCATGCAAAATTAACGTTTGCGTAAGTTTGATCTATGCATTATTATGACAGCAATATACGAAGAATTAGCGGCGGTTCTTGGACCGAATAAGCTTGTCCAAAACGAACCTTTATCGGAACATACGTTATTAAAAAAAGGTGGGCGCGCGTCGTTTTATTGCGAGGTTGATAAACTTGATGAGCTAATCCGTCTGGTGCAGAAGGCAAGGGAGTTACAACTTCCTGTTTGTGTCCTTGGAAGCGGAGCAGTTGTTTCGATACCTGAGCAAGAGATCACAGCGCTTGTGATCAAGAATCTCTGTCGACGTTTTGATAAGATGAGCATGAAAGGGAAAATAACCGGGGGAGAGATGGGGATTGAAAAAGTATTGGTCTCCGCAGAAGCTGGGGTATTGATGAATCAGTTGGTGCGGTTTACGATTGAAGAAGGGCTAGAAGGATTAGAATATCAGCTGGGTTTGCCAGGAACAGTTGGAGGAGCGCTCATCACGAATGCGGAGTATAAGCAACACTTCGCGCGCGAGAGGTTAGTAAGTGCGCGAGTCATTGATAAAGACGGAGAGGTACGGATGTACACACAGAAGTTTCCGTTTCTAAAAAAGAGACAGGAAAAGTTACGTGAGTCTCAAGTAATTCTTCTGTCAGCCATTTTTGAATTGAGACCACAAGACAAAAAAGTTTTGTGGGAGAGAGGCAGCGAAGCTGTCGAATATAGGAGTAACAATGGATAAATTTATTATTACCGGAGGCAAAAAATTACAAGGCGAGATTAGTGTTCTGGGCGCAAAAAATGCGGCGCTCAAGGCATTAGTTGCTGCCTGTATGACCGATGAAGTCGTAACGATTCATAATGTCCCATTAATCGCGGATCTCTTTGTCATGATTGATATTATGAAGGATTTAGGAGCAGATGTTTCCCTTGTTGGCCATACTGCGACGATCCATATGAAAAAGTTTAATCACTTTTCAATCCCACTGGATAAAGCAGCGCTTGCTCGTACATCCTCAATGTTTATCGCTCCATTGCTTGCTCGAGCAAAAGAAGCAATTATTCCAAATCCAGGTGGTTGTCGGTTAGGAGCACGCCCGATTGATCGAACGGTGGATGGTGTCAAAGAACTTGGTGTCGATATCACCTATCACAGTGAAGATGGTTATTTCCATGCCAAAACAAAATCCTTGAAAGCGACTAACTATCACTTCGCAAAAAACACCCACACTGGTACTGAGACGATGATCTTAGCAGCTGTCTTGGCAGAAGGAACGACTATCCTTACTAATGCCGCAGAAGAGCCCGAGATTAATGATCTGATTGATTTGTTAAATGCTATGGGTGGCAATGTTTCTCGCACTGCTCCTCGTGAAATTACGATTGTCGGTGCTGAAAAACTCCATGGTGCAGAATTTACCATTAGTCCTGATCGCATAGAAGTTGTGACGTTTGCAATTGCTGCTTATGTAACGGGCGGCGATATTTTAGTAAAAGATGCGCATAAAGCGGCAATCCATCCCTTTTTAGAAAAACTTGATGAAACAGGTGCGTCTTATGAAAAAACAGAAGAAGGGATACGATTTTTTGCTAAAGAAACGTTAAAAGCTGTCGACATAACGACAGGTATTCATCCAGGCTTTTTAACTGATTGGCAAGCGTTATGGGCGGTGTTGATGACTCAATCTAAAGGATCTTCCATAATTCATGAAACTGTCTTTGAAAACAAACTTGGCTATGTTGCTGATCTGAAAAAAATGGGTGCACGGGCGAAATTACTAAATCCACCTGTGGAAGATCGAGAAAAGGTGTATAATTTCAACTTAGAAGATGATGATCCATCATATTTTCATGCAGTAAAAATAAGTGGACCAACACAACTGCATAATGCGATAATGACGATGCTTGATATTCGAGCCGGTGCAGCAGTTGTCATCGCAGCGCTTGCTGCAAAAGGGACATCAACGATCTTTGGGATTGAAAAATTGGATCGAGGATATGAACAGTTTGAAAAACGTTTGGAAAAACTCGGTGCAAAAATTCAACGAGTAAAAAAGGATTAATACTATGAAAGAAAGAAAATTAGGTGCGATAATTCTCGCAGCCGGAAAAGGAAAACGAATGCAGATGGAAGGTGCCAATAAGGTCACGGCTCGTCTTGCAGAAAAACCGATGATTCAACATATTGTTGAATTTATGAGAGGTTTGTTGATCCAAACTGTTGTCGTCGTAGTTGGGCACCATAAAGAGACCGTAATGGCTTCTTTGGAAGGGCAAAATACGCTCTTTGCCGAACAAAAAGAATTACTGGGAACAGGACATGCTGTTACTTATGCTTTAGAAGTATTGCCTGAAGATGTTACTGACGTGATGGTTGTGTATGGAGATGACGCTGTCTTATACTCTGCGAAAAATATCCCAATCATTCAAAAGATTATTGATGTGCATAATACGACCGATGATGTGATGACCTTTTTGACAATTGAGCAAGATAATCCTTTTGGCTTAGGTCGAATTGTCAGAACTCCTGAAGGCAAAGTCATGGCGATTATTGAAGAAAAAGATGCCACTGAGGAGCAGAAGAAAATTACCGAAATTAATCCAGGATGCTTTGTTTTCTCTGTCGCATTTTTAAGAAAGTATTTACCATTGGTAGAGAAAAGTCCTGTGACAGGTGAATATTATTTGACGAGTTTGATTGATTTAGCAATTCAACACGGAGAACGTGTCGATACATTACAAGGTGGGAAGCTTGCATGGAGAGGTGTGAACACAAAGGAAGAATTAGAAGAAGCAGAACGCATGTACTTGAGTCAAGAGTAACGCAACCAGCACAGATGTCTCCTCTTCTGTCCAAGCTATCCAGTTTATGAACGTATTGTTTGTTTTTATCAGCAGTCTCTTTTTCCTTTGGGTCATGAGGGAAACCTTTTTTTGGATAACCCTTTGGCAAACAAATGGCTATCGCCCAGATAGATTTTTCACCTATCTTAAAAAGAAAGCTCCGAAAAGATATTCCTTTGGATCATTCTTTCTTGCACTAAAATGGATCCTCTTCCTCTCTTTTGCTTTTGTCATTTTTGATGATGATTTACTCATCTCTTATCAGTACGCCATTATTTTCTTTTATCTTTTGCAAGCATTTATCATTGGAAAAGAGATCTATGCAAATCATCTTAAAAAACCAATCTTAACGATTCGAGCAAATCTTTTGATTGTGTTGACCTTGCTTAGCGTCTTCATTCTTTTTGCCATTCCTTTAATGGATAAGTTTTTTTGGTTGCTATTTATTGACCTCTTAATCCCTCTTTTAGTATCGTCTTTTGTTTTTCTCTTTTTATTCCCAATTGAACTTTATACTGATTGGCAAGCAGAAAAAGCACTTAAAAAAATACGTGCTCGAAAAAATCTATTGGTCATTGGTGTGACGGGAAGTCATGGAAAAAGTGCCACAAAAGAAGTTATTGCTGCTGTGTTGGCTTACAAGTTTCGAGTCATAAAAACTGACGGAAAAGACAATACTGCTGGCGGCATCGCTCGGACAATTTTGAAAAAACTGGAACCGGATACCGAGATTTTTGTAGCGGAATTAAGTGCCTATAAACGAGGAGAAATCCTATCTTTGTGTCGTTTTATCCATCCTAAAATCGGCGTGATTACGGGAATCAATAATCAATACATGTCATTATTTAATGGCTTAGAAAATATAAAGAAAACAAATTATGAACTCGTTGAAGGGTTACCCGTGAAAGGCATTTGTCTTTTTAACGGAATGAATAAACACACATCTCCACTTTATAAAAAGGCAAAAAGAAAAAAAGCCTTGTATCTTGTTTCCGATAAAGAACAAACGGCAGAGGGTTCTTTTATTGCCTCTCATGTAACCCGTACTACCAAACGAATTTCTTTTGATGTTCGACTTGATGGCAAAGTGACACATTTTATTGTTCCTGCTTCGACAATTATTGAACATTTGCTACCGGCGATATATATTGCTCATCATGTGGGCATGAAGGAACAAGAGATAAAAAAAGCGGTGGCAGCTTTGAAATAGGGTATTCTCTTTTTCCTAAAATTCTTTTACACTACAATTACTCTTTAATTTGAATATTGTTGAGTAAATAGGGTATAATCCATTCTCATGGAACGTTTACTTGGGCTTACCATTTCGTCATTCTTTGTTACCGCTCTTCTTCTGGTTCCTTTCATTGATTTCCTTTATAAAATTAAACTCCAACGCCACAAGCAGGTCACAAAAGATATGTTTAACAAACGTACACCGCTTTTTGATAAATTTAATTCTTGGAAAGTAGGGACGCCGTTTGGTGGCGGTATTCTTATTATTGTTATCGCAACAATTTGGACGTTCTGGGCTTATGGCATTTTAAATGTTCAGGTGAAGCCGTGGGAGATTTTTGTTATTTTTCTGGGCTTTATTGGGTTTGGTGCACTTGGTTTTTACGATGACTACAAAAAGATTA
>Ga0075365_10000051_pt1 | contig 37133 bp, 23 predicted proteins | sample EndMetdeltDD1765_FD_71387 | JGI IMG/M metagenome (GOLD analysis project Ga0075365, IMG submission 71387) | Populus endosphere microbial communities from Tennessee, USA - Endosphere MetaG P. deltoides DD176-5 | ecosystem: Host-associated > Plants > Roots > Endosphere | place: USA: Tennessee... | reverse complement strand
CTTCTTCAAGCTCCCTCCAATCACTATCAGTTAAATCTAACTGATCACCCATTGAGGTATCTTTCCTTAATACCAGAGTTTTGTGAGTGTTTTCTTCTTTAGTAGTAACTACTTCAGGAGAAGTTATTGGTTTCACTTCTTCTCTAACTTCCTGCTGCTGAACTCCTTGCTCTTCATTTTTCTTCTGTATATGCTCTATTAGAGTATCAACGGCCCCTGCAAGTTGAGATTTCTGCTTATCAGACAGATTATCATCCCCTGCATACACTTCCCTAAGGGAAAGTAGGTTATCAATAGACATTCCAACCAGCCTTGCATCTGCAATAACTTTGGCAAGAGCTGCCCTAGCATCTGTAGCAGTAATCTCAGGATTCTCTTCAACCCTCTGCTCTTCTACAGTCTTGGGTCTCATGAACTTAGAAGGATCAAAATCAAAGCTCAGGATCTCAGAGTATTTCTGAACTATTGGTTTTTCACCTTCTTGTGGAACTAAAATATTAGTAGCCAGAGGCTCATTAGTTCTCAACTTACCATCTGGAGTTCTGTTTGACAGAAGATAGTAGTTATAATTCTTCCATCTGTTAACAACTTCTATTCTACCGTTTTCAGCTTTAAGTTCAGCAAATTCAAGATCATTTGCTTTAGGATCTCTCTGAATCCTTAAGAGTTCACTGTTCTTGATATTATGGTATGCCCCTTCAAGGAAGGTCATAATTCTTTCCTTGTTATCTTCCAAGGCTTGTGGAAGAAGTTGTACAGGGTTCTGATTTGTGCCCAGATATAAATTTCCAAACTTGTCAATTGTTATAGAGCTGGCAGTAGGAGCAATATTCTTTTCTGGGTTAGCCATATAAATTACCTTGTGCAGGTATTTGAAAATGGGTCCAGATTCGGTAGTTCTATTTCTATCGGAGATGATTTTTAACATCTCAAAGATATTGATAGTCTCCTCCTTTGTGAATTTTCTAGCATTTAGGTATATTAGGTTTCCTCCATAGTTTAATAATGGAGTTCCCAGAGGCATTTTCACTCCTTGTTTAGAAGAAGCAATACCTTCTCCTTCCTGATTAAAAGCCCCCATTACTGCCACATCCCCAAGGGTAGGTAGAGTAATGATAGGTTTATCAAGATCCCTTTCTCTAATTAGGCCTACAGTAATAGGATTATTTCTTGATCCTTTGTTTATAACATTTGGAATACCTCTACTTACTGCAAATTGATAAGTTCTTTGCATTGCACCCTCAGGGGTAGAGATTGATAGGATTCCCTCTCTTGTACTTCTCCACCAATCTTTAGCAGCCGACTCATCAATATTGTCCTTATTTGTGTATCTTTCCTCACTTACCCCAGGGGAAGCCTGGAAGGTAAGATCAGTGGAAGCAAATGTTGAGAAGATGGCTTTATTAGGGTCTACTGGTTCTCCCACTCTTCCCATTTTATCTCCTTTGGAATCTACAAAGAAGATACCCTGACCGCCATATTCAAGTAATTTGTCTACTAACTTTTCTCCAAGTTGTTCCTCTGCTCCTGCTGCATCTCTGGCTTGCTCATATGCTTCCTGGATAAATTTGTCTGGGTTATTCTTTGCTTGCTCTTTTAGCTGAGGAGGTACAACCTTACTATTTGCAATGGCACTAAGAATACTAGCCCTTTGCCTTCTTCTTTTTACAGGATCTACAGTATCATCTACTATATAGACAGCTCTAATAGTAGCGTTATCAGCATTTGATGTTGCTCCAGCATCTTTTTTAAAGAATACTTCAAGTACAACATTTCCATAACTCCCATCCTCATTTCTAATGCTAACTAGCACAGTGCCTACAGGAAATCCTTCAGCATTTATCCCTCTTATTTCTAATAATCTAACTTTCTTAAATCCTGATATGTCCTCAAGACCACTTTTTTCAAAATCTACATCATCAACGGAGATAACAGGAGCATCGTTTGAAGTATATCTACTAGGACTCCTGAATATATTATCCTCCTTGGGCTGCTCTTGAATAAAATCTTCAGGGAAACCAAGGGCCTGGGCAGTTTTAGATGTAACAGGAATAATCCTTAACTTAGGCTTATTATCCTGATTAAATACATCTGGGTTAGAAGATCCCATATCAAATAGGAAATTCTGATGTCTTCTATGAAAGTTATCAAAAGGCACATCCTGTCTTGAATATACAGGATCAGTAGTAGAATAAAGACCAAAGCTCAGATCTTTCTTCATTGGCCCCTCTTTAGTACCTGTATCCTCTGTAGGAGTAGGTGGGGGTATATCCTCCTTTGAAGTATTAGTATCTATTTCATCTTTAACCTTCTGTGCATTTTCATCTTTTGCAAAGAAAATATCCTGATCAACTTCATGGGAATCACCCTCAGCAGTTTGTACAACTACTTTACCATCAGGCTTTTGCTCAATAACAAAAGCTTTTACAGGCTCCTTTCCCTTTTCTATATTTACGTAGTACTCTTTATTAGGATCATAGTTGGTAGTTTTTCCTGCTTTGTCCTTCACCCCTATTGGTTTAGGAGCTGGTGGCTTAGGAGGAGTCCCATCATTTGGAGGAGGAGTTTCTCCTGGAGGTGTAGGAGAAACAGGGGGAGCTTGTTCTGAATACTTACTTTGAGCATTAAAAGCTTCTCTAAAATATCTATTGAAGCCTTCTTCTGTAGAAAGCTTATCAAAAGCTTTATTAGCACTATCTCTATACTGTCTTAATCTCTGAACATCTCTACCATATTCAATAAGCTTAGGTAATGCTTCCTGAGGAATCTGAACATTACCAACGTCCTGTTGACCATTTAAATGGAATTGGAGAAGGTTTTTAAAAGTTCCTTCAAATCTTTTCTCAGAGAAATTGGGATCTGTTAGATAGTTATTTATTAGCTGAACCTTCGCTTGTAGTGACTTTATTCTATTTTTATCAGCATTAGGATCTGCCGATGCTTTTTGATCCACAAGACCTTGCAGACCTTTTACCTCTTGTTCCAGGGAATTAGCATAATTTTTAAGATACTTTCTATCTGTGAAATTAGCTACATGGTAATGGTCTAAGTTTGGGTTTATGGTTCTTAGATCTCTACCAATAGAATCCAATCTTGCATCAACATCTGAATTGATGGAAGCAAGAAATGCAAGATCATCCTTCCAACCTTCGAAAGTGTTATGCTTAAGGGCTTCTTCTGCCCCCTCAGGGGTACTATCTTTCGGATTATTTCTAAAAGGATTAGTGAAAGTATCATTTATTAGGTCATAAGACTTCTTGATTTTCTGTGCTTTTTGAATCAGAACATCTACATATTCATCAGCAGTCTTTACATTATCATTAGTTTTATCTAATCCGAAAGCTTTCTTAAACTCCTCATTATCCATCTCTTTGAGCATTTTTAACTGCTCCATTCTCACATCAAATCTACCAGCTTTTACACCAGATGTAATAAACTTTACAAACTGCTCATGTTGGAAATTCTTATATTTAAATAAATCATTATCTTTAACTGCCTGCTTCATATCTTCAGTGATTCTATGAGCAGCAGCGGCATTATCATAATGATTTTGCAAGATACCAGTTACCCCCTGGGAGTTCAGAAGAGACAGAGTAGCATGAGTAAGTTTAGCATCACTGTCTTTATTGAACAGCCTATCCATTACTCTCTCACCACCTGCAAATACAACACCTGTTAGAGATCCAAGTAATACATTTTCTAAACCTTCATCAGTAGAGAATTCATCTTTAAGGCCTTGTACAACTGAATGCACTACATTTTTTACCTGATCTCTTGCATCAAAAGGTGTCTCATCTTTTGAATAAGAAGATTTTGCTAGACCTTTGTCATATAGATATTTTCTTTCATAAAAGTTCTCAACTGCTATTTGAGTAGCATACTGACCACCTTCCTCAAACACACCTTCTGCCAGCACAGCAGGTACAAAGGGTCTTATCTTTCCCCACATACTCTTAGGAATGTTTTCAAAGGCATCTACTGAGCCTTGTTTTAGGCCTATCATTGATTTTGTACTAATATCTCTCTCAATACTAGATCTGAATCCGGCCTTAGCAGCACTAAATGGCTTCATGAAAGCATCAAACTGTAGGGCATTTGATATAGATAAAAGGGCCAAATTAGCTCCAAATCTCACATTACCTGCTGCTTTAGCATATCTCTCAATGTTTTCAAGATCTTTGCCAGTTGCAGAGTACCCTTTCTCTTTCTGGAAGTCCTTCATCAGATCATCTCTGATTGTATTGTAAGCATCTCTGGCTTCAAATCCTGCCTCAGAAGCAGCAGAACCATATAGATTCATTGCATATCTTGCTCCATTAACTACTTTTGTACCAGCAGCAGCTTGTGCCAGGTTCTTTAAGTCTATCAATTGCTCACCAGTTCTCCCTGTAGCCCTTCCTAATTGAAGTAATTGGTCAGCTTTGTTAGTTCCAGTAAATATCTTATTTAGCCATAGAGAAGCTTTACCTATCTGCGAACCGATCATAGGGATTTCACCAATACCTCCAGTTGCAAGACCTATTGCTGCATCTTGAGCCACAGCTGAACCAATGGCTCCTATTGTAAATCCAATATTCTTTAGAAATTTGTCTCCCCAAAAGTTAGAGAACCCTCCTGAGAAAGGTAGTGCTGACATAAATGGGTGATCTTGCTGCCATTTTGTATAGTAGTTCGGAAAGGTATCTTCCAGATTCTTAAGCCAGGTGTCTATAGAATTGCCCATTGTGGTATTGTAGGGATTACCTGAAATACCATCTGGAATAGCCATTATCCCATTTACAAATGTACCAGCAGCAGTTGCTGACATCTTAGCAATTGCATTTCCCCACTGTTTGAACCAAGGTTGTGCCTTTGCAAATGCCTCCTCACTATCCTCCCCAGGGAGAATGGAGCGATATCTTGGATTGTAAACATCTGATACACTATAATTTGGCAAGTCTCCAGGAGTAACTCTATCTCTAGTTCCTAGAATGGATCTATTGAACTTGCTCAGATAAGCCTCTTGTGCTTGTCCTCCACTTTCTACTAGACCTGTTCCTGGAATAGGAATAGGAGCTATCTCAGGAGCTTCAAATCCTGCAGGTGAAGGCAATGCTTCTGTTTCAAATCCTGGGTTTCTTTGTGCAGCCAATACATCACCTTGCTGTAATATATCTTGTTCTGGTAGTGGCATCTATTATGGGTTTGACTGTAATGTTGCGTCTATATATTGATCTCCTACTTGTGACAAGAATTTGGTCACTTGAGCTTCATTCAAAAGCTGTCCAAAGTTAGCAGTCTTTTCTGGTAGCCATTGTCTAGCCTGCTTATCATAAATATACATTCTTACTTGCAAGCCCCCGTTTTTCAAAGGGTCTTCCACATGATATTTTATACTATACTTGTTCAGGAGTCCATTCTCAAGGCTAAAAGCTCCATCTTTACCTAGTCCTCTTACATCAGTTGTCCACTTTCCTGTATTTTTAGTAAGTTGTAAGCTTTGTCTAATGTTGTAGAAGTCATCCAGAAACTTTCCCTGACCAAATAGTTCTTCTGCTTGTTGTCTACTAATATCCATTTCCACTGGGTTTCCGGTGACTTCGGTATTGCTCAGAGCAAGAGCATATTGCCCTCTCCCCTTTGAAACTAATGAATATGTGGTATTAGTTGATTTGTCACCAAGCATTTTTACTATATCACTTTTATCATATCTAGGATTAGGACTTTCTTTATCCTCTGCTATAATGGTATTTACTAATCTACTTGCTACAGCTTGTGCTCTCTTCCTATCAGGAGCCTCAAATGCTTCAAGAGTAAATGAAACAGGTTCCTGCACACCAACTATGCTTTTGACAGCATTGGTTATATATCTATCCCTATTTCTTGCTATACCTACAGCAGCCCCCATTGGTCTAGCTGCATCTCCTAATCTCTTAATTATAGTAGACTCCTGAGGGCTTAGGGGCTCGTTATTATTATGCTTCTTTATTACATTATACATATATCTCTCGGAAGGCGTAGTTAAGATTTTCTCTGCCTGTTTATCGTCATAATAAGCATGTGTAGGGCCTCCAGCTCCATATGATGGGGCCACATTTTTCAGCTGAGCCATTTTGCTCATAAAATCAAACTGCTCTCTACCACTCATGTAAAGAACATCTCCTCCTTTAGTAGTTATTCTCATAGGAGGAATCTTATCTACTACCTTCCCTAGGGGGTGTTCTTGATCAGCTTCAGCTTGCACTTGATTAATAGCAAACTTTCTATTTTGTATTACCTGGTCAGCATTACCTAAGTTTCTAAAGTAAGTTCTTGCACCATCGTCAACACTATTAGGATCCTTATCATAAGCATCTTTTAATTTAAGCATGGCAGCATTGGCAGCACTAATTACTGTCTGAGGATCCTTGCCTGCAACATTAAATTCATAGTGTGGGTTTTTACCATCTTTGTCCTTTTTAAGTACAACTAGATCAGTACTTTGTGCTAATATGGCCATTTTCTGAAGATCAATGTCTTTTCCAACATCTTCTGTTTCAGCAAGAAAGGAGTTAAGATTTACCTTATCTAAGCCTTCTTGTAGAATAGGTTCCAATACTGGGTCACTAAGCCCAATACCTTCAAGAGCCCCCTTTGCTGTACTTTTGGCTATCTTTGCTTGTAGAGAAAGTTTATAAGCTTCTAGCTTTTCTCTCTCAAGTCCAAGTTTAGCTTCTTCTATACCCAGACTTGCAGCTTTAAATTGCCTATCTACCATGAACTCTTGAAACTTGATATCATTTTCTCTCCTTCTCTCAGCTGCCATGAAGTAAGGATTTTCCTTATATGTAAGTGCTTCTTTAGAATAAGCATATGCATCAGAGAAGCTCTTTGACCAATCGCTAGTATAGAAGTTCCCTTTATAAGCTTCCAAGTTATTATTTATTGATCCGATAGTGCTCCTATAAGCATCCTGTATTTGAAGGGCTTTATCTTTATAGTTCTGTATTTTTGCATCAATTGCACTAGCAAGAACAGGATCGTTGTTAGCAGTCTGTCTCTCAATCATAAGACCTTGGATAACATCATTTAACTGATCAAGTCTATAAGTATATCTTTGATCAGTTATCCTTTTCATTGATTCAGCATTTGCTCCTCTGTATGCATATCTTCCATCTATTGCCAATTGATTGAGATCATCAGGAGTGATGTTAGCATTTATAGCAGCCTCAATTCTTTCAGTGGATACACCCTCAAGAGATTTTTGCATCATGGCCATATCTATAATTGGCCTACCTGTGGCATCTCTTTCTATTGCCCCTCCGGGGAGTCTCTTATAAGGAATATCTTCAAGATGGGAATTTGGAGATAATTGTTTTACAGCTTCGAGTATTTTCTTATTAACATCAGTGTAGGGAGTGAAGGATCCTGAGAATCTAGTAGTTGCATCACCATCACTATACCATTTCTGAAACTGGTTGCTGAAATCCCATTCATTAGCTACAGATGATTTTCCCTTCTCTCTTGCTTCTCTAATGGCAGCAAGACCAGTCTTATAGGCTTGTGTTGATGCCACAGAAGTCTGGATGATTGGATCACTGGCTATTTTATTAGTAAGGGATCCAACAGAGTTAACAAGCTGTTGATTGGAAAAATCATCTTGTACAATTTTCCCAGTTTCTTGCTGTAAGTTACTTATTCTCTGTTGGAGATAGTCCTTCTGTTCTGGCTTGATTACCTCAAGCCCAGCTACTGAATCTATATATCCCTGTACTTTTGCAACTCCCTGATCGTATTGTTGTTGCTTAACCATCCCAACCCTCACATAGTCATCAACTGGGATTTGCGCCCTGTAGGGATTGAAAGCTACTATTTCGTCTGTAAAAGAGGCCATTTAATCTACAAAGTTATGTTCTTTCTAATTATGTTCCAACGATTTACATGTATAGTTAAACCTATTAGGTTTACTTATTGAGAGGCGGAACTTGCATTAGAGGATTAGTTCTCTCAAGCTTCATTACCTGAAGCATTCTTTGATAATCTTTCAAATCAGAATCATCATATTCAGCATACCCCTTAAGGTTCCCCTGGGCATCATATCTACTAATAGTCCTTGAGGGAGTATTACTATTCTGTGATGCTTTACCATTATAGTTAAACATTGCATTGGGTCCAAAGTAGGTTGCAGATAGGCCACCATCAGATTGAGGTACAAATCTGTAGTCATACAGATTTTCATATGCTGCAAGCCTCTTATTCTCAAATTCATTTTGAGAATATTTGTCAGACAAGCTATTAATTATCAATTGATTAAGATTTCTAGTTTTAGATCTAGCTTGAGATTGTCTAACCATTTGAGTATCAGCTATTCCCAAATTCTTCATATTAGCATCATTCACAAGAGCTATATTTTTGTTGGTAATATCATTAGCAATTGCCTGATTAGTTCTAAACTCATCTCCTAGTACTGCTTGATCTGCCTGATATTTTTGTGCAGCAAGAGTACCAAGAGCTGCTGGATTAGATCCTCCAACAGTTCTCATCTGCGCATTAAACGCAGATTGGTTAGCATTCTGTCTGTCCTGGAAACTAACCTGATAAGGTGCATATAACTGAGGCTCATACCTTTGTGTAGGCACAGGCTCTACTTTATTGGTTGCTGCAGCATACAGTTCAGGTAGAATTTGCGTCAAATGCAAACCTTCTACATTGCTTCTGATAGGTTTTCTTGTAGGAACTTCTAATTTATCATAAGGTGGTACTGGGTTCACAGGTTGGATATTCGGATTTTCTGGAGTGACACTCATTTCAGGTATAGTGTAAGGGGTAAATGAACTAGGGGTAGGAGTTCTAGGTGTAGGCGTCCTTGATGGTGTTTTAGGAATTGGTCTTGGGGTCATTCCATATCTTGTCCCTTCACCTTGCTTCATAGTGGAAAGCACTATAGAAAGCTCATCTGGGCCAAGTTCACTTACTGTTTTATCAGTCAGTGGGCCTAGATCATATCTATAAGGGTGCCCATCTGTCCATTTTTTAATTGCTTGACTAACAGGTAGGTTCTTATAACTATCACTTAATAAGAGCTCTTGCATAGCTTTTTCACCCACTTTTCTGTCAGGGAAGATAGCAAAACCATCTTTGTCTTTTTTAGCACCATATTTTTGTGCAAACTTTCCATATTTTATGTTCCCTGGGTTGTTGTTTCTATCAGCTCGTGTAGGATCATTACTATCTGGATCACTACCTCCTTCTTGATAAAAAGGAATAGATGCTCCTTTCTTAGCTTTCTTCATCTTCCCCTGTGACATTGCATGAGGATCAAGGCCGTGCTGTTCAGCCATATCAAGCATAGCTCTTTGGAGTGAAGCAAGCTTCTCTTTCTTTGAGCTTAGATCTGCCATTCCCATTTGCCCACCTTCCATCATAACTCTTCCTGCATTAAACTTAAGCTGGTCAAACTTACTTGCTGGGTTAGAATTATTTACAAGATCAGAGCCTTTGGTAGCCAGCATATCATATCTTTTTTCTTTACCAGCTATTGCTTTTGCTGCCTTTTTGAACTTTGTCTTTGTTCCTGGTATGAACATATTTCCATATATGGTAAGGTTTCCAGAATCATCTTTTGAAGCATATTCACCTCCTTCTACTTCAACTGGATTTCCATTATAGGCCATTCCTATACCCCCCTGGGCATGTGAATCACCACTGAACTCCACAGTACCTCCATCATAGGGATTGTAGCTCTCCAGGTCGGCACTTCCTCCCCACATTGTATCAATAGATCCTCCATCATCATACATCACTCCACCATTTTTATAAGTAACAGTAGGTGTAGTTCTGTTACTTAGATAATCTGGCTTAAGCTTCATATCTCCTGTTTCAGTAAAATCAACCTGATTTGTTTGAGGGTTATAGCTATATGATCTACTATAATCTGTATTTTTATCTTTATTATGAGCTGCAAATGAAGGAGTTATCTGCAAACTTGCAAATCTTCTACCGTAATTAAGATTACTTAAATCGTTCTGCCCCTCTACAGTACCATATAATGGTTGTCTACCTTGAGAAACATTATACCCATTCACATTTTTGATGCTTTCCAGGTAGTCTTTATATCTTTCCCCTAGGGCAGTTTGAACCTCTTGGGGGGTAAGATATTCATCATATTTAGTATCTTGAACATATTTATCTGCACCTGTGCTATTGCCTGATCTTCTTAGATCTACCAGTCCTTTGAAGTAATCTTGGAAAGCTTGTGGGTTCTTAGCTTTTAATTTTTGATTAAGTAGATCTTTGTAATATGATAATTTAGCACTAGACTGGTAATAGGCTTCTTGTGGAGATAAAGGGTTTTTAGAAGCTGGATCTCCAGTTCCATCAAGTGTTAAACCTGTAGGAGCTTTTCCCGCAGCTACCATACCGAAGTATTGTTTCTGCTTTTTGGTAAGCTTTTTACCATGAGCAGTACCATCCCTAAGCATTTCTTTTGCTTTATCAGCACTTAGAGTTCCGCCATCTTTATATAGAAGCCACTGCTCCATAAGGTCTGTATTGGGGTATTGCGCCCCAACCTCTCTTATATTAGCACCACCATTTACATTACCCCCATGGGCATATAGTAGCCATTGTTCTAGCATATCTGTATTTGGATAGGTGGCTCCTACTTCTCTTACTTGGGCCCCTCCATTGACATTTCCACCATCATTATAAAGCAACCATTGCTCCATTAGATCAGTGTTGGGAAAGTTTCCATCCACCATATTGATTTTTGCTCCCCCGTTCACATTACCTCCCTGTTCATATTCATGAGGACTAAATATACTCATGTTATCAGGAATAATACCACCATTTTTATGGAATCCATGATGCTTTTTAAAAGTCTTGGCAAGAGCTTTTCTCTTGGGAGTGCAAGTTGATTTAGTCATTGGAGTACAGTATCCTTTATGCTTAGGATTTACTGCCTTCTGAATCCAATGACCATCTTTTGCTTCTACCATACCACCTTGTTCCATTGCACCAGCAAGGGCACTTAGACCCCCACCTCCTGCTCCACCAAGAGCACCGCCTGCCCCTCCTGTAAAAGCATTCATCAAACCCTGCTTTGCATTGCCTAGCTCTCCATAGAATGCATCCATCAATCCGAACAGAGCTGGGGCCAATCCTCCATCATCATATTTCTTAATCTTCTTTTTTGATTTCATTGCTTTGCCATTTTTAGCTGCAGGTATAGATCCTCCATGTTCAAGAGCTTGAGAACCATACCCATAAGACATAGGATTATAAGCCATTTGAGGTTGTACTACCTGTTGCTTGGATACTCTATTTGGTAATATTGCATCAAATGCTGTCATAGCAGCAAGAGCTACATTACCTGCATTAAAGCCTCCTCCTTTAGTAGGTTTTGGTGGTCGAAGATCCTTTGCCCCTAGTGGTTTTCCAGGTTTTACCTTTGATGTATCAGGAGGAGTCCCTATTGGAACAGGGCCCTGTACCTTGGAAAAAGCAAGGTCGCTTTCAGGGTATCCTCCATAATAATCTGATACACTTTGGGCTAAGCCAGGTATTCTTGGACCAGGGTCCATGTACATCCCATATTCTGCCATCAGATTCTTTTTACATCCGGGGCATGGTAGATCTTCATACAGAAGCTTTTTAGGATCTACCTGTAAGAAGTACCCTGCCTTCCCTTTTGGTATTTTGCCACCATTTTTATTTTTCATGTAATCTTTATAATTAGTTCCATATAAATTGTCAGATGCCATTTTATAGCCCTGCTTAGAGAAATATTCAGCTAAATCATAACTAGGGGTCTCTACGTACTCCCCACTATCATTTGCATAATTATATGCAGCTACAGGGCTGAGATATTCTAGTCCTGCACCAACATTGGATATACTCTTCCCTTTCCAGAAAATCTATCCAAATCATGAGCCATGAGATGAGTAGATTTTACAAAATCAGGAATTCCTTCGTTCTGTAAACCGGGTAAAGTATTTGTTTGAATGGCAGGCTTATCTTCAGGGTGCACAGCTCTATCAATAAAGTTCTTATTTCTGCTCTTCCAAAGAAGTATATCAGATAAAGCTTGTAAGCTTGGATCATTTACATACTGTGGGGGTTTCTTTCCTCCTCCTGTACTTTTTGCCATTACTTATAAGAGGTTTGAGTTTCTGTAGCGATAAATTGAGATGTTATTCTCACATCTGTCCTATTATCTAGTATCTGCCTTATCCTACAATCCTTTGCCCTCAGGGGGTACTTCTTAAAAGACCTGTTGGTGTAGTTCAGATTAGAATCATTTAATACTTTGTTTTCTGTACTTGCTGTACAATCTGGCAGCCAGATAGGCTCTGTGTAATCATTTACAATATCCCAGAATCCATTATAGTTATAGAAATTATCTGATTTGACGAAGAGTATATCTCTGCTATCAGAGTTATATTTAGGGTATTGCAGATATGATGATAGATTGTTTGATGGTTTTGCTACAAGATTAAGAACCCCTGTACATTGCTGATCATTATATATGATAGCCTTGTTAAAGAATGCTTTATCTGTCTGTACAAAGGTTTGTGCATTAGTCATCACATTTACTTTACTATAGTCCTTTACAGACTGTAGTATTTCATCTTGATATTTATATGCAAAAGGTTGCTCTAAGATATATGGCGCTACTTCCCCATAGAACTCATTGTACTTGTTTTCTACTGTATTGTGTAACCATACTGATTCAAGATCTTTCCTTCCTGTATAGAATTTACTAGTTGATCCTATATAGAAGTTTGGCAAGTAACTGTGGAATGATATCCATGATTTTGATATAAAAGAATATGAAATAGTAAAGGATATATCGCAGAAATAGGCTGGGTCTCCAAGTTCAATCTCTTCTCCGGCATAGGAGAAAACATCTGTTGAGCTATTATACGTAATTCCACTAACAATAGGCTTGAAATCAAGCTTTGTGATGAGGAGCCTGTTATATTTGTTATCATATACTCCATGTAGGCCTACTCCCTTAAAATTATTATCTATATCATACTCAGGGAAAGCATCTTTAATTTGGAAGTGTAAGTTATTGGTTAAGAACATTTTAACTCCCTCATTGGAAATATCATTGATGCTTTGTCCCTGCATTAAGAACACATCCCCCCTAAGGGCATCTACCCATATATGGCCAAATTCAGTCTGTAGAAGAAACTTATTTTGGCTTCCGGTATACCCTAAATCACTACTTACAAAGTCTACTGGAGGAACACTAGGATTGAAGATCTGCTGACCAAGATATACTTCGGCAATTGATGAATTAGCAGTAAGAAGAGCATTATAAACCTGAGCCCTGTTCTCAAATCTAGCAAGTAGCATTCTTGTTTCTATGCCATCTATAGAAATGAGCTTACCATAGTTTAGAGGAAAATCATATACTGCGGCAGGCCTGTAGATCCTCCAGTTATTTTTCTTGTAATTTATAACATCTTGTTGCTTTTCTGAATAAATCCCTCTATTAGGGAACCTGTATATACAGCTTTGAGTTGGATCAAAATCCACAGGTAGGGTAGTAAAGACATTTTCAATATTTTGCTTTGAGAAGGTCTTATTATAAGTATATGTATTATCAAAAGCAATAGGAACAAATGCTTCCTGAAGCCATTGATCAGGAACATCCCCTCCAACATGAGGGAAATAATCCCCCTCCTTATTGTTATATGCTTGCCTAAGATCTACATTCACTTGGCTCTCAACAAAGAAATTGATAATACCATAGGCAAAGAGATAAATTTTCCCTGCATCATAAAAGAATGCAGAATTGGCACAATCAAAATTATGCACTTTTACTCCAAACAAGGAACCTATATTGAAAGCTCCCCCATCACCTCTTCTTACATCAGTTGAGAACCAATACTTTGGAAAACCCACATTACCTAACTCATCATAGAATATATCAGAATCGTCTGGGAAATTTACCCTATTGTCTATAAAGAATGGTAATTTTCTCTTTAGAGCAAACTTATTAATGAAGGTATCACCTCCAAATATATCCCTAAGACCGCTTCCAGGAGTTTGATCCCCCAGATTAACTTGCATTTGAAAACCTGTATCAACTGCTTCATATGAGTAAATTTGTCCATATTGGTCTGGAACGATATTTTTGATTGAAGCATAGTACGATGAGATGTTTCTAGTATAGAAGTTCTCTACACATCCAACCTGTCCTAGTGTAAACCTTGAATTGTCCTCTGGAACCCCAGCTATAGTATTCGGATAGGGTAGAGTATCTGTAGTTCTTAGATAAACTGATGACTCTCTCTGATAGTTATTTACTATGTGTATATCCCCAACTCCCTGAACGCCACTTATGAGATAGGCTGCAATATCAAGCATTCTGATCTTGTTGCCTGTATCATTAGGAAGAATTTTGGGAGTCGTATAATTACCAAGAGAATTGAATGAATAAGTCATATTTCTCTTCGGTAAGAGCCTGAAAACTATATCATTAAATACTTGAAAAGCTGTAAATGCTGCTGCACCATTGAATGGATTAGTCGATACCCCATATGTACCTGATGCAAACCCTATGGCTATACCCACCCCAAGGGCAGTTAGGTAAGACTGGAGTGATGGGAATCTGTACTTAGCATGTTTATCTACTTGTACAAAATGAGATCTAGTGGTACCAAACTCCACACTTTCAAGTTTCAGCTGAGTCCCCAAGAATGGTTGATAGAAACTAGTATCAGGAGAGTGAAAAGTGTACCTGTTCTTACTCTCAGCACTATTGAATCCGTTTAGGAGATTGAGATCTGCTCCAAACAGAATAGGTGCAGCCTTATAGCCAGCCACTATACTTGTAGCGGTTATATCCCCATCTTCTCCAGGAATAGGAGGTATTGCAATTTCTACAGGAGCTTGGGCATAAAGATCAATTGTATGGGCGATGCTAAAATCTACCCCATTTACAAAATTAGTGGTCTTCTTGTCAATAGTATTTTGACCAAATACCTGTAATCTACTTGTTATATCAATTCTGTTGCTGCCTGTCCTTTTAAGAGTAATAGTAAGACTGAACTGATCAGTAGACCCCACAGCTAGTCCTCCACTATCATATATTGGAAGACCATCCCATGTTACAATTAAATGCTTCTTGTTTTTGGTAGTCCTTCCAAATGAGCCTTGGTATACGACAGTTACAATATCCCCAGCAGACTTCCATAGGTTCTCCACTGTTGGCATACTGTACATTAAAGTCCTGGTAACACTAATATTCTGGACAGATTCAAATGAGGAGAATATCTGAGCTCCTATATCAGTATTTGAAGCATTTAAGATAAATGGGTCAGGTCTTAGATCATTAAATGGGTAATTTGGATAGTAATATATACTATCCCCTTTGGCATATCTACCAACATTGTATAGGAGACCTTTAGCAATAACTGATTTACTTGCAGCTCTGTTGGATCTGACAATCTTAATAGCTGCAATATTATCCTTTTGCTCCTGTGTGAGTTCTGAGTCTTTTATTAATTGGAAAATAGCTGTACTGTCCAGCCTTACCCCTAGGGGGAATATATTGCCAGCAGAATCATGGTGGTGAGTAACTGAGCTATCTGGGAATTTATGATGTCTTATTGGACGACCTTGGAGGTTCCCCCAAACAGGCTCATTACAAGGATAAGTTTCTGTAGATTCCCAATATGAAAAATTTCCATATTGATATGGACCCTGATAACATACATTAGTAGAATCATAGTTGGTATCTACTCCTTGCAATGTAGCAGTATTATACACTTGCCATCTAGGTTTTCCTTCTACTTCATCACATATACTTTGTCCAAAATTTGAATCTCCATTACTGATAATTGTAAGATCTGAGCTAATAGGAGCCCTTCCTGGTATATGAAATCTATCAGTCTGATAGCCATTCTTTAAGATAAACACTACATCGAACGCATATACTTCATCTCTCATGTAGCCTCTAAGATTAGCAGCATTTAATTCATCTGCGTATTGACCTTGTATATGAGGCATCTTCCAGCTTACCCATTGAAGCTTTATTTGGTTTGCAATCTTCTGATAACTAATTCTTTGTGTAGATGTAAGATCTGCAAACACAAGAATATCCTGTACAGTAGTCACATCACCAGCAGTATCATAGACAGGAAACTTTTCAAATATTTCCTCTATTGTTCCTGTTACACCACTTTTTGACTGACCTGTGTAGGTAATAGTCATCTTACTACCCTGTATCTGATAAGTTCCTACAATATCTACAGAAGAGATATCATTAATAGTTTTTATTACAGCTACATTAATAAAATCAAACACCCCAGATGTGTCTATGTTCTCTATGTCAAGGATTATAGACTTCCCTACGGGATAGTTGAAATTAGGACTCACTATGAATTTATCATAGATAGGAATAGGGTTCGTTACAGAATAATATGAAGTGTAGGCTTCCCCAAGGGAATTGGTGTACTGAATTGCAAATTGATAATCTCCAGCAATAGTTGTTCCTTCAGATTCTACACTTCTGTAAGTGACCTGTGGAATAGAGAAGTTTGGCCTTACATTTAACTTGTTACAGTCAATTTCTGAGCTGGTAACAACATCACAGGGATTAGTACCAGTCCCCTGTACAATTTCTCTGAAAGGTAAATTATTTAAGTCAATGAATCTCATGTGGTTAGCTCCATCAACCCAGTAAACCTCTGTGCTACAGTTAGTTATTTTGTGAACAACCTTTTGAATAGGATTATTCAGATTAAAATTCAGGCAAGTCGCATTTATTATAGTGCTATATGTACAACCTACTACCTTTCCTATCTCAGATTCCCCTGTCGTAGGGTTTACAAGAAATATAATTATTATATCCCTTTCTACTATATTATGAGTACCAATTACCTTGTACCCTGAGGGGATCATAAAACAGATCTCATTGGCCTGTTCATTTTGATAGACAATCATATTACCTTCAAAACCAGCAGTTTGTGCATTTTGAGCAAATGTTACCTGACCTGGTTTAACCTGGCTTATGATAGAATCTAGGTTCATACCTAGATATGCATTATTTGGTCTAATTTCTCCCATTCTCTACTTAATTATTTAATCCCCAAGAACTTGCTGGCCATGATCCTCCCCTCCACCTCCAGGAATCTCCATACATTGCTGCAGCGTAAGGATCAAATCTGTGTCTATCTTTCCTTATATTTTGAGCTTTCTTATAGATTGTTTCTTTCTTGATCTCTATATCAGCTAGTATATAAGCTTCATCTGCTAATTGCTTGTAGAAGATATATTTTTTTTCAATCTGATTAAAGGTCTCATCCACTACCTGATTGTACAGTTGTTCGAACACTTTCTGTTTAAGAAAAGCTTCAATAAACTCTTGTATTCTGTAATTGTCGGGTATTAATTGCTGCCCAGCATCATCTCTCTGATCTGAATAGTATATAAGAAATACATCACCTTGCCTGAAACTTGTGACAAGTTTGCCATCTCTTATATCAAATGTGAGGTCATCCTTACACAGCCCAAAAGCTCTGGCATTACTATTCATACATCCCAAAGAAGAATCACATCCTTGTTTTGAATGTATGTTACCTGGTGTTAAGAGATACTTTAATCTTATAGGTTGAGTAACCTCTGTCTGAGTTTTTGTTACAACAGTAATTATGTCAGGATTGCAAGGATCACAATTGAGTGCAGGGTCACACGGATCATATGGCTTATTTAATACTGTGGTAATATTCTGGTAGAAAGCACCAGGTTTTCTAAATGTTGGTGAGAGTAGCTCAGCAGTTAGCCAAACTTCCCTAGGGGCAATGAAATCAGGGGGGAGCTTAGCCTCAAAATTGTCCATAAATAACAATGCTGAGACAATCTTATAAGAAGATCTTCCCAGCTTTTGGAGGCATTTTGAAGTCCATATAGGAAACATCAGATCATCTACTGCATTTGCATCGAAGTAACTTTTCATTTCTTCTTTTACTCTTGCAAAAAGAGAATCGGGTGATACGAACTTATACTTGTAGTAATATGACATCTTAGTTTCGTTTTCTCTCCCACTCTCTGTAGATCTGTGGATAGGGAGAATTAGGGCGTTTTAGATATTCTGCCAGTTTTCTGGAGCTTAATCTGGCTGGCTTCCAAACCCATATTTCTGTGTACTGAAATCTAGCATCGACTGGGAACCAATACCACTTAAATCTATATCCATCAGTATGAGTATTTAAGTGATATACTCTCTTACCTAGTTTTTGGGTCTTTACCCAATCAATAGGCATAACTACATGCTCCCTGCCATCTATAGTGATGAATTTTTTACTTTTCTTCTTGCTTATGGAAAAAGTTCCCAACCCCCAAGGGAGCTTACATCTATCACCAGTCTCAAGGATATGATCTCTAAAGTTATAATTAAATGTATAAATGATCTCCTTCCATTTATCAAAGGAGATATCTATACTAGGATGAGCTGCACAGAATTTATCATATGCTTCTCTTGATCCTGTCCTATATTGTACCCTCACTCTTGGCATCTCTTACTGTAATTACTTTTAAAACTTCATGGTAATCTATTAGCAGGTTCATCCGAGTTTTAAAGTACTCTCTAACTGTATTAGTTAATTTCATTTTAACCCTATAGATTCTATATCCTTTTCTCATTAAGCTGTCTAAAGTATCCATTATGTTTTATTTACTTGGTCATCTTTGTTATCTGATGTATGATCAACTGGTACTCTATAATAAGTTTGGAGTAGGACTTGGAGGCAATCTTTAGTTACTACATCTTCAAGATACCCAGGGCACTTAAACTCTAGGTCAAGAGGATTTGTGCAGGGATTTGGTTTGTTTTGACTTGTACAAGGACAATCTGGATAAAGTAAGTCAGTCGATACATCCTCTTCAAAATAGGCCCATATGCTGGCTACTTCAACCTTAGGGGAAGATATATATAAGTACCTATCATATATCCAATAGTATATATCGTTGGTTGGCAATCCTAACTTTAGGAGATTAATATATCTACTTAGAGTTATCTCTTTCAGCCTTCTTGAATTATCCACAGAGAATACACCATGTATTAGGAGTCCATATATACCATCAGAGATCTTTGGTAATTTATGTTTACTTCTTGCTACATACTGATCTGAAACATAATCGCAGCAGTCTGCCGTTGGAACTTCTGTCATTTCCACACAAGGGATATTTGTAAATATAGTCGAAGTGTTCCAAAGTTTTCTCTTATCAGTTTCTCTCCTGATGTAGAACGTAGCTTTGCTCTTAAGCTCAGTGGCTATCACTCTATCTGTTATGGTGTTGTCACTATTCAACATTTTGTCAAGTGATCTTACACGAGAAACTACTTGTCTCAAGGTTGCCATTATACTTTTTGCTTTAATATACCTGTCACCCCATCATTTTCATCTATTACAAAGGCCACAAGCTCAGATTTAGTGCAAGTGTGTCCCTGTTTATCATCCCAGAAGGATTTTGCTTTTGATAGAGCAGGTAGTTGGAAAAACATAATTCCATGGAAGTCCATGGTTATTTCATGGTGCTTATCACCTGTGAATATATAGTAGTTATCACAATTAGACCACTCATTCTTGAACTCAATAGGGAACATATTCGCAAGCTTTGGGGGTTTGATAGCATCTCCATGGTTAAACATGATAGCATTTTTTCCATATCTTGCATATTTTCTATACCTGGGGGAAGTATCAAATTTTACTCCTGCTGTTCTATTATAGTAAGCCTTCAGCCAAGTTATTAGATGCCATCCAGCATATTCATCATGATTTCCCGATACGTATATAATCTCTACATCTCCTGAATGATTCAGTAAGAGATTTACCATATTTATTTCATGATTACATATCCTTTCAAAGCTCTGATGGTAGGTATCAATGTTTTCCTGCTTTGTTCCCCTAGTAGTAGTTCCCATCCACTCTGCATTGAACTGATCACTTCCTATTACATAGTAAATCTTTTCAAGTCTGTTTGAAGTAGTCGATTGGTGAAGGATTCTCTTAGTTCTTTCATATATCGTATGGAACCTCTTACCCATGGAATTATTTCCTAATATATCAAACTTATTTAAGTGCTGGTCTTGTTTATTTATTACTAGGCACCCTTTGGGGAGGTGTGGGGCAGTGCTTGGGGCAGTCTGTTCATAGACAGACGGTTTATAGGTCTTGAGGAAATCTATGAAAATTTTCTGGAAATTATCAACTGGGGTTTTCTTAGACAACCAAGCTTTCACTTGCCAAGAGGGGTTACTAGGAGATCCCCATATATTCTGTACATACCTATCTATGTTCCAGAGCTTTGTATCAATTTTGCACTTCTCTATTAACTCCTCTAGGGTTCTAATTTGCTCCTTTACATTAATCGTAATTTCAGCTTCTTCCTTCTCCACATCTTCTTCTATTTTCAAAAAGCTATAAAGTTCATCTTCTGATACTCTTCCAGAGTTCCCTTTTGTTACTTTGAGCAGGTCATTCAACTCTTCAAGAGTTATTCCAAGCTTTCTTGCGTAGAAATCTTTTGATTTTTTTTGAGATAGCAGCCTCTTTAGCTGTTCTATAAGATCTTGATTGTCAGACATCTATATAATTTGTTCATTATTAATACTATACGGGATGTAAAGTTAGATAATATTCTTGATATTTCCAATAGCCAACCTGTTATGTTTACACTCAATGCATTAAAAAGAATTGCCCCAACATAGAAATGTTAGGGCTACCTCTGAAAAACCAAAAAACAGAGGTATTACTGACTAGTTGCGGGATATATTTGAGGTTCACCAAATACTCCTCCTGTACAATTAGGACAAATGGTTGTCAGTTCTACCTCATAGTTCCCTATAGGTAAACCAGAGATAGTATACGGAGAATCATTATATGTTGGGAAAGTGGTCAGATATGTAAAAGCACTTGAAGAGGCTTGAATTCTATATCCTATCCTAAGACTTGCCCCAAAGGGGATTGTATAATCAATTATTATATTAGCCATTATGGAGTAGTTGTTGTTGTGGTAGTACTTGAGGTAGTGCTGGTCGTAGTACTAGTTGTAGTACTTGTAGTAGTAGTAGTAGTTGTTGTGGTACATTCAATTACAGCAGTGGTAAGCACCTGCCTACAGAAAGCAGGCCCCTCACAAAAAACCAATGAATATCCTGAAGGGCAGGTATATCCAATACCATCTGTGCCAAGTTGTACATCTTGCCCAACATAGTCTTTGGTAGAGAAAACCACATTTAGCATTCCATATGAAGTTGCTGATATGATCTCAGCTATGGTATTCTGATATATTTCTGCTCCCATGGCTGCAGGAGGAGCAACATTATGACCTACCATTTCTATGATATGATTCCCTGCTGTCAGTGTTACTGGATAAATATGCCAAACATGGAAAGGTGCTCCTATTATTCCATATTGTATATCAAGAGCAGTTGGATCCTGTTGTATGATAGTGCTACCATCAATTCTAAGGATTCCATAATTATCACAACCAAACCCTATATAATATGTCTGAGGAGAGCTTACATTCACACAGACAGAAAATCCTATATCCTGATTACTCAATTCAGAAACTGACCAGAGAGCACATCTATTCATAGGACCATTAGAGGTATTTCCATCAGCAGCACAAGTTCCTGACCCATTTCTCCAAAAGCTATTACTTGTTGATATTTGAGTAGATGTCCCTGTACCATCTGATGAATAACCTGTATCATATATATAACTTCCACAATCTGAATAGAAAACGTTAGTTTTTGCTACTGTAGATTCTGGAGAGCTTGGAGGAGTAGCTGCAGTCTCATTTACCTGTAAGCAGTATGTACCATCTTCAGACAATATATATCCTGATGGACAACATCCTATTGGCCTAACAATCTGTATTGTTCTGGATTTGGGAGCACATCTTATTCCATTTGTTGTCAGCCTCACATCATAGTAAACATTATCATCAATTGGGATAGGGTAGCAATTGTTAGTAGTAGGATTATTTGGCGAAGTTGGTTGTATCCATGTAGTATCCCCACTCACCTTGTATTCAACAAGTGTGCTTAAAGATCCAGGAACGAAAGACCAACATATATTAGCTATACTACTCATTGGTTTTTATTAAGGTGTAGTAGTTGTAGTTGTTGTGGTAGATGTTGTACCACTTTGATATGTTACAGTTACATTACTTGGAGCATCACAAGGAGAAGGACATCCAGCAACTGCTGCACAGAAACTAGCATATAACCCTGAATCACTACTTAAAGTATCTATAAGTGATTGAAATAGAGTAACTGTATCTACTGTAACATCTAAAGTAATTACATTATTTATAATATCTACAGTAGGAGTTACCTGTATTCCATTAGTAAGGCCTCCTGTAATGATTTTTACCCCTAAATAATCCGGACTTGGGTCTGTTGAATTTACAGCTACTTTATGATCTCCAGTACCAGATCCACCAGTATTGTTGATTATCACAGACCCAGGGGTAGTAACATAATCAAGGGTGACATTAGTACCTGCGACAAGTTTATTCTGCAGCACTCCTGGGGATGTATCCGAAGTAGTTGCTGCTACAAATCTATCTTGTGTTGAAGGAGTAGCTAAGGCAACTTCTTTACCTAGACACAAGTCTCCATTATCAACATTTGTTACGTCAAAGTCTGCTGACCATTCTGTGGGTAAATTTTGAGCAATCTGTGTAACCTTTGTCAGAATGTTCTGTAGAGTACTTTGGAGATCTGTTCCACTTGATACTGAGTTACTTACACACCCAAATGTCAGAGCTGTAGTATCTATCGTACCAGTTTGACACAATCTTACTTTGATCTTATTTACTGTATCTACAAGACTATCTGCTGTAGTGAGAGGTGCAGGAAGACAGCTTCCTACATTATTAAATGTAGGCAATGATGAAGTTCCACTCTCTACAAGAGCCTTTAGAATACATATTTGGGCAATTAGAGTATTGAATCCTCCAGTTATTGTTGTAGGAGGGGTTACCACATAACATGAATTCCAATTGGCTGCTGAAGGATTGATAGCACTATCAATAGTTCCAAATTTTGTACAATACTTAGTCAGTAATTGTTGGAGTGTATCTGTATTAACTACTCCAGCTGAACTACATGTTATCCCAGGAACCTCTAATGCATCTAACCTACTATCTATACTACTTTGATCAGCAACATATGTTGTATCTACAAACTCATCAAAGTCATCTCTAAGGGTACATACAAAACTTGAGATGGTTTCAACGAACTGCTTTTGAGTTGTAATAGGAGCTAGGCAATATGTGTTATATGTAGAATAGTCTCCTGTAGATGCACAAAGCAATGGATCTATGGTTTGGAGGATAGTCTCCAGATTAGAATTTGTAGCAATACCTGAGCAGCTAAGGGCTGGGCCAGTATATACAACACAACCTGCATCCTGAAAGCAGGAAGCTGGTTCTGAGCAATTGGCAGGAATGAATCCTGTTATAGATGCAGTTGATTGTGTACAATTAGTGCAAGCCATATATTAGATTAAGGAATATACATTATATAATAGGCAGATAGAGAAGGCTGAATATTGTTGTGAGGTTGTCCTCCACCAGTACTTTGAATTGTTACGCCAGTCAGTGATACACTTGTCAATTTGGAAGAGTCAGTTGCTCCTGCCCAACATTGGGTTGAATTACCAGATTGAGGCAATAGAGCCCCCCTATAGGCAGAGTAGTGCTGGTGACCAGGATCAGTTACTCCATGGATATGGGCAGGCATTTCTGATGTTAATAATGTATGGAAAGTCTCCCCACCTCTATCATTTACTGCCCAGTTTGGATTATTAGGATTTACTGCTGGATCTACTGCAGCATCAAGTGCACCACCAGGAACGCTTCTAATAGCCCCTACAATTGTCCTACCCCTTAGGTCTGGAGTTCCATTTTGTCCATTACAGATGTACAATTTACTGAATCCTAAAGTACTAATACCTATTCCTCCAGCATCAAAGTTAGATAGTGGTCCAAAATAAGCTACTGCTGTATAAGGAACCATCTTTGTATAGTTCTGTACGACTGTGCCTCCTCCTCCATTTATGTTATTGACAACTTGAGTAACAAGTGTTGTCAGATCAGAATTTTTAACATATGTTGTGGGTATGGCATCTACTGTAGTTTTAACAGAACAGAGTAAAGTTATTGCAGCTTGTAGAATATCATCTCTGGTAGGACTTGAAGGAAGTCCTGTAAGACAAGCTGTATTGAATACTGGATTATCAGCAATTATTATATTTATGTCATCAACAAGATCTTTCAGAGTACAAGATGCAGTTATCAGCATCTGTAATACGTTACTTAGAGTAGGAGAAGATACTCCTATGATATCTTGTAGGAAAGAGCAACTAATAGTTAGGTTAGCAGGCTCAATTCCTGTACCATCTAATATACCCACCACTTCAGCAGCAATTGCTGCTTCAAAAGATGAAAGAGTATCCCCTGTGCAGATACCAAGCAAGGGAATTTCAGGCCCTGTGTACTGAACACATTGATCCGATACTATTTCAGAACAATTTAATAGACAATCTTTACAAGCCATATATTTAATATTATGCTATGTTTAACCCTATTGGATGATCCAGATGACCTGCACCATTGATATCACAAACAATGAAGAGATTAGCAGAAGAAGTACTTGATAGTGTAGATACAACTGACCATGATGCTCCTCCATTTGATGATTTTTCTATTGTTATAGTGCTACCAGTCCTTCTTATTCCATATTTGTTTGAAGTTACAGTACTTTCTAATGGACCAGTAACTGCTCCTCCATCAATCTTATATATACTAATGTCATCCATTACTATACCTGCTATCATACTACCAAATGCAGTTAAAGAATTAGCAGTTGAAAATCCTAGAACTCCACGAACACTAGTACCATCAAAATAAATTATACCATCTACCCCTGCAGCTAGTTTGAGAGTTGCCAGCCCAGTGTGCCCATAATCAGAGCCTCCCCCAGGTACTGTCCAAACTCCACTAGAATTAGATATTCCATTGACTGTTGTAAAATCAATTACTACCGGTCCTCCTGCAGTTGTAGTAGTTGTTGTCGTACTTGAGCTTGTAGTAGAACTAGTGCTTGTTGTTGATGTACTAGTAGTACTTGTTGTCGTGTTAGTCGTTGAAGTAGTAGTAGATGTACTTGTTGAAGTAGTACTATGAGTAGTTGTAGAAGTGGTAGTAGATGTAGTACTAGAAGTTGAAGTACTTGTTGTACTAGTAGTAGAAGTACTCGTAGTGCTGGTAGTGCTTGTGCTAGAAGTGCTTGTAGTAGTAGTGGTTGTAGTGAACGGTCCTGCCTTCATTCTTCTTGCTATCCTAAACTCTCCCCCTGTTAGTGCTCTTACTCTTGATACTATAGTTGAATAACTATAAGAACAATAGAAGTCTTGGTTCCATCTTAGATTATTCAGTATTTCTTTATAATATAATAGTTGCCTAACCTTTAGGTGAGGAGTAGGCTTTATGGTCATGAAAGCAGTATTTTGCCAGGCATTTTTGCCATATTGAGCAAGGACTGCATCAATAGAACATATAGCATCTTCAAGATTATCACAGCTTGTACAAGTCTTTAGAAGAAAGCTAAACATTTACGTAATAGTTTATAAGCACTCTTTTGTTGTATTTTTTCCCAACATGCTCTACAATACCCATTAACAAGTTGACATGCTGCAGCATAGGTATTGCAGTCTGGGTTTTTGCATTTGGTTGATTGACATCCCATGCTCCTTAGTTTTTAGCACCAGAGAGTATTTGTAGTACCACTACATCTACCTCTAATGAAGTTATCTAACATAGTATTTGCATTCTTATACAGCTTCATAGCTAAGATATTATTGCACTGGCTTGAGGCTGAGATTGCTGCCTGGATATAGAACCAAATTTCGTCCAGCACTTTCATTTGCTCTATTTTTACATCCTGGTTACATTCTATAAGATCAGTTTTCAGAAAAGCTTTTCCAAACTTTTGTTCTATAAGAGTGGTTCTCAGAAATGTTTTTTCAGTATTGAAGTCTATGGCAGGGGCTATAGACTGTTTAATTGTCCAGATCCCATCGGGGAGGTCATTAAGTAGAGAAGGATCGCTGACACAGGTTATATTCAGTGTATTGCTGTTCAGAAATAGAACCTCACTTTTTACAAAAATAACAGTAGCCTTGGGGAAGGCAGGTGGTGTAATCTCGTAAGTCGGATTGGTTACCACAAAATTGCTTGGGTAGAAGGAGATATCTGCAACCCCTAATGTTAGTGTATTATGTGTATCTACTATTGTGAAATCTAATATAGGAGATGTTTCTGGATAGGCCATGTTATATGTTTACATATTTAGTACCTGGTATGAACAGATTACTATTGTATAATTTAAGCAATTCTGCCCAACTGTGTCCAAATGTTTTTTGAAGATGTGGGTAATCCTTTATAGAAGACCATTTTCCTCCCCACTCCCAGCCAGCTTGTTCAAATATCTTTACTACTTCAAGCCAGTCTGCTATACCATCTTTATCATTATCTTTTTTGATATCCCATGAAGTCTCATCATAAACCCCGTTACCATCTGTGTCATAGACTAAACAGAAGTCAAAGGCAAGACCATAATTATGATAGCTACTTCCTCCACGAGCATTTGTAACAATAGGACCAGGTTTTGTTCTTCCCTGAGCATACAGTGCATTTTGCTCATCTATTGTTCTTAGTCCCTGGGGGACGGCTATAGCAATATCTTTGGGTAGGGAAACCTCTGCTTTCTCAATTAGAACCTTTACTTCATTTCTTACCTTTGGATGGAGTAGATTTACTCTTTCTTCTGATTTTTTGTGTCTCATTAGTGGTTTTTTGAAATAAAAAAGGAGAGAGAGCCTAATTGCTCTGCTCTCCTTTACTTCCGGGTTCAGATTATTATGGTATTAAGGTAGTGGTTGAAGTTGTAGATGTAGATGTTGTTGATGTTGTTGTTGTTGTAGTTGGATTAGTTCCACTCACATCAGTTACTGCTCCAAGAGCTGCTACCATCGCAGTTTCAAATGCTGTACCTGTACCAGTAGGGAAGGCTACAATTACTGTGGAATCCTGAGGAACTCCAGGGTTCCATGTATCCAAGTATTCATCATATGGATAGTACTTGATATAGTAAGTATCATAGAATGTACCATCTGTTACATAGCTGGTAAACAATTGGTTCCAGCTATTGTACTTATATTGATGTTTGAACTGATTAACTTGATAGCTCCATAGGTTCTTTTCTAATTGCTTGATTTCTGCAGAAGATCCTGTTGGGTAGTCAGATCTCTGAACTACAGTAGATGTAGCTACTATATCACAAGAATCACTTACTATGAAATCCTGAGTTGTGATAGGCCCTTTGATTACAAATGCTCTGAACCAGAGTCTATCGTATTCATATGGATAAGCTGAGAAGTCACAAGTATTTCCATACACTGTAAGTGGTTTCTCAGTGATAATTAACTGAGAATTTGAACCTGTTCCAAATCTTGAGAAGGTAAGGAAGGTAGAGAGTGCAGGATCTGCGTTACCTTTTGCTGCTGCTTGATCTACAAAGGTTTGTAGAGCAGTCCCACTTACATCAGTACATGGGTTAGCACCACAAGAGCAACAAGGGGTATCTACTATAAATGATTTAGTCAGACCATTAAAGAATCCTGTATCAATATAGCTTGAGTGAAGTACGAAAGCAAAGGTGATTTGCTCACTACATTCCAGATTCCACGAGCTAATGCTCTGTACCTGTGTTGGTACGTTTGATACAGCAGTTACTTTGTACCATTCAATAACCTTGGTAGAAGTGATCTTGTCAGACCTCTTGCTTCCAAGTTGGTTACCTACTGTTCCAAATCCCACTGCATTATTTGAGGGTACAACTTCAATTCTGCCTTGAGCAATGTAGAAGTATTTTGCTGCTGCTATGTTACCAGATGTGGCAATTGAGTAATCTGGACGGAATAAACCAATCTGACCTGCTGTAAGGTCTTGGGTAGATCCTGAAGATGCCAGAGTCCCTGATGTAGCAACAAACAATGTTGTTAATGAGAAATCCATTTAACTATAGATTTTTGCGTGAATTATTCAGATGTTCTTATTCTTTCTTGGGTGTACTGGACTGCTGTATTATTTTCTGTATCCATAGCTAGTTCCTGTACTGTAAGGTTAAGTAGCTCATCCTCAAGATATTCTGGTAGCTCACAGTCCACTCGGGTGGACGCAGTACCATCAAATTTGATGTATCCTGGGTAGTCTATTTTTTGTGGATATCTTATGTAACTCACATAGATAGTCTTCGGAGTGAAGGTTCCATCTGTGTAAATACTTAAGTTAAGTTGGGCTATCGAACAAAAGCTCTCCTCATATTCAAAGGAGGGCCTATAATTTGTGTTAATTAGTAGACTAATAACATCAGAGTGTTTTACCAGATCCTTATTTACATAGATGATCTTATCTTTACATGCCCCCTTGGAAGCTAGAAAGTAGGAATCTATGTAGAACATATACTGAGGGCTAAGTTCTGTAAGATCTGCTGTCCATTTATTTAGATCTGGATCAGTTTCAGCCAGAGTTAGAGGATGAGTCCTCATAGGCTCTATTAAAACTTCAAGATCCTCATATCTCTTTTTGAAGCTATCTAACCCGAGACCCGAAGGATTATTCGAGTCCATTTTTAGTTTAACCAGCTTGAGCTGGGCTTCATTCAGAGCGAGGATCTTGTTCTCTAAAGGTATAACTTGATGTTCGAGAGCTGCAACCTTATTTAACTTAAGGTCTGTCTTATATAACAGGCTCTCTACTTGGATCATACTTCAGCAAGTTTTTTTACTTTTAACTTTTTCTCCAGTTCGAGTAAATCTTCCTGGTGGTTTTCATCTATAAGATGATCAATTAATTCTTGTTTATCTCTAAACACTTCCAATTCTCCCTCATAAACACGGCCACCTTTCTTTTCCTTGTAGATTTGGTGTTTGAAAGCTTGCTCTACCAGATCTTTTGTATATAACATATCATCTTTCAGATCAGCATACAGAGCAAAAACTTTCATTGGGTCTTTACCTTTATGAACCCCAGATTCTACTTGATTCTTTTTCAGGAAGCTATCTACGAGATTATATACAACTTCTTCTCTTGTACTATCACTTACAGGCAGATCAAATAGTCTGGCGATCTTTTTACGTTTTTCTAGTGACCAGCTATCAAATTTAATGATAGCATCATTAGCAGTCTTTTTCTTCTTGTACTGAATAGTATTCTCCACTTCCTCATCGTTCACATAGTACTGTGTTTCATGAGAATATTCTCCTCTCTCATATGCTGCAAGTGAAGAAGCAATACGTGGATCTGCACAAAGCCATAGATAAGTAATATACTGCCAAGGATCTTCTAAATTGAACAGGTTATCTCCGTCTACTAGCTTTACTGGCTCTACATGAGCCCCAAACTTTTTAGAGGTATAGTTATAATACTCAGATGTTGGCGATAGATCAATCCCTGTAGTCTCCTGAAGCTTTTGTCTAAGAGCTTTTATTCTATCTTGCTCCATTTTCCTTAGCTGAGGATCTTCTATTTTAAGGATACTCTTAGCATTTTCATCAAGTCCATTTCTGTACTTTCCACTGAGCTCCTTGAAAGGGAGCATCATTTTAGTTGTGCCAGGAGCTCTACTCATTCCTCTTTGCCTTAAGGATTTCTCCATAGTAGGGAATGCACCATCATAGTCTTTTGGTATTATACTTATCTTACCAATCTTGCCCATAAGTAGTTGTTATTTGGTTTCTATGTACCCCCAGAGGTCTTGGGCCTCTAGCCTTCTGCAGGAAGGGGTATTTGAGGAGTAGCCCTGAGGCGGGAAGTTTAGGGCTACTCTCTCGGAAGGTGTCCTCATTAGAACTGAGGTACTTCTTCTATTACGACACAACGTGATAAATCTTCAATAAACACATCGTATCTATCATCCATGAAGATGGTATAACCATCGAACATATTAGCTGCTGAGTGACCTTGTGAAGCGAAAGCACCTTTGTGATTTCTACGGCCATCAATATAACCCCAAGTCATTGAAGGTCTTCCTTTCATTCTCACCTCTCTGATGTTATTTCTCAGAGATCCATCTCCCTCAGGGGAAATATCGAACACAAGGAATAGAGGGGTTGACTTTTTATTCTGACCAAACTCTAAGTTAGATTGAGGTAAATCCAGTTCTTTTAAGTGAACCAGCTCAATTTTACCTGTCTCACGAGTTACCATGCTTGAGAAGGCATAGTTTAAGGTCAGTTTTTGCTCTGCACCTTGAATAAATCTTGTATCTGCAATGATAGTAAGACCGCTGTTAAGAGCATCATCCTTAAGGGCTTGATCAAACACATCGAAGCCTGCTTCATTTGTGTATATTTTAACTCTTCTATCTTTCACATCCACACGTCTGTAGAACAAGTCTCCAAACACTGCACGGAAGATGTTAGTTGAGAATTCACCTCTATTGTATTGAACAAGATTACCGTTATTTCTCATCCTGTAATATACACCAGCAGATACTTTCTTCACTTCTTGTTTAGAACCTCTAGTCTTCACGATACCTGGTTTACCCCAGATCATCTTCTGTACTTTCAGATCAAGCATTGCTTTTCTCATCCAGAACTCAATGAAAGGCTCCCATCTGATGTCATGCCTAGTTACAGGTTTTTCATTTCTCTTACCATTGATGTAAACCATCAAGTCAAGAGGCATACCATCTGAGTTCTTAAGCATTCTGTCATCTGCCCAACCAGTAATTGTATGTTTATAACCTACAGCTGATCCAAGAGACTCATACATAGTAATCTTTTCAGCCATACGAGGAAGACCAGGTAGATCTTCATCAAACTCACCTATTGATTGGTTTACAAGAGTAAACTCAATACCAGGCTGAAGGAAAGTAGGATCAACGAATTCTACTTTAGGATTACTTGATACAAGAGTTGCAGTGTATAAGAATCCCATATTGAAAGGTTGGGGATCTCTTATGATAGCAAAGTTCTGACCATATATCTTATGTGGCGTGATGATCATATTCTGAGTAAACTCAGCAGAGTCCATCACAAACTGGAATTCTTGACCATCAATACCTGGAGTGGTAAGGTTTAAAGTGCTGGTTGGCACTTCGATGATCTTAGGGAATTTGTAGGGTACTTCTACTTCCCATTGCCATGCATCAGAGTTAGTATCAATGTAGAACGGAGTAGACTTGTTAATCATATCCAAGAAATCATTGGCATACAATGAGCTCTGTGTATAAATGGAAATGATTTTCTTATCATAGTCCGCAGGATCTGTGGTGTGGAAAGACTCTAGGTGATTGGTATCAGTGAGCTTACCTACAGCACGTTTATCCATCGAAGCTACCCTGGCATAGGAAAAACCAGTAAAACCAGGTATTGTTTGTAAAGCCATCTTTGCTCTATTATTTTGTTATAGGATTATTGGGAAAACCAAGATTTTACTTGAGGTTCTTCATCTGTCTTTTTAGTACTGCCAGTTTTTATGGCAGTTTTCTTCAGGCCATTGAACAGAGTATTAGTTTCTTTTGATACAGCCTTTTTAGCTAATTTTGTTAATTGAGGATCTTCTTTTAGAAGCTGCATTAGCATGGCTACTTTAACTTTGAGCTCATGATTCTCTGGTCTCTTCAGATCAAGAATATCTTTATCAAATGTTGTAAGTAATTCGCCGTCAGGAGTTTGGAACCTATCTTGTGTAATATATCCATAGACATTTTCAGCAAACTTCCTATCTACAGGAATACCATCAAAATCTTTATTTTTCAGCTTCTCACCTAGAATTTTGCCAACATTATTAATATATTCTGTTTTGATCTGCTGCTTTCTCGTGATTTCTTCTTGTTTCTTAGTAGCAGCTTCTGTTATCTCTTTCTCTTCTTTAGCTACTAGTATCTTTTGAGCTTCTGTTGCTTCATCAAGGAGGTCATTATAGTTTTTGAGTTGAGTGACTCTTTTCTCAATATATTCAGAAGATCTACCCTCTGACCTATAAAGTTCTCTTACTATTCTCTCCTGATTACCTTCATCAGTTATATCAAGTTCTTTAATTCCTTCTACTTTAGTATAGCGGTTCAGATAATCGACTGGATCAATTCCTTTTACAAATACATTTTCAAACATGTCTTTGTAATTATCTCCAAATCTTCCAAGGAACTTGTCTATCACTACAGATGCCTGCTTTCTTGACTCATACTGAAATCTATTAAGTAGATCCTCAGGGGTAGCTAGTTCAAGGGCTTCTTCATCCTCATCAAGGGTAAATATACCATGGTTCAATAGCTCTTGAGCTATGGCACCGTACATATTATCTTCACCCTCTTCACCCTCTTCCTCATTTCCCTCAGGGGTAGCTTTGGGCTGCTTATCTGTGGGTTTGACTTCTTCCTCATCAGCTTTTTCTTCAAGAACATCATAGATGGCCTTGTCTCTTAGCTCAGTGGAATCTTCCTCTTTTTCCTCTATCTCATTATCTTCTTCTTCCTTTTTCTGAGGTATTTTCTTTACTGCCTTCTTAACTTGAGGTTCTTCTTTAGGTGTTTCCTTTGGAGGGATTACCTTTATATCTTCAGGTTCAGAATTAAGAAAGTCTTCAGCCTGAATCTCTTGTGTAGACATGATTCCAAAATCACCCACAGAGAAAGAAAGTTGTTCTCTGTCCGCCATATTTAGTTGATTTTATTGGTTTTCAACAGGATGTAAAATTATGTGTAATTATATTACTAACAAAGCCTTTAGGGCTAAAACGCTGAGTAATATTGCTTAATATAGCATTAGGATTATTCATCTGTCCCAAAAGATTCACCACTTTCGTTATAAACAGGCCAATCACCTTCCCCCAGTCTCAGTTCGGTAACTGCCTTCTCCCATCTTTCACATAATTCTTCAAAAGATTCTGCTACTAAAATCTTCTCTCCATCATACATTTGTATTATACTTTTGTTGGAAGTATAGGCTATTACTTTATATACCTCTACTACTTGAACTGCTATAGCCCTCCATACCCATTGTTTGGATTTAGCTATGATACCCATGTCCATTTCTTCAAGTTCCATATCTTCCTCTGAGACAAGGTTTACTTTAGCTTTTAATTTTAGTAGACTCATTATTTAGATTTTGGTTTATTCTTAGCTTGTGCCTTCTTGGCCTTTATATCCATCCTTTTCATTTGCAATTGAGCTTGCAGCTTCTCCCTATCTAAGGCAATTTTTTTCAATTCCATTGCTACATAGTCATTTGCCTCTTTGGCCTTTTGCTGGATCTGAGATAATTTGAGTTGGTAATCCCTATCAGCAATCATCCCTTCTTGCGCAGTCTGTGCTGCTAAAACCATGTCTTCATCCCCTGCGTTTGGTTCTGGCTTAAATGCGCTTCTTTCTTTTGCTGCAGCAGATATTAAAGCAATTTCCTTCTTATTCAATCTGTCCAGCTCATTTTCTCCATGTTCAAACTCTTTATCTAGCTGATCTTGAATAGCCGCTTGCTCCTGCTCATGTTGGAATTGAGCCTGTTGTTGCTCTATCTGTTGCTGCTTGATCTGCTGCTCCTGCTGCTGCATTGCCTCCAGCTTATCCTTCAGGGACTTGAAAACTTGTTTCATAGCCCTTATTGAATTGGTTGTATAGAGAACAGATATTTCATAAGGGGTAGCCCCATTCTGCAACATAGGTTGAGCGAGCTGCCTCAAGTCTTCAAAAGCTTTTTGATCACTAGCCCTTGTAGTAACAAATACCTGTAGATCCCTCAGGGTGATGTCTTCAGAGTTGACCCTAATGAAAGCTTGTTCTCCTTCAGTATTAATATAAGAGATAGTTGACCATGGTTTTTTGACCTCTATATGTTGTACAGCATCCAAAATTGCTTGATACACATTATTTAATACATATTCATGTTGTGCAAAGTATGGTTCAGTCTGAGCGTAGGATTGTGATAGGGCTGTATTAGTACCTGTAGCTGTTTGTGTAGCAGCTATCCCTCCTGTCCTTTCTCTACTAATACCTACAAGCTCCCAAGCCTCCTGCTTGAGTTGCATAGCAAGCGTATACCTTGATTGGATTTCAGAAGTTCTTGTCCAATCTATATTCTTGTAAGTTTGAAAGTTAGAGGGACTCTTCATGTTTTCAGGGGAATCATCTACTATAATAACCCCTCTTTTTCTGGCTTCCTGTTCCCAAATATCTAATGCATCCTGGGCATCTCCATCTTTAGGAATAGGAATATGCCTCATCGACATTAGATATACATTACCAATTTCTTTCTCTAGCAGCTTATATAGCTGATTCATACACACATTATACAAGATCTGATAGGGCTTCAGGAGATCTATTAGACTCTTTGCTTCATTGATATTTTTAATTTCATGCACTACTCCTATAATAGGGCAGTAGTCAAGGAGCTCAAATGGTTCTACATTATATACATCTGATCCAATCTTATACCCCTTATACCATCTGTTGACATAGTTCCATTCAATAGATATCTGATTTGGTATCTTCTTGTAAGATTCATCTACAAGAGTTGTTTGTTCCTCTCCTTCTTCATCTTTAAAAGTAAGTCTACCAACTTTCTTTTTAGAGCACCAATAGGCTTGTACAACTACATACTTATTACCGAATGTATTTACATTAGATGATAAGCCAAGGAAGTCGTTTAAAGGATCCACATTTTCCTTTAGCATTGATTCCACAAGGAGCCTTTGTTGAACTATAAATGGGGAATAAGTATCATATTTGATTGAGTCCCATCCACTTACAGTAGGATTCTCGAAATTAGATTCCCTCGGGGAGAATAGGGAGAGTTCTTTTACTCCTTTTCTTAGGTGATCAATTTCTTCCTTGTCAAGATCAAATCTCTCGATGATCTCACTTAGTTCCATTACATGGACTGTCCCAGCAGCAAAAGCATCTTTCACATATTTCTTATCGGGTAAAGTGAGAAACCAGACGTTCTTAGGATTTAAGTTCTCTACGCCTACTCCTAATTTTGAGTTGGTTTCATATACATGGTAAAACTCTCTTGAGCATATTAACAAGTCTCTGAAGCAATCCTCTGAGATCTCTTTCATATTCATCTGCATCTTCATAGCTTCGAGCACATGATTGCCCCATTTCTCTGCATTGGAAGTATAATCAGTCAGATATTCAGAAACCTTTTCCATGGTAAGCTTCTCCAAATCATTTTCATCTGGATTATCTCCTCCTTGAGCTCCTCCAATACCCATTTGGGTTGCTATTTTAGACTTAGCCTGTTCTATTATAAACTGTTGGAGGATTTCAGTCTTAAATTGAAGCTCCTCATTCTTGGAGTCATCATCAAAAGCTTTAACTCTAGCCACATCAGGTCTTCTGGTAAGTTCCCCTAACATGGTATTCAATGGAGGATTCAGAATAGGATAATGTTTTACATAGTCTGGAAGTTCTACATCTTTGACTATCGTATCTGCAAAAGATCTTAATTCAGGATCATCTGTATCATTAATATAAAAATCTTGAGGGCGGAGAATCCCTTTAACTAGATTATAGTTATTCACAAAGGTATCTTTACCTTTAATGAATTGGGAGTAGGCTACATTAGCAAAGTAATCCATATTGGATTTTATCCAATCATCCTTAGTCTTCTCTGCTTCTGGTACGAATTGATCAGGGTAAATGTTCCATCTTGCCCAATCAAGGTTCTGATCTTTTGAGTGTATAATTATTGACATCTGCTATATAAATAATTTTGATCTTCTCCTTCCATTATTATATTTGATAGGAGAGGGGGATGAGAAGTCTATTACTTTGTTTGAGCTCTTTCTGCCTCCAAAGTATGCTTCGAATCTAGGGTCTTTTTTTTCTGTTGCCACTACAAATTGTGGATTAAGATGATCTGCTAAAGCTATTGCAAGTTCTGCAGCTACTATACGGTCATAGTTACCTTCTTCTGAATTGAAATTTATTACTTCCTCTAGGAGCATCGAATCAAATACTCTAGTTACCCCCAGGGTATCATTTCCTCCTTCTTCATCTTTATATATTATATCATCCAGATAAGATTTAAATAAACCATTTAGATGGTTCCTAATTCTATCACTCGACCTATGAATTCCATAATCTCTTCTTACTGAAGTATTTGGAACGATTTCTCTAAGCCAACTTGGCTGCGGTGCTAAGTATCTTGCTGCCTCTCCTTTCTTAACCATGTAATCAATGAAGCTGTATTCATCATTTTCGCAAAGGGTATAGGCATTGTAATACTTGATCAGAAGTCTGGCAGTCTCATTCCATTTATCTTTACTATCTGGCCTCGCTACATAGGAAGCTACAAATAGGTTTTGATACCTATCTGATTGAATATCATGTATTCTTTTGAATATATATACTGCCCCTAGGGAATCTGAATATTCAGCTTTACCTTGTCTATAAGGGTCAACTCCAGCTATATACAAGCCAAAAGGTGGTTCATCATCTATAGGGAATTCCCATATGACTGGTGGAGCATCTAGCGAATCAGTATTTCCTGCTGGGAATTTGGTTATTGGGATTTTATCAGTAAACTTGTGACAGATCTTTTCACCATCATGATATAGTTCAATTGGGGTTCCAGTCTTCCCAAGGGCGGTTAGCCTATTCTTTTGGGCTTTGGCTGCCTCTATGTTAAAATCGTTCTTTGTTAGAACCAGGAAACTATCTGATGGAACTAGTGGCCAAAAGGCCTTGAATTTGAGTACTGTCTTTTGGTTACCAGACTTGAGTGCTCTTGCATATTCCTTATCCCACCATTCTCTGGCTTTTTCATAATTAGTAACAAGAATAGTGATATTATCTAAATCAGGATGCTCTATTCCCAGATATTCAGAAAGTTTAACTGGGTCTTTATATTTAATCTTGGCTTCCAATGCATTAATGAACCTTCCCATCATTGTCCCAGGAATCTCTGGATTAGGAAATGCCAACAAATTATAAGCCTCGGGGTGGAGAAATACTTCAGCAGCCTCTTTGCCTTTTTCCATGTCACCCCCTGTACCAGTAATCATTGCTAAACATGAAGGCTTGTCTACATCTCCCTCAGTAACACCTGACCACCAAGCACCCTCAGAGTCCTTTAAGC
>Ga0075365_10000050_pt1 | contig 37327 bp, 38 predicted proteins | sample EndMetdeltDD1765_FD_71387 | JGI IMG/M metagenome (GOLD analysis project Ga0075365, IMG submission 71387) | Populus endosphere microbial communities from Tennessee, USA - Endosphere MetaG P. deltoides DD176-5 | ecosystem: Host-associated > Plants > Roots > Endosphere | place: USA: Tennessee... | reverse complement strand
CGATCGCGGCTAAAGTCAGTACATGTACCGAAAGCTGAGAGGAAATACTCATTTTCCAGCTGATAACTCTCGAGACTTGGCGACGTTTTATAGCGGTCAACGACAGCACCTATGAATTTTTCCAGTTGCGGCTGCCACTGCGATTTTGGTTCGTCAACTGCCCAGGATGGCATATGGCATTCCGGCCACCGTGGTTGCCGCAATCCGATGCTGAGTGATATTTTTGCACCAGCCGCCTCGGCTTTTTTAAACTGCCAATCAAGCAGGCTAAAATCGTAGGTACCTCGTGCCGGTTCCAGCTGATCCCAGTAGCCAACCAGCCGTAGGTGCTTGACGTTCAGATCAAGGAGGATGGCATCAAGCGTTTCTTGCGGCTCCAGGCCGAGGCTTTCGGCATAGGCAGGAATGAAGGTTGTGCCGACGACTGCCGGTTGACTCTTTTGACTGGCAATATACCACTGGGCAATGCCATACATGGTGCCGGTGGCTGCTACAAGTACCGCCAGTAAGATACAGGCGATTTTTTGGCCGATACCTCTCTGCCAGTAGGTGCTCACGACCCTTCCTGTGTACCGAAAGAGGCGCCCAAGGTTGGCTGTAGTTTTTGCTGAGTTAAAAGTAATGTGTTTTGACATGTTATATACTATCTATAAGAGCAGCAGATGCTGCTTTATTTATAGCAGCATCTGCTGGTTTGTACTATGCCTTCGAATACTTCTTCTATGAAACCACTCCGCATTGGCTTGTTTACCGATACGTATATGCCAACCATGAATGGCATATCGGTGGTTGTCTCGTCACTCAAGGATCAGCTCGAGCTGTTGGGGCACGAGGTTTTTGTGGTGTGCCCTGCAACCCCAGGGGTTCGATCGGAGCTGGAAAAAGACAAATACATCATTACGGTGCCAAGCATCAAGGGCTGGCCCTACAAGGAATATGATATGTCTTTTTTTGTGCCTTTTTTGCTACGTCGGCGGCTCCAGGCATACAACTTTGACGCCATTATGTTTTTTACGCCAGGGCAATTAGGGCTTATGGCGACATCGCTCGCAACTATCACGGGAACGCCTCTCGTCGCGCAACACTCAACAGATATTCCCGAATATGTGCTGCGCTACCCGCTGGGATCGCCTGCTGGATTGGGCATTTTGGCGGCACTGCCCTTCTTTATCCATAGGCGTCGCCTTAGCTGGCCCGCCTGGCGTCAGGCTTGGCGGCTCTTGCCATCGTTTGTGCCTTGGGTGAGTCGGGCAACTGCCCGAGGATTGGCGGTTTGGTATGCGGCAAGCGACGTCACGGTTGCTCTGTCTCGTAAATCCCAGCGGCAGATTATGGACATGGCCCAGGGCGTAGTAGTAAAACCAGTCGTTATTCCAAGCGGCATTGACGCATTACCTCTGGTAGTTCCCGAGGATGCTGCCGTTTTTCGCAACACCTGGGGCATTGCCAAAGACGAGCGTGTTTTGCTGTATGTCGGCCGTATTGCCAGCGAGAAGAATCTGGCAGTGCTGATTCCAGCCCTCGAGCGTCTGAAAGCACACGATGTCACGCCTCGGCTGGTTTTTGTCGGTGATTTTGATTATCGGGCGACACTCGAAGCTATTGCCGCAAAGTCGACCGTGGCGTCGCAGGTCATTTTTACCGGCAAAATTGAGCGCGCAAAGCTCGGTGCCGTATATGCATCGGCTGATATATTTATGTTCCCATCGCTAACTGACACGCAGGGGCTGGTTTTGCATGAGGCTGCACAAGCCGGTCTGCCGATTATTTTATGCGATCCGGAAGTCACAGAAGTTGCTCGTCATGATCGTAACGCACAAGTTGTGCCGAGTGATTCAGAGCAGATTGCACATGCTGTACGGATGATTTTAGATGATGATAATTTGCGTCGGCGTTACGGTGTGGCTAGCAAAAAGCTTGCTCGTCAATATTCCGAACGAATTCAGGCACAAAAAATAAACGATCTGCTACTCCGGCTCTGTAATCGATTTTAGCTGGCGTTATTTGTTTGCCATCGTCCGTTATCTTGCTGGTACGGGGCACAGTTACCCCACAGCCCTTTTGCTGCGTCCTTTGCTTGTTGCTGCGCCTGGACAAATTCTACAGATTTAGTGAACGGAAACTGCGTATAGGCAAAACCATAGCCGTTAGCAATGAGCTCTTTTTGGACAAGTTTGCCATCGTCGGTGTAGACATATCGTAAGAGCCGATCATAACGATCACGGTTAGTGCTTTTGGGGTCTGATTCTAGCCGTATTTTTTTAGTGCCGATCAGATTTTTGGTATAGGCCGCTGCCGCAGGACCATAGCACTGCACTGGCGTATTTGGTTTGTGTGTTTCAGGCGTGTCGACGCCAATCATACGAATCGTTTCTTTTTTGCCGTTCATCGTGATGGCAATGGTGTCCCCATCAACAAAATGGTCGATGCGGTACAAGCCCGGCTGTGATTCGCTGATGGTCTGCGCTGGTTGCTTAGTGTTGTTGTCGGGAATCCACCCAGCATATTGAGCAATGGCAAAAAGCGCAACAACGATTAGCACCCAAAGCGGTGTCTTTTTGCGAGTAAGTAAACGGGTATATCTCATGTCGCTGGCAGTATAGCGGGGTTTAGCAAAAAAGCAAATGCTTATCAGGACATGGTTGGGGACAGAATAGGAGCGACGTGCGGGTGACGGGCTGGCAATTGCCAGTTGTTCCCGCCACCCACGGTATCGTCAGGTCCCGCATCCGTCGGCAGGCAGCTCGCTACCCGAAGGACCTCCCAGCGGGTCACGATCTGTGGCGTCTGCCGGCCCTGCCGTGATGGCGCGGGTGCTGCAGGGGCTCATGGCCAGGCGTGTGGGATCGGGCAGCGCACCGAGCTCGAAGACCTCGAAGAACGAGATGCTGTTGCCGTTGACGGCGCCGAGTGCGGCCGTGAGAGCTTCGAACGCCGACTGCATGTCGCCGTGGATTTCACGGAGGCAGCTCTGGTTTGGACCGAGTCCGATGCAGGCCGTCATCAGCTCTTGCAGCAGCTTGGTACTGAGCGGTTGAGGCAGGAGCTCAGCCAGGCCGACGAGTCCGGAGACACGCTGCGCGATGATCACGTACATCGGCCGGTGGCCACCGATCCGCAGCATGTGTACGTTCTCTATGACCTGTGTGCCGATGGCACTGAGCGGCTTGATGTGCCGGGGACTGTTGAGCAGCGACCGCAGTATGTTGCCTTCCGGCGGCGGCAGGGTGAATTCGGCGGCCCCCTTCACTTCGAGGTAGAAGTGTGCACGAGGGATTCCGTCCTCGTTGAGCGAGACTACCAGTTCGTTCACGGTAGTGGCTCCTATTCTGTCGTGCGCTATGCGCAGCTTCTCGTGGGGAGAAGTACAGATATGGTGTCATACAATTTGACAATGATCAATTTTGGATGTTTGACAAGTGGGGCGCGGCAGTGGCGGGCATGGCCGTCGGATATCTGGTGACGGCCATGCCCAACCACAGAACACTCTTACGTGACCGGCACCGGTTGCACCGAGAATTCGTTGAGATTGTGAGCCACACGGAGCTTCTCGGCGATGTTGCCGAGCGTGAACGCAGTCTCGAACTCCTTGCCTGTGATGTGCAGGCCGCCGGTGATGCTGATGCAGTCTGCGAAGTCGTTGCTCTCCTGAGTCGTGACGCAGTCCAGGACATGGCCCAGGTGTGTGGCGTCCTGCCCGAGCAGGCTGCCCACGACGGCTATGCCTGCCTCGTTGCGGGTGTAGACACGGACAACTCGATCGATGCCGTTATCCACCCAGAACAGGCAGGAGTCCACCTCGATGCACTCGGGCATGAAGAGTGTTGTCCGCTCGCGCACGCCGAAGATTGCCTCGAAGTCGACTTCCCGCTCGGAGTCGCTCATCACCAGATTGAGCGTCTGTATGTCGCTTCCGAGCGTATGAAAGTTGAGCTGTGCTCGCCTGCTCAAAGGTCGCTCCCTACTTGTCGCATTGGCTGCAGGAACGCAGTCCAAGGACTCTCAATGAGATTCCGCTCTAACTATGGCAAAGTTGATGCCATGTTGCCAAGTGCTAAAAGTCGATGCCCTTATTTGCCAGGAACTTATTATCAAAATGATGCTTGATCTTTTTCATTTCGGTTGCAATGTCAACGTCGTCCAATAGTTCTTTTGGAAAGTTACGACCTGTTACGCATAAACTGGTGCCGGGCGCACGGCTGGTGATGAGGTTTTTGAGCTGCGATATTGTGAGCAATCCATCATGAACGGCATTGTTGATTTCATCACAAATAACAAGGTCGTATTTGCCGCTTGTGACAACACGAAGCGCTTCGTCGTATGTCTCCTGCGCGGCTTGTTTGTGTTGAGCTTCGCTAATGTCCTGCGCGCTGATTGAGCCGGCGTTGTAAAAGCCCTTGCCGCCCTTATAAAAATGCAACTGATCTTTGTAAAGTGGCATGATGTCACGAATAAAGACATGCTCACCCACGCCCCAATATTTAATGAATTGAATAGATGCAACGTTCCAGCGGTTGCCAAGTGCCCGAATCATAAGTCCGAGCGCCGCACTTGTCTTGCCTTTGTTTTCACCGGTGTACACAATCACAACCGATTGCTTAGTCTGAAAGTCCTCGAAAGCCATATCTGGCTATTATATACTATGCGGCTTCGCGATCCTCACCGGTAATTTCATTGAGTGGCTTGCTGTCGAGCCACAAGGCACGTCGACCAACGTAGACACGCAAACGACGCATTCGGCGGACGCCACTCTCGTACCGCTCGCTATCGGCGTGGGCGGCAGATTCGGTCGCTGCGTCATATCCAAAGTTTGCATCTGCTCGTGATTCAAAAACTCCTGCGATTGCGCGCAGGAGTGAAACTTGATGAGCGGGCACGTCGCCTTCTGCGAGCCGTGTTGTCTTCCTGACAAGTTCATCTGCGGTGTCAAAGCCATACAAAAAGTCGAAGCTTGCAGGACTGCTTGGAATCAGCTCGTTCATCGCTTCGACAAGTTTGCGCTGTTCGTCTTCGATATCTTCATCAAAGACGATAGTTGGTTCTAATTCTGGTACTCTCATAAACTGTTCCCCTTGTTTATGTTGTACCTTCAGCGTACTCCAAATTGCTTATGATTTTTTGTGATAAATCGCACAAATTATACAAGTTTGTTGGCTTTGAGCGCTTCGTCAATTTTTGGACGGTCAAAACCGACGATGATCGTGCCGTTAACATCCAGTACGGGAATACCCATTTGCTTTGATTTGGTAACGGCTTCCTCTGCGAAAGCTCGATCCTCCTCGACATTCTTATCGGCGTACTTGACACCAAGCTTATCAAGGTATTCTTTTGCGGCGTGGCAATATGCACACCAGTCAGCACTATAAATTGTTACGTTCGTATCCATATATATAGTATAGCACTCCTGCTATTGAGTGGGCTATCGCTTGCTGGCTTTGCGGAATGCTCGCGTGTCGGGTAGTCGACTGCGACGCACGTATTGCTCGAGGAGCTTTGTGAAATCCTTAAGGCTACTGGCTTTTTGACTTTGTAGCCTATCTTTATAGTCGGTTTGTAATTGCGGAGGCCAATATTTAAATTTTTGTGCAAATATCTCAGCAACTCTCGCGCCACTATTCTCATCTGCCTCGACGTCTTTTGCGATAAGTTGCATGACCAGCAAGGCTGCGACGGTCTCCTGTCGTAGCCGACGGGGGAGCTGGTCACTCGCTATCCATTCTTGCAGGATCTGTGATCTCCATGCTGGTGTATCGGCGTACTGCATCATGAGGGCATTGTGAATGATGCTGCCCTCAGTTTGGTGTTCGGTATCGGTAGCTATTATTTCCAGTAAGCCTGGGGTTGGCTCTGGATCTGCCGCCTCTTTCTGTATTCGTTCCAGCAACGCTTCTGCGGTTTGAGGGCTGTCGGCTAGCTGCATAAGCCGTCGTTTGGCTTCGGTTTGGGCAAAGAAAGCCATGCCGTATGCGCATGCAACTTGCGCGTGTGCGATGATTGATTGCTGTATCATCTGAAGTTCATCGGCTGTCTGTATAGTGCGGTTGCCAAGACGACTACCAAGGGTGTAATTGTCGCTTAACATGGTGACTGCCTGCTCGCAGTACCGCTCGGTTACTGCTTTGGCATAGGCCATTCTGTCAGTCAAGTCAGTCAGGTCGGCATTTTGACCATTCAGCATGTGTGTTTCAAAGATACGCCAGCCTTCCTGTTTGGGATTGGCTTCTCTCTCGATGCGCCGCTGTGCAGTCCGTGCGTGTCTGCTGTCAAAGAGGACCAACGTGCTCTTTTCAGCTTCGATGGCTGTAGCCCAGGCTTCTGTGGTGTATACGAACAATTCAGCATGTTCTTCGATGAACGTGTCGACTTGTTCGGCGGGAGTCGGATGATCGTCAAGCTCAAAAAGGCGGAGTTCTTCCGCGTGGTTGTTCTCGGGCATAATCACGAGTCTACCCTGCTTGTGGCGTATTGGCAACGCACCACAAGGTCGCCAGGTTCCTTAAATATATCTGAATGAATTGCAATCAGATGAACATATCTGATAGAATGAGTAAGAAATGAACAAAGCCGCCGATTCGACGACTAAACCTTCAAAGCCCGAGCCCAACGTGCTCGGAACCATCTTGCTCGACCTTGTTGATACTGCATGGCGTATTGCGACACCCGTACTACTCTTTGCTGGCATTGGTATTTTTATCGACAAGAAAATTGGTAGCGCGCCATGGATTACCTTGCTTGGTGTTGTTATTGGTTTTGTAGGTGCCGGTCTACTTGTTAAGAAGCAACTGTCGGCCGTAAACCAAAGGGAACAATAATGATTCAATTCGCTTCAACAATGCCAGAAATTAGTATTTCACCTCAAACATTGTTTCATGTCGGTCCATTGGCGATCACGAACTCACAGGTTTTGGGCGCAATTGGTATCGCAATTTTACTGAGCGTCATGCTCTTTACCGCTCGCGCTATCAAAAAAGGTAGCCGTAGCCGCTTGATGCATGTTGTCATGATGTTGTTTGAGAACCTCTACGACACGACTGTCGAGGTGCTGGGCGACAAGCACATTGCCCGTAAGGTTATTCCGTTGGCAGTAACTTTAATGCTGTTCTTTATGATCAATAACTGGCTGGGTATTTTACCAGGTGTTGGCTCAGTTACCTGGCACGGCCACGAACTGTTCCGTGGTGTTGCCGCTGACCTTAACACGACATTAGCACTGGCTATCATCTCGATGACCACCGTGCAGATCTGGGCTATTAAGCGTCGTGGCTTCTTTGGCAACATTGGCCGCTACATCCACAACCCGATCAAAGATCCGATGCACGCTTTTGAGGGCTTTCTGGAGCTTATTGCCGAATTCTCCCGCACCGCCGCCCTGGCCTTCCGTATTTTCGGTAACGTCTTTGGTGGTGAAGTCCTACTGAGTGTTATCGCCTTCCTGACCAGCTACGCCGCACCACTGGCTCTTCCTGTTTTCTACTGTCTTGAGCTTTTTGTTGGTGCCGTACAGGCATATGTGTTCTTTATGTTGACTATTGCGTTTATATCACTGGGCCTTCCAAGCGCCGAGGATTCCCACGGGACCGAATCGGAAAGCAAGGCCATGGAGTCGTCTGCGCAGTAGTTTGATATCAAATATGGTATAAATAAGAAGTAATTAAGGAGTAATAATAAAAATGGATTCACTCGCATTTGGTTTGACCTACGCAATCGCTGCAGGTTTCTGTGGTATCGGTCTTGGTCTTGTTGGTCTTGGTGCCATGCAGGCTGCTGGTCGTAACCCAGAAGCAATCGGTAAGATCCGAACTCTTATGATCGTGGCTATGTCATTCATCGACGCCCTGGCGATCATTGGTTTGGTTGTAGCCCTTATCATTAAGTTCTTGAAATAGTAGATCTTTAAGGGACTCCCCGTAATGCCTATCACAATCTTAGCGAACACAGAGTCACACTCCCCGAGCATCTTTGAGGCTCTGGGTTTGAATTGGACCCTGCTGATCGAGCAAGCAATTGCGTTCTTAATTTTGGTTTGGATTTTGGGCAAGTTCGTATACCCTGTGCTGATTAAATCTATCGACACTCGTCGTGAACAGATTGAAGCCGGTATTAAAGAAGCACAAGAATCTCACGCCGCTCTCGAAAAAGCCGAGGCAAAAGTTGAAGAACTTTTGGCTCAGGCTCGCTCTGAGGCTGACGAGATTCTTGCCCGTTCACACCAGGAAGCTGGCGCAATGGTTGCCGAAGCAGAATCCAAGGCTCAACACCGTGCCGAACAAATCGTAACAGATGCTCGAGCGCAGCTCGAGACTGACGTTATCAAGGCGCGTGAAGCACTCAAGAAAGATACGATCGCTCTGGTTGCTACTGCGACTGAGCGTGTTATCGATGAAAAGCTTGACGAACGTAAAGACGCAAGTCTGATTACCAAGGCTCTCAAGCAGGAGCGTGCATAACAATGAATAACAAACTTTCCCGACGTGTTATAGCGCAAGCTGTAGCGGCAAAACTGGTTGCAGAACCAAAGCGCCGCAGTCACTGGCTACAAGCCCTGGCTGCGTATATGGTCGAACATAATATGCTTGATGATCTTGATCTGATGGTTAACGACATCGTTCGGGAAGTGTTTAAGCAAAGCGGCGAACTACTGGTAGACGTAACAACTGCTCGGCCACTTACTGAATCTGTCCGCACTGATCTGACAAAACTGCTCCGAGCAGCTACTGATGCTACAGATGTTGTCCTGTCAGAAACAGTTGACCCGGAAATTAAGGGCGGTTTTATCGCTCGCACCCCTGATGCAATCATGGACGATAGCATTCGCAACAAGCTTAAACAATTAGCGAGCATCAAATAGATGCGCCCCGATAAGGAGTAGATGAAAAATAATATGAGTGACCTAGCCATTCAAGAACTATCAAATGATTTGCGCGACGCCATTCAGGGCTTGCGTGCAACCAAGGGCCTCGAGGAAGCAGGCATCGTTACCCGTATCGGTGACGGTGTAGCGTGGATTTATGGTCTGCGAAGCGCTGGCTACAACGAGGTTGTCGAAATCGAGACCCAAGACGGTGGCATTGTAACCGCTTTCGTTTTGAACTTGCTCGAAGACGAAATCGGCGCCGTATTGCTCGGTGACGACAGCAAAGTTAGTGCTGGCGCAAAAGTAACGTTGACCGGTGAGGTTTTGCAGGTACCTGTTGGTCCTGAGCTCATCGGCCGCGTAGTTGACCCACTCGGTCGCCCCATCGACGGCAAGGGCCCTATCAATGCCAAACAGCAAGGTCTCATTGAGCGCCCCGCTCCTGGTGTTATGGATCGCAAATCAGTTCACGAACCAATGATGACTGGTATTTTGGCTATTGACGCTATGGTGCCAATCGGTCGTGGTCAGCGTGAGCTTATCATTGGTGACCGCCAAACTGGTAAGACCTCTATCGCCATCGATACGATGATCAACCAGGCCAAGCAGCAAACTGGCGTTATCAACGTGTACGTTGCTGTTGGTCAAAAGTCTTCTAAGGTAGCCGCATTGGTCGAGCGCCTGAAGCGCGAAGGCGTGATGGACCAGACAATCATCGTGGCAACCTCTCCTGCCGACCCGGCCCCATTGCTATACCTTGCTCCGTATGCTGGTGCTGCTATGGGTGAATACTTCCGCGACAACGCACAGCACGCACTGATCATCTATGATGATTTGTCTAAGCACGCTGTTGCTTATCGCCAGATGTCACTTTTGCTACGACGTCCACCGGGCCGCGAAGCCTACCCTGGTGATGTTTTCTACTTGCACTCTCGCTTGCTCGAACGCGCCGCCAAGCTTAACGATGATCTCGGCGCAGGTTCTTTGACCGCTTTGCCAATCATTGAGACCCAGGCCGGCGATATTTCGGCATACATCCCAACAAACGTTATTTCTATTACTGACGGTCAGATCTTCCTTGAAACGAACTTGTTCTATCAGGGTATTCGCCCGGCTATTTCGGTTGGTTTGTCAGTATCCCGCGTTGGTGGCGCCGCGCAGACCAAGGCTGTTAAAAGCGTATCGGGTGGTCTGAAGCTGTCATTGGCTCAGTTCCGTGAACTTGCGTCATTCGCCCAGTTCTCAACTGATCTTGACGCCGAGACTAAGCATCGTATTGAACGCGGTCAGCGCCTTACTGAACTCCTCAAGCAAAAGCAATATCAGCCACTTTCTGTTGCTGAGCAAACTGCTACCCTGCTTGCTGCAACGCAAGGTGCATTTGACACCGTTCCAACTGAAAAGGTTAAGGACGCGCAAGCTGAACTGTTGACTGCTCTCGACGGCGAGCACGCGAAGCTGATGGCCGAGCTTAACAAGGGCGGCAAACCAACCGAAGACGATCAAAAGATCGTTATGAAAGTTGCCGAAAAAGTTGCCCGTTCATATGCTGCCAAGAAGCCAGCAAAGGCTAAAGGATAATAACCCATGGCTAGTCGACAACAAATTAAGCAGCGCATCGGCTCGGTAAAGAACACCAAGCAGATTACGCGCGCTATGCAGCTGGTTTCGGCCAGTAAGTTGCGCCGTGCTCAAGAAGCTGCAGTTGGTCCGACGGCATACGCAAACCTGGCTCGTGAAATTTTGACCAGTCTTCGCCGCTTGGCGGCAGATGAAAGCGAATATCACCTGTTTAGCGAGCGTAAAATACAGCGACGATTACTTATTGTTATCACCAGCGATCTCGGTTTAGCCGGTGCGTATGATGCAAACATCATCCGTCGTATGATCCAAGAAGCAAAAGCTGATCGTGATAACGGTGTCGAAACAGCGGTGATCGCAATCGGTCGAAAAGCTGCTCATGCCGCATCGCACCTTGCTGGTGTGACGGTTGAGGCGGTGTATCAAGAATTGCCTGACCACCCGGATACCGATCGCTTGCGTCCTATTTTGACATCTGTTGTCGGCTTGTTTGCGGATGGCGATGTTGACGCCGTGGACCTCATTTACACGCACTTTGTTACAACCATCACGCAACAGATTGAGCAAAAACGCCTGTTGCCTGCCGGTTTTGAAGAAGCCGAAATTTCAGACGAGCTTGCGCGGGCAGATATCGAACCATCGCCACAGGTTTTGCTTCGTGCCGCAACCCTGCAACTGCTTGAATCTCAGATTTATCAGGCGTTTTTGGACGCCGTTGCTTCTGAGCACTCAATGCGTATGCTGGCCATGAAGAACGCCACCGACAATGCATCTGACCTCATTGAGGATCTGACACTCGAGTATAACAACGCCCGCCAGGCGGCAATTACGCAAGAATTAGCTGAGATTACCGGTGGTGCGGAGGCGATGAAGTAATGGAATTTGACTCACCAGTAACATATGAAGCGTACGATGGCGCATACCCTGCAGCCGATCTGGCTAGTCAGCGCGCATTTCCAGCGCCGCTCGTTCCAGAACAGCGAGTTGAGTATCCGGAGCCACCAATGTTGGGCGCAATTCGACAGTCACGCATAAGTGAACCGGCAGTCCATTTTGTTATTTTTGGCCCACAAAGAGATATGACAGCCGCCGAAGCACTAAGGTATTATTCGCAACCGCAACTACATGAAGGAGAACAAGTATAATGGCAACAAAGGAAAAACAAGCTACCAGCACCGGACAAGTTGTCCAGGTTGTTGGTGTGGTTGTTGATGTTGAATTCCAGCAAGGTAGCTTGCCGGCAATTAACAACGCACTCAAAATTAACCTACAGGGCAAGACTCTGCTGCTCGAGGTTGCACAGCACCTCAGCGAAACAACAGTTCGTACTATTGCTTTGAGCACGACTGATGCTTTAAAGCGCGGTGACGCCGTTGAAGATACTGGTGCACCGATTACGGTCCCAGTGGGCGACCAGACTTCTGGCCGCATGTTTAACGTCATCGGTGAACCGATCGACGGTGGTGACAACAAGTTTACGACTCGTGCGCCAATTCACCGCGAACCACCAAAGCTTGAAGATCAGGCGGGTTCGTTGGAAATTCTTGAAACTGGTATTAAGGTTATCGACCTCATCGCCCCTGTTCTAAAGGGTGGTAAGGTTGGTCTGTTCGGTGGTGCTGGTGTTGGTAAGACCGTTCTGATCCAGGAATTCATTAACAACATCGCTAAATTCCACGGTGGTAACTCAGTATTTGCCGGTGTCGGCGAACGTACTCGTGAAGGTAACGACCTCTACGAAGAAATGAAAGAAGCCGGTGTTCTGGACAAGACTTCACTGGTCTTTGGCCAGATGAACGAACCCCCTGGAGCTCGTTTGCGCGTTGGTCTTTCCGGTTTGGCCATGGCCGAAAACTTCCGTGACCAAGGTAAAGACGTGTTGTTGTTCATTGACAACATCTTCCGCTTTACCCAGGCTGGTTCTGAGGTTTCTGCATTGCTCGGTCGCCTGCCATCTGCAGTGGGTTACCAGCCTAACTTGCAGCAAGAAATGGGCTCTCTTCAGGAACGCATTACCTCAACAAAAGAAGGTTCAATCACCTCTGTGCAGGCCGTGTACGTCCCTGCTGACGACCTTACCGACCCTGCGCCAGCTACAACCTTTGCTCACCTTGACTCAACTATTGTGTTGAACCGTGCGTTGACTGACATTGGTATCTACCCTGCAGTTGACCCGCTCGACTCAAGCTCAACCGTGCTTGACCCGGAAATTGTGGGTGAAGAACACTATCGTGTCGCTCGTGAAGTGCAGCGTATTTTGCAGCGCTACAAGGACTTGCAGGACATCATCGCTATCCTTGGTATGGACGAGCTCTCTGACGAAGACAAGCAGGTCGTAAACCGTGCCCGTCGCATTCAGCGCTTCTTGAGCCAGCCGTTCTTTGTTGCCGAGAAATTTACCGGTAACTCTGGTCAGTATGTCTCGCTGAAGGACACTGTAAAGAGCTTTGCTGAAATTCTTGACGGCAAGCACGATGACAAGCCTGAATCAGCCTTCTATATGAAGGGTGCTATTAACGAGGTCAAGTAATGGCTGAATCCGATCGATTGCCAATTCCGTTGCCCTATGATTCCCAGCCAGGAGTTATGGGTGCTGAAAATGTTGAAGCAGTAGCACCAGACCCAACCACCCGTCGAGCTATCCGTCGAGGTGTGGCGGCAGAATTTGCCGGCTACCTTGGGCTGACTGCTTCTGACCATGATCAGGACCATGCGTCTGGCTCTGTCGAAGATGGTGCATGGCTTGGTGACGATCGACCTGCCTACGAAGGCTACCCCGAGGAGGACCGACGATGAATTTAGAACTTGTATCGCTGGATGGCGTTAAATTTAGCGCTAAGGCCTATTCGATCATTCTGCCAACCGCAGCAGGTGAAATTAACGTATTACCGGGCCACGAGCCGCTTTTGAGCCTGCTCGTTCCTGGTGTCATCACGATTCGTAAAGAGCGTGGAGACGCCGACTATCACCTTGAACACTACGCTACCTATGGCGGCGTGCTTGAAGTGACTAAAGACCGTGTCCGTGTATTGGTTGACGAAGCTACTCATGGCGAAGAGATTAACGTGGCCGAAGCTCAAAGGGCTCACGACGAAGCTGTTCGTTTGCGCAAGGACGCTAAGAACCAGGTTGAACTGGATAAAGCCCAATCGCTTATTGACCGTCACGCTGTTCGAATCCAGGTAGCAAATATCCGCCGACGTCATCGCGAACGCCGATAGAAACGATAAACGGAGAATAGTATAGTGGTCCCTACGACTGTCACTGATCTCGGCCCAAATAACAACGGTGATTTTGGACCATCTGACGCTACTAATAAAGCGGAGCTGTACCAAAAAGCAGCCAAAGACTCGTACCACCGCCCCGCCACAAGCCATTGGATTTGCGTTGATGGCCGTGGTGTGGAAGACGAAAAAACCGAACTGAATGGTGGCGTTAACCCACAAATTCCTGGAAGTTTGCCAATTACTGATACGGCTGCGGATCTTCTGGATCCTAAAAATGTCGGTACGTTAAAAATTAGCGAACGCATCGCTGAAAATACCACCACGGCTATTAAGCGCGGCAAGACCGTGGGTATGCATGGTGATGCGCTACTGGGCAAAAACGGCTGCGCCGCCAACGCTAAGATGCGGAGTACTCTTAGCTACGCGGCCGACAATATTAATGACATTGTGCTGACTGTCTGGAGCCTGGTGGAGGCTTATGGTCTCGTCAAGCTTGGCGTAACCCAGGATGATGTTGTTGAGTCAATTCTGGCTGGTGGTAAAGCCGCAAAAGATGATGCAACCTGGGATGCCACCCCCGAGGAAGTTACTGGCATTGCCTTGCAACACGGCGCAACCTTTGTAACAGTTGTTGGCGACCATAAAGAACGTATGGTGGGTATCGAAATGGACGCCAAGAGCGCTTTTGACAATCGGACCTTTGCGGCTGATCACCCTGACATACATGGTAAGGAGCAGCAGGCTTTTGCGGTAGCTCTGGGCAAGTATATTCACGATACGGTCGCTGAACGCATTGGCGGTGGCGAAGATCCTCGCGATGCTGGCTTGCACACCATGCGTGCCATCATCTATACGATTGCTCTAACCAAGAATATTACCAACTCTCGCATGGAAGCTTTACTCTTCGGTGCAATCGACCCGATTACCGTCGGATAGACGCCGTACTTTACAATTGCTTGTGTATATCGTACGCTAATGGTAATACGTAAAACCATATGGAGGGTATATGTTCGGAAGAAAAAAGATCGCCATGTTAGTGGCTGAGTTTTTGGGCACCGGCGTTCTAGCACTAGTATTTTTAGCGGTCACAAAGTCAAGCATGGGCTTCCCATACTTTGTCTCGATTGCAGTTGGTTTGGTCCTCGTTGGTCTGACCCTAAGCTTGGGCAGTGTCTCTGGCGCACAGCTTAACCCGGCAATTACGCTTGGTTTGTGGACTGTTCGCAAGGTAAAGACTATGCCTGCATTGGCATACGTTGCAGCACAGCTGCTTGGTGCCTACGCAGCATACATGCTGTACACCTACCTGATCGGCCAGAAGCTACAAGGTGGCAACCACAGCTTTGACAGCAAGATTCTTATTGCTGAAACGGTTGGTACCTTTATCTTTGCACTTGGTTGGGCTGCTGCAGCTTACCAGCGCTACGAAGCCGGTAAAGCAGCCGCTGTTGTCGGTATCAGCTTAATCCTTGGTGTGCTGGCTGCTTCAACCGCTAACGGTGGTCTTCTGAACCCTGCATTAGCACTTGGTGCAAATGTTTGGGCTTGGGGTACTTACGTGCTTGGCCCAGTCCTTGGCGCTATTATTGGCTTTAACCTGTATGGCCTGCTCTTTGCACCATATGCAACGGTTGCCGAAACTTCTGCCAAAAAGAAAAAATAGTTGTTTTGTATGATACCAAAAACCACCCGCGTGTCGGGTGGTTTTTTTAGTGGATTATTTTGGTGGTTAGTCGTTTTCCAATAAGTAATGTTCGAACAGGTCGACGCCCTTCATGGTTGGGTCGTAATTACTGACATCAGGCAGGTCAACTTTTTGGACGTGTTGCCAGACAACTTCGGCCAGCTTTCGAACGTGTCGGTATTCGTCTTCGTCGAACTGCAGATGGAGCTCAGTAATTTCACCGGCATCATTCGGCTCAACGAACTCAAGGTATGCGTCAGTAACTGTATAGCCGCTAAAAGCGCGTGAGCCTTCGACTAGTGCCCTGTATAGATAGAGCTGCTGCCGATACTTGTGCAGTTTTACGCTGCTATCCCATCGGGCATGGCTCTTGCCGGTTTTGTAGTCAACAATGGTGATGGTGCGTGCCTGCTTGTCGATGATGAGCTTGTCGATTTTACCCGCCATGTGTGCCTTGCCGATAAACACACCTTCACGTCTGAAGTTGTACTCGCTTTCGTTCGTTGCCGAAATAGTGTGTAGCCGTTGCGACAGGTAGGCTTGCAGTGCTTGCTGTCCACGGTCGAGCATCAATAACGTATCTTGTTCACTGAGCCGTTTAGCGCGCAATCGTTTTTCGAATACGGCGAGCGTTGCGTGCAGGTTTGGAATGGTGCCGCTTTGTTTGTGCTGCAGGTGCAGCCATTCGAGTGTTTCGTGTATGGCGTTACCAAATTGTCCGTTTGCCGTCGGTGCTTTCGGAAAGCGCAGAAGGGTGTTCATAAAGAAATATGCCGGGCCAGCGTGCTCGAGGTCGATAAAAGCATTAACATGCGTCGGACTGAGCTGGAACTGGTCTAGGCGACTGCGCAGCAGTGCTTGAACATCTTCTTGGGTAAAGGCTCGTTCGTGGCGGTACTGCCAGTACATGCCCAGTTCGGTTGTTGGCGTGATACTGGTGTCTTCGGCGGCTAAGATGGCCTGTGATTGTGCTGGTAGCAACCTGCTACTGCCCTGTCCGACATCGGTGACCTCATCAAGGTATCGGAGGCGATTAAGCGCTTTGCCAGTGAAGGTGCTGGTATAGTTTACGAGGTATAGTTGGGTTTTGGCTCGTGTGACGGCTACATAAAATAAGCGAAGTCGTTCGTCGTTGGTAGCGCCGCCATAGCGCATAAAGCGTAGATTGGGCGGCAGGCTTAGGCGACTGCCCTGACTGCGCGCCGAAGCGCCCCAGGCTTCGTCGTTGACAGCTAACACAAAGACCGCGCCAAACTCCATTCCTTTGGCCTTAAATGCGGTCATAAGCTGTACTGCGGTGTCTGCATCCTGGTAGGGGCTGGTGTTAAGGACCTTGATATTGGCGGCACGGTGGGCTTCGACGAACCCAATGAAGTCACTGAGTGTCAGTGGCTCATGCGTACCGGCCTTGTAATCACGAAGACGTGCGCGAAGTACGGTTAGATTTGTCAGCAAATCCCAGAATGACCCCACATTTTCTAAAGTTGCGGGTGACGGATGACGGGGTGCCCCATCGCCGCCCGCAGCCGTGCCCCGGTGAGGACGCGTATGGAGCGGATCGTCCGGCAGGACCTGCTGCGTTTGGGCGAAGTTGTGGGTGTAGAATGGCGAGGTGAAGGTGCTGTGGTCGGCTTCTTGCAGATCAAGCGGCGCCACGCCAATCAGATAATCAAGGATAGTTTCAAGCGTGTCAGTTTCGACCAGCATACTGAGGCGCATAAAGAAGAGCGCGATATTTTTGAGCTCCGGAAATTCCAGCAAGGTTTCGGTCCAGTTCTGCTCGTCGTCACTTGCCTGCCAGCTGATTTTCCAAATGAGGCTCGTCGGTAGTTGCCAAAAATCAAAACTCAGCACTTCGGCCCACAGCGCGTTGGCGCGGGTAAACTCTTTGGCATGTAGTGCCGTAGCCAGCTCGCTCATACGCAGCAATTGGTTAATTGTTGGATCATCCAAAACGTTTTCACGCTTTTCGTAACGCACCGGAACACCAGCCTCCTGCAGGTACGGCACGAGTGGCTCGAGATATTTATGCTGCGGTGCCAGTACGGCAATTTGGTCGGCGGGCATGCCATCGGCAATCAGCTGCTGGATTTTTTTGGCTGTCCAGGCAAACTGCATCATGTCGCTTTTTGCTTCGCGGCGTTCAATAATGGCTTTTTGCGGCAGGTTGGTATTTGCTGCTTCAAGAATTTTTTCGATCTGCGGAAAATGGTGATGCAGTCGTTCTTCGATCTGTTCAGCAACACCCAGGGCAACATACAAGACGTCACGGTGTGAACGGTAGTTTTTAGTTAATGGTACAAGCACAACATCACGGTACATCCGTTGGAACTGTAGCATGTGTGAATAATCAGCACCCTGAAATGCATAAATGGCTTGGTCGTCATCGCCTACTGCCAGTACGTTTGGTCGACCTTCCAGCACGGGGTTGTCGGTGAGCAGATCAACGAGCTTCAGCTGTGCGCCGTTAGTATCTTGGAACTCATCCAACAGGATGTACAAGTATTGCTCCTGTAACGTAAAGCGCAGGTCGTCATTGGTCTGCAGCCCGCGCACGGCACGCAAAATCATATCGTCATAGTCGAACAGTTGTCGGGCGGCGAGCTCCTGTAGGTACTGTTCGTAGACATCGGCTGAGGCAATAATCTTTTGGTTCGCGCTGGTGCCGTCGACTACAAAGTGCCCGTCAGAGTCTTTGGCCAGCCAGTTATTTTTCCATTTGGTAAGCGCAGTGGTTTTGCCCGACTCCTCAACGTCCAGTAGCGCCTGCTGTAAATCTGTCAGTAGTATGGCGCCAAGTGGCTTGATCTGTTCCAGTGATGAGCTGGTGGTCGGCAGTGTTTCGATGGCAGCTGCCAGGGCTTCGAAGTTTGCAACAGATGTTTTGGTGATGCGCACCACTTCTGACAGATTCTCGTGCACTACCGGCTGTGCACTGGCTATGAAGGTCATATTTGCTTTGGCGATATCGCGAATATCCTGCGGCGTCAACAGCGCGCGCTTGGCGTCGCTTATGAATGACTTGACGTCACCCATGAACATATCTGCAAATTTCAGCGGATTGCCATAGGGTAATCCGGCAATGATTTCGCGCAAAATAGTATCGATCGTCAGATCGTCGGCTGCGGTTAATTCGCCCATGTCGGCAAAGTGATCCGGAAAACGGCGGATGAGATCACTACCGAATGCGTGGTAGGTACTGATGGTAATATTGTAGGCCGCTTGGCCGATCATACTGCTGAGGCGTTGGCGCATATTCTGTGCCGCAGACTCAGTAAAGGTCAAACAGAGAATGTTTTCGGGTAGCGTATCGGTAGTGCTGAGGATGTGGGCGATACGGGTGGTCAATAGCTGTGTCTTGCCCGTTCCCGGTCCGGCAATAACTAATACTGGTCCGTCAATTGTTTTGACGGCCTGCGCCTGAGCCTCATTTAGGCCCGCAAGTGCTTCTTGATAGCTTCCCATGTGCTTCTATTGTAGCGTGTTTTGTAGAACACAACAGAAGGATAACGATGTAATTATTTCTTTTGGCACGTTGGGCAATCTTCTTGCTCGCCAAATTCGGTCATCCACTGTTCGCTGGCTTTCCACCATGGCTGCAGATCATGGAATCCAACCCAATCAGCAGCTTCACGCAGCCACCAGCCAATAGTACCGGTGAACTTCTTGTTGCCCCACTCTACGGCTGCCCAGCCATTGCCGGCGGGAATAACAGAAATGGGCTTTTTGGGCCTGTAAGCCTGTGGTGTTTTGCCCGCCGCACGGCGCTCGATGTCTTCGGCTACGAAAATACCGTCGCGTAGTGCAGTCTGAGCTAGACCGCTAAACTGTGTGTTAGCATTGTCGCCAATGACATACACGCCTTCTTCGGCACGGAGGAACTCGTCGACCTCCACCTTGCCCCGATCAGTTAACGCAAAGTTATTCTCTTTAAAGAACGGATGATTTGCAGTACCAGCGGTCCAGACGACAGTACTGGTAGGCATTTTTTGGCCACTGACCGTCAGGCTGTGCTCGTCGGCGCCCTCAACTGCCATGCCCAACTTGAGTTCAATGCCCAATTTTTCAAGGCGTTTTTGGACAGCACGCGAAATCTTCTCTGGGGAGCGTGGCAGCAACCGTGGCGCAGCTTCGATGATGGTAATAGACGGTTTTTTGTTGCGCAGGCCGTGGTTTTTCATGATCTTTGCAAGGTATTCCGGCAGGGCACCAGCCAGCTCGATGCCGGTTGGTCCAGCTCCGACAATCACAAAATTCAAATCAGGATCGGGTGCATTGAGCAAGCCATGCAGATGGTTCTTAAAGGCCTGAATCTGCTCCCACGACTTAATGCCAAATGAGTGCTCGGCCATGCCGGCAATGCCGAAGTAATTAGTTACGACGCCCATTGCCAAAACTAATATCTCGTACGACAATTTTTGACCATCAGCAGTAATGACCGTGTGATTGGCGCGGTCGAGCGTCTTGGCACTCCCCTGTACTACGTGTACATGGTTGGGGTTGACGATATCAGTTAGTGAAATGTTAGATTGCGCGTACAGGCCGCCGGTAGCGGTGTGATACAGCGCTGGATAGTAGCGAAAGGTTGACTGGTCCGACAGGAGTGTCACGGCAAAATCGTTATTTTTGCAGAGTTCGAGTGCTGTTTTAAGGCCGCCAAAGCCACCGCCCACAATAAGGACGCGTTTTTGAGAAGGAGTTTGTGTCGTCATGCTTACGATTATACAGATGTATGGCGCAAACGCGACCCCAATAGAAATTGAAAAAATCAGCAAAAAATGATATAGTTTTCGCAACATCGGTCATGGAAGAGCAAGCCGCCTATTTAGCTGACGAAGAAGAATCCTATTACCCGCAAAGTTTTGAAGAACTTTGTGCTAATTTTGAACACGCAGTTGCACAGGCGACGCGTGTTTGGCCGAACCATGAACATCGAGGATGGCCATTTGAGAGCCGGTTGGCAAACTTTTCGTACGAATGGCCAGCAATTAACGATGCCCTGCAGGATGACCGAACGGCTCCACGAGTGCTTGACCTGTATGACTCGCTCTATGCTGGCAGCCAGACGCGAATATGGCACCAGGGAGACGCTACAGACTTACGCGACCAAGTAGGACAGTTCGTCTATCGCGAGCCCGAACGCATGTATGCCTTGGCCCATTCCGAAGATGAAACAGTTGCTCGAGCAGCAACAAGACTACTCTTTCTGGGTGCAACTAATCAGCTGTTGGACAAGGAACGATCTGTGCAATTAAGCAGTCTTGCTCCTGCCATCTATCAGGAGATAGTTGCCGCCGAACAGCCTGATGAACTGTTGGAGCAGGGCGTCATCGAAGGTTTGTCGCGGGCACTCCTATGGTCTGGTGATGATATTTCTGGCAATGCGGCACGAGAAGTCCTGCGCACAATTGGTATATTTGGTACCAATCCCAAAACAGCACACATTGCCGAGGCAATCCGGGAAACAAGCGCAGCGAACTTGCTCGTTAATGTCGACATTCCACCGGCGCCAGAAAAAGTAGCGGAATATCTTATGAAGCCGGAAAAGTTAGTAACGGCAGTTATCGTAGAACGGCTGTTTCGAAAGACCGACTTTGATGGTGATAGCGATGAGGATTTTGCTGCCTGGCGCCAAAAGCTGCTGGCTCTCCACACTCGTACAATGGCAGACGGTACCGAAGCGACACTCTTGCATCATATATACCGGCAGGCGGAACACGCCTATTGGGATACCGGAAAGGCTCAGCGGCGTATTGGTGAAACGGTGCTGGCCCATGTTGCACTTGATGTCGAGGCTTTGGAAGCAGGCTGGAGCTATGGCCGTGGTGACGGCAGGTCATATCACTATCGGCCAGAAAGATACATGCAGATGAATCTGGAATGTATTGCGCAAATAGAAGATACTGAACCAGGTGCCACGGAATATTTAATGCGTCACCACAACATTCGTAACTTCAACAGATTGCCAGCAGAGATATGGATTAACCAGTACCGTAACCGTGATGATCAGATACGGCCAAAAGACGTTGTGCTTATGGCCCGTGCAGACCATAACGTGTTTTTGACCTTTGGCACCTTTGAACGGACTGCTTTAGAGCTTGCCGAACATGCTCAAGAAAGTGGGACCGATATGGTGGTTTTTGAGTGCGAGACAGTGTCGGATGTATTGCGAAGCCTCTTTGGGGTTAAATATCACTACAAGCAACAGATCTCGGGTTTGTACGCAGCAGTTCATGGCTGCGAATTTGGCATGTTCTTTAGTGATGGGCTTGACGGTATGCTGTCTACCGGTGGCATTCGTCGTTACGATGTGAAATCTCATGGCCTGAAGCATTTGCGGTCGCTATTTTTGCCGGAGGCTGAGGGTGTGCTGGCGAGTTGCTCAACTGGGCTGCCGGATGGCCCTGCAGCTGCACTCGCCGAACAGTTGCAAATTTCCTTCACAGGACCCGATGCAAATACCAATGTGGCCCGGCTTAATGCCCGCGCAAGTGGTAGTGGTACGACATTTGCGCCACAGTATTATGGTGCACAGGCGATTCGGCACGGCGCCTAAACTTGTTGCAAAAAATGCCCGAACAGTTTTAACTATAAGCAGTACAAGAATATAAAAAACTGGGCGACTATGGATCATATCGTTGCGTACACGCATCGTACATTCTTCTCACTGGCAAACCGGAATTTCCGTATTTTTTTGGGCGGCTACATCGTTTCGCTAACCGGCATTTGGGTACAGTCTGTGGCACAGGCCTGGCTTGTTTTGCAGATGACCAACTCCGGTACGGCCCTGGGTGCAGTGATAGCCTGCCAGTTTCTGCCAACGTTGCTTATCGGCGCCTGGGCTGGGGTAATTGTTGACCGCTTACCCAAGCGCTATTTGTTGCTATTGACTCAGGCAGTGGCCTTCGTGGTTACCCTGCTCTTTTGGTTTATTGTAGCAACCGATCATGTGACCTTGTGGTGGGTCTATTCATTGGCACTGGCTAACGGTATCGTGACAGCATTTGATATGCCTGCCCGCCAGACATTCATTTTTGAACTAGTTGGTGAGTCGCATGTTCAGAATGCCGTGACCTTGCTAGCACTGGTAGCTAACACGGCGCGTGTGGTAGCCCCGGCACTTGCTGCCGTGCTGTTGGTGTTGCCTGGCGTTGGTATCGCTGGCTGTATTCTTATTAATGCCGCAACTTTTATTGTCCTGATGTTTAGCCTGTTCGCTCTGCGATCGCGAGATATGTTTATCTTCCAGAAAGCTGCGCGGGCCAAGGGCCAGGTGCGCGAAGGTTTGCGCTATGCTATCACGAATCCGACGGTAAAAACCGTCCTGTCGGCGATGTTCCTGATAGGCCTTTTTACCTGTGAGTTCATGGTTACGTTGCCGCTCATCGCAAAGTATGCGTTTCATGGTAATGCCGGCGCCTATGCCGCTCTGGTGTCGGCCATGGGTATCGGCTCGATTATTGGCGGCTTGATTCAAGCCGGTCGTGCCGAGGCCCGGTTGTCGACGTTAGCCTGGCTGTCGACGTTGTTGGGTGTGTTCGTGACGGCTGCTTCGATGATGCGCAGTTTTGTGCTGACAGTTATCTGTCTGGCGCTTTCGGGTATGTGTCTGATTATGGTGACAACTGCCGCTAACGCTATGATGCAGCTGCACACCAAGCCTGAAATGCGTGGTCGCATGAATGCGCTCTGGGGCATGATTTTTATGGGTACGACTCCGATTGGTGGTCCTATGATGGGGTGGATTGCCGAGCATAGTTCTGCGCGACTGTCATTGGCCGTGAGCGGTATTGCAGCATTAGTGGCCGGTCTGGCTATTTATGGCTTTTTGGCTACCCTGCCACGGCGTCATCGTACGCAGGTGTTTGTGCCCGAACGAGCTATCGACTAAAACTGTCCTAGTAGGCAGGACCAAAATAGGTAAATGTTTCATATGTAGCCTGTTGCTTGCCGGGCAATGGTAGTCCTAGCTCTCGTGCCCGTTCGGGAGTAAAACAAAATAAATTATCGCTCAAATTGGTGAGCGGCGCTGATTCAAACGGAATAAGCTGCCCCAGAAAATGTCGAGTGTTAGCCAGGATATAGGGTATATAACCATGACTATCCAGCAGTGTTAGCAATGGTCGACTTTTTTGCATGTCAAACGGCGTGTATTCAGCAATAATGTCAGGTTTGTGGGCTGCAATGGTGTTCTCTGCACCGGCCAGCACCGCCGCCTCGTAGTCCTCGACATCTACCAGTATAATATTGGGCCGAATGGCATGTCTTTTGGCTTGGCTATCAAGCGTGTCCATAGCGATGCCCACTACATCGGCCTCGTCAGGACTTTCGGCGATGCGGGTGGCGCCAGTACTGTGTTCATGCAGTTTGAGCGATACTGTTTGCCGTTGTTCGCCCAGCGCAAAAGGGATCGGTGTAATAGACGTGATCGTGTTGTGTGCAATATTTGCCAACAGTGTTTGGTATGTTTGTGGATTTGGCTCAAAGGCAAATACTTGTTTTGCCCCGTTGCGGGCGGCAAAGATTGACATAAGACCAGTATGAGCGCCGACATCTACAAAGGTGGGTGGTGATGCAAATGACCGCAGCATCATTTTAAGCGTAGCCAGGGTGCCCGGCTCGTACGTGCCTAAAAAGAATAAATTACGCTCGATAGAGCCGCGTATCTCCGTATTGGTAGTGAGGTCAGCCTCCATTACAAAGTCATAGACTGTTGGCAGAAGTGCTTTGCCACTAAAAGCTGGCAATAACTCCAGGCCGGCTTTGTATTGCACCTGGATGCCGTTGACGTCTTTGCTCAAGGGATGCTCAATGATGTGGCGATTGATGCTGTGCATCAATAAAAAACGAGGATCAGCCGTAAAGTCAGTTATTTCCATAGATGTCCTGTGTAGTTTTTGTAAGAATCAAACCATATCAAGATAGCACAGGGTGTAAGGCAGCACCAGAATATAAAAAACACTCCGTGAGGAGTGTGGTTGCTTTGAATGTCTGTGGGGTCTTCGGAGGGAGGCTGTGCAGCTGGTGTGGTGATGTCGCGTGAGCGACGCACGTAGCTGACACAGACCTCCGTCCGTTCCCGTCTTGGTGCCGTTCAGGCGGTTGGTGCGGGCGTACCGGTTCTTGTCACGGGCGTTCTTCGGGGTTGGGTTCGAGCGGGTGCTCCGGGTTGCGGTACTCATCGAGCACACGGTCCAGCGTGATCCGCGGCCAGTTGGGGTTGGCGACGGTGCCGCGGTTGAGTACGAGGCTCATGTTGGCGACCGCCGAGGCCTTGTTGCGGAGGATCGTTGTGTCGTCGATGTTGTCGAGCGTTCGCTGCAGCAGCGTGGGGTCGATCACGATCGGCTTGTTGTCGGGGCCGATGTTGTCGACGAGGCGCTGGAATGCACCGTAGCCGGCGGACAGGTCGGGTCGCCTCTCGAACGTCGGTTGCCAGTCGTGGGGCTCTGGGCGCATCACGCGGCCGAGGGCCTGGCGGTTGTAGCGCTCCGGGAATCGGGTGCGCTGAAGCGGGTCGTAGCCGTAGGGCAGCTCGTAGCCGGGCGGCAGGTCGCCGATCAGGCTGCCTCGCAGCAGGTCACCCAGTTCGTCCCGGCCCGGGTCGGTGTAGTACCGCGGGTCGTAGCGGTCCGGCTGGTACTCGTCGCTCTGCGCGGCGGACTGCTCGGTTGCACTCGGGTCCTGGTTGTTCTCGGGCTCGCTGTTGGTCATCGGGGTGCTTCCCTTCTGGGTGTCTAGCGGGGCGTGTTGAGCTCGGAGTTGTAGCGGTGGCGCAGCCGTTCGAGGCGCTCGTGGTAGAACGAGTCCTCGACGGGCGTGGTAGCGCGGTTCTGCTGCCACAGGTACAAGAGCTGGTACGGAACCAGGCCACCGAACAGCGTCAGGAACGTGCGCAGCGCGTAGTACGCGAGACTCGCGGAGCGAACCTGTGCACGGTGGCGGGCGACGTTCAGACGCGTCTTGACTTCAAGGGGCCGGTACGGCAGACCTTGCGGACGCGAAGCACTGGGCGAAGAACTGTTCACCTGGCTCCTTTCCGAAGAAGTGACGTAAAAGAACGGATGTTCGCGGCGTTAAAACGCGGCACGAGCAGCTACCTCATGGGAGGATAACGAATATAATTATACAATAAAAGTGGCAAAAAATAAACCCTGGTGATTCTGGGGCATATGCTAGAAAATGATCTCACACATAGTTTACTGGCGTTGGACTATGGCTGAGCTTCGGTAACGATTATTGTAAGTGGCTTGATGACTTTTTGACCACCTGGAATATAGCCCATTACATTTCGTTGATAGGTACCGGGTGTCAGCAGGCTTGGAGATGCAACGACAGTAAAACTATAAACAGCCAAACGACCGTTCGAGGTGATATTGGACGCGGCAAAGATTCCAGTACCACCCACATATGCCCATTCCAGTGCTTGACCCGTCGAGGACGTTGCCTGAATGGTAGGGCTTACTGCACCGAGCGGGATAGTGATTACCGAAGGATTGAGCGTAAAGTCAATTGTTTCGGGCACGGGAGTAGGAGTAACGGGCGTGGGAGCTGTGGCGGGTTTCTTTGTTACCGCAGCGGGCGCTGGTGTAATCGCATTTGTTGCAGCCGGGGCTGATTCGGTGCTTCCAGCGATTTCTGTCGCTGCTGTTTCTTGTGGCTTTGTGGTAGTCTGTGGTTTTTCTTTGTGTACTGCTGCTGGTTTGGCTGCAGGTATTTCTTGATTATTATTTTGAGTAACTGCATACACTGATGTTGCGCCGGCGGTAAAAACGAGTATGCTTACGATAATTAATACCCGCCGTGTAAGAAGGCGGCGTATTTTTTGGACTTCTGTGGCGTTACTGAGGATATCTTTAAAACTCTTCATTTGGCCACACACTACCATAACTTCCCCAATATGACAAGATATCAGGTGGCTCTGGTGTTGAAAAATAAAGTTTTTATGGTATAATTTGCGCGAAATGAGACATACTGAATTTGCGTATGCTCCCGAAGCGACGTTTACGGCCTTCAGTGAGCTCGAACAAGCCTATACAACCGAAGAGACCGCCCTTGATGCGAGCCGTGTTCATGCATGTATCGATGCGGCTGTTGACGCTATGGGCGAACCACCCATCGACAAGCCGGTTGTTGTTGGCTTTGGCGATGCAACACAGCTGTGGTATAACGCCTTTCCGGAAGCTTGGCAGAACAAGTCAAGCTGGGATCGGGTGGATCCAGTGCCCGAGGAGGTTGCTCTTTTGGAATCAGGTCTGGCTGACATCCGCAGACAAGCCGCGGTACGACTGCGCGAGGCATATCCTGAGCACCAGATTGTGCTGGTAGGCCTCATGAAAACACCTCGTGTTGGTTTGGCCGAAAACGACCTCATTCTTAAATTGCCCATCGACGATAATCCAAACGGCTATCCCGAACCAGAAGCGGCAAAAATAGACCGCCAAAAGGCCCTGGACTACCTCTATGATTTGCCGGAACGAAGTCCACATATTGCCTATAATATTGTGGCCATCGATCCCTCGTCTGGGTGCCACGAAGGCAGACAGCTCCAAAAGCGGCTGCCAATTGTAACGCTTCAGGAGCGACTTGATGACCCCGAGTGCGAGCAAACGCTGCCAGAATCACTGCAGTATCTGCAACAAGCTACAACAGGACTGGAATTTTTAGTGCAGCACAATCTGCGATTAACCGATATCTGTCTCGAAAATATTGCTATTGATACTGAGCGTAATCAGGCCCTGTGGTTCGATTTTGACGGCTTGCGTGGCGCGGATGATGTTATGGAAAACTACACCGCTCGCATGGAATATTGGCCGCCGGAACGTCGGCCCAAGCCTATTGAAGACGACGATCAACTTATGCAGTTGTTTGGCAATGCGGTTAATACTGCCGATCGCCCCGAAGGTCCGATTGAGATATCAGAGATGATGTATGAGATGGGTGTAAATATTCGCCGACTTGCGAAACACCACGGTTCGACCAATCCTGATATATATGACTTGGCTGACATGCTGACTGACGATGACCCGGCACAGCGTCCTTCGTTAACTGAATTTCAGGAATACCTGACATATATCCGCCATCTTATTTGATGGTCATTGCTGTTCCGGCGCATTACGGTTAAGCTATAAGCATATGGATGAAATTACACAAACCCTTAAAAACAATGGCTTTACCGGCGATTTTGACGATAAACCCGAAACGCTCGAAACCTTTAGCCATGATGCCTCGATGTTTGAAATTAAGCCACAATTAGTGGTGGCGCCAAAAGATGCCGCAGATGTTGCGCGCATAGTTAAGGCCGTAGCCGAGCAAAAGGCTCAGCACCCGGAACTCTCAGTAACTGCCCGTTCAGCCGGAACAGACATGTCCGGCGGTGCTATTAATGACTCGATTATTGTCGATTTCAATAAATATTTTCGCACGATATCCGAAATAACAGCAACTACCGCCCACGCTCAGCCGGGTGTTTTTTACCGTGATTTTGAAGTCGAGACACTCAAATATAAGGCCATTATGCCGACCTACCCTGCCTCTCGCGACCTCTGTACTATCGGTGGCATGGTTAACAATAACTCCGGTGGTGAGAAATCACTCGAGTATGGCAAGACTGAAGATTTCGTGACCGAACTACGGGTGGTTTTTGCCGATGGTGTAGAGCGCACCGTCAAACCCCTGACCCGGATAGAATTAACGGCCAAGATGGCTCAGCCGGACTTCGAGGGCAAGGTCTACAAAGAACTCTTTAACCTCGTCGAGTCTCACTATGAAGAAATCAAGGCGGCCAAGCCGAAGGTGAGCAAGAACTCAACCGGCTATAACCTGTGGGACGTATGGGACCGCGAAACTGGTATTTTTGACCTGACGAAGTTGATCGTTGGTGCTCAGGGTACCATGGGATTTGTAACGGATATTCATTTCCGTTTGGTGCCAACCCGTCCGTACACCGGCTTGTTGGTTTGTTTTATGAAAGATATTGCCCCACTGGGCGAAATTATTAATAAGGTTGTCGAGCAAAAGCCAGCTACGTTTGAATCATTTGATGACGCCACGTTGTGGTTGTCGATTAAGTTTATGCCGAGTTTTATGAAGATGCTTGGTGTTGCCGGGTTTATCAAATTGCTGATCAGCCTGATTCCCGATGGCATTATGCTACTGCGCGGCATTCCAAAGTTGATTTTGATGATCGAGTTTAATGGTCAAACGCAGCAGGAAGTTGATGACAAGATCAACAATATGCATCGCATTCTCAAGCCCTACAAGATGGCAATGGAACGTGATGATACCGCTCAAAAGAGCGAAAAGTTCTGGCTGATGCGCCGATACAGCTTCCAGTTGCTTCGCTCAAAGGTCAAAGACAAGCATACCGCACCGTTCATTGATGACCTGGTTGTTAACCCACCACACCTGGTAGAATTTTGGCCGCAAATACGAACGATTATTAAGAAGTACGACCTGCTGGCTACGATTGCCGGCCACATGGGCGATGGCAACTTCCATATTATTCCCCTCATGAAGCTCGAAGATCCGAAGGATCGTGCCAAGTTGCTGCCAGCTATGAAAGAAGTGAACGAGCTAGTGTTGAAGTATGGCGGTTCACTGTCTGGTGAACACAACGATGGTTTGGTGCGTGGCCCATGGTTGACGCAAATGTACGGCCCCGAAATGGTGGCGATCTTTAAGCAAGCCAAAGACATCATGGATCCGCAGCACATTTTTAATCCGCACAAAAAAGCCTATGCCGACTGGGACTACAGCTTTAGTCATATTCGCGACCATTTCTAGGCAAACATAACAAGTATTGTAGTTGATTTTATTCTATTTTTAGTGCATAATATAAACTGTTCTTCGGAACAGACAATCCATCCAAGACACACAGAGTTTTGAGGGAGCGCGTCATGAACGCAATCACCCCCGCGTCGCCAGCCGCCGCCCCGTCCAACGGGACTGCCCCGTCGACCGGCCTGGTCGAGATCGTCGCCGAGTACGCCGAGGCCCAGCCCGGAGAGTTCGGTGCCGAGTTCACCAGCCCGCTGTTGGAGGAGTTCCTCGACACGATCAGGCAGATCCTCGACGACACGCTGACCGCGCGTCCGGCCTCGGCCCAGTCCTGCAACGTCGTCGCCATGCGCCTGGTGGACCCGCAGTGGAGCAAGCTCGTCAACGGTGCCGTCACGGTCCGCATCGGCAGCTCCAACACCACCAGCGAACAGCGCCGCTCGTTCATGGAACAGCTCCGTGAAGCGCTCGTGCCCCGCGGCATAACCCTCGTGGTTCCGCAGTGGGACATGAGCGACGAGCAGAAGGCCAACGAGGTGGACTACTCCGCCGCGGCCTGCTGACCCGTTCCGCACCCTCACCCCATGTCCGGCCGGCGGGCTGCATCTGAGCCTCCCCGCTCGCAGCCTGCCGGTACCGGCGCTCTCATTGTTATGTGCCTCTGCGCAGTTGTTTTCTTTTCTGAGCTTGGCTCAAAAAACACTACCGGATGGATTGTATGCACGTCCACGAATGACCAAAGTCGTGTTGATGAGTAAAATTCGAAGCATCGCGATCAAATGCATTGATATATTTGAGCATGATGCGAGAATTTTGGCTCCTATGCGAAGCATATGAGTACATCCATAGGATGTATGAGCGAAGCATATGAGTTCGTAAACGACGAAACGTGCCTCGAGCTATTTTTGCAAAATAGCCAAAAAGAATTTATAATATGTGCGTATTCCCACCCGGGAAACATGCAATTCATTCGCAGCGTCACGAGAGTGAGCCCATGAGTACCGACACCGCGGCCATCGTCGCCGACCCGACGCCCTCGAACGCCCCCGGCGTCTCGACCGCCAACCTGTTCCCCAGCAACATGGTCCTCCGCTTCGCCTACGGTCTCGCTGTCGAAGTCGTTCTCAACTTCGCGGCCTACACCTGCAATGAGGAGGGAGTACTCACCGAGAGCTATGAGCTCAACCCGGCCCAGCAGGCACTGATCGTGGAGGTCGTCCAGGATTTCTGCCTGGAACACCGCGAAGACCTCGGTCTGATGGGCCCCTTCTGGCGAGACGGCCTCAGCGTTCGCGTGGCCAACAACCCGGCCATGAACATGCCGCGTATGGGTGAGCTCCTGAAGGAGACCTTCGCCAAACACGGCATCACCCTGATCGACCAGCGGAGCCATCCACGTGTGCCGGTCCGCCGCTGACCCACTCCTGTTCCTTCTGCCGTCGGCGGAGCAGTTCGAGGATCTCTCGTCACCTGCTCCGCCGACCTGGCGAAGACCCCACCGCCCTCGACCTCGAATGAATTGCACAGCACCTACGAAGGCAAAGGCCATAATTATCCGATATTTTTGCCAAAAGTAGTAACTGAATTTATAATATCAGCGTATCCCATCTGGGAACACGCAATTCATCCGCACACAACACGAGTGGAGCTCTCTGCATGAGCAGCGCAGCCGTCCTGGACAGGCCCGTCACCACCCCGGCATTCGCCTCCGACAACGAGCTGTCCGATCACCGACGCAGTGCCTGTGTCACCTTCGACCCCACGACCACCGGCAAGTTCACCCTGCTCTTCAGCTGCCTCGCTGGCCGTACTGAAACCGGTGAACCGGTTCAACTGACTCCCAGTGAAGATCTGGAGCTCATCAGGGCCATCCAAGGCGTCGTCAACGACTTCTGCCTGGCGAACCTCGGTCTGCTGCCTATCAGTCGGCCCTTCTGGGTGGAACGTCCCTGTGGTGAACGCGACCGCATCCAGGGCGCAACCCGACGGTTCTGCGCCAAGATCGGCGACACCTTCAGCACCGGTCGTACAGAGATCGTCGACGCACTCCTCAAGGCCTTCGAGGTCGAGGAGATCACGATGACCGTCTTGTGGCCGGAGAACGTGGCCGCTGCCCACTGATTGACGCCGCCCGGTGGACTTCGGGAGCTTTTCCGAGTGTTCACCGGGGTCTGGCGCATCGCCACCTTTTTTGAGCTTTGCTCGATATGAAACGGATGAATTGCACAACACTATGCGTAGTGGTGCGTCGATAATTGCTTTTTTGCCTTGATTGCTTAATACTTAAGGTAATTATGGACGTATCGTGAAGGGGTTGAAAAAGACATGATAACCATCTCTCTCTTTATAGTGGGTTTTTTGCTGAGTGTGTACGCCTGGTTGGCGACCGTTGAATTTGGCATTTCCCTGCTGCAACTTCTGCCAAAGCTTAACACTGGCAAACTGAGCCGCCTTTTTACGCCACGGTGGGAGCTTGCTAATATCTTTTTAGTACTGGGGCTTATCGCCTTCGCAATTGCCTTCAATACGTCTCTCTCTGATGTTGCGCGAGACGTCTTGTCGACCCTTATTATTGGAGCTGCAGCTCTGACGCTACGAATAGGAACAGTTTTCTATCTGCTCTCGCACAAAAAAGACCGTCAGCAAAACCCTCGTGCAGTGGCAATTGCAAATGGCCTCTTTGCGCTGGCGAGTTGCATGGTGCCCGCCAGTCTTGCGGCCATTGGCATCTACTTCTTGATTGGCCAGGCATTTTGGATTACAGCAAGCGGCTGGGTGTTGATGGCTCTGGCGCTTGCTTTGATAGCAGCCTTGGCACTGTCGTTTATTTATTGGCAGGCTGGGACGCGCGCCTCGTTGCGCCTGCAGTGGGCATCGCGAATTGCTATCGCAGTATTTGCGGCTATCGCGGCCTTGATCGCTCAACTCATTATTCGTGACGACTCTCCACACTTGTTGTCGGCGCCGTTTGCGGTTTTTGTGTTGCTGGTGGCATGTACGCTCTTATGGCAAGGTGCCTTATTTACGACCAAACGCGCTGATCACGGCATGTGGTGGTATCTTTCGGTCGTGGCTCTTGCTACCCCGATATTATTAGCTCTGGCGAATCAGCCATGGCTGGTATATGGCCAGTACTTGTTGGCCCATTAGACTTTGACGAGCTCCTCGAGATAACTGCTCGGATACGGGTGTGGTACAATACAGGCTTATGAAAACTGTTGCGATTCAAGGCTATCAGGCCTCTTTTCATGATGTGGCCGCTCATGACATGCTCGGCAAGGATATTGCGGTTATTTCCTGTGATACTTTTGTTGAGGTGTTCAAGACGGTTGCGCGTGGTGATGCCGATTACGGCGTGGTGGCGACGGCAAACAGCATCTATGGCCCTATCCACGAGAGCCTACACCTCTTTGATCAGTTTGACGTTGCGGTGCACGACAAAACAGATGTCCTGGTAGAGCAATGTCTCATTACGGTTCCGGGCGCCAAATTCACTGATATTCGCCAGATATATTCACACCCGGTTGCCTTGGCACAGTGTAAAGACTACCTTGCCGAATACGTTCCAAATGCACTGCTGACATCGCACGCCGATACCGCCGGCGCAGTTGCCGACATCGCCGAGTGGAAGGACGTGCACATTGCAGCAATTGCCGGACGAGCTGCCGCAGAACTCTATGGAATGACGGTCCTTGCGGCTGGCATTCAAGCTGAAAAACGAAACTACACAACGTTCTTTTTGTTCACCAAAGCCTAACTAGTTTGAGCTGCTGCTGTCAGTAACGTCTGGTTGGTTTGCGCCAAGTATCACAACAAAATCTGCATTGTATTGTTGTGCTAGCGCGGCATCTGATGAGAAATGATCGCCAAAGAGTGACTTGAGCGCCTTTTTAGTCTCAGGCTTCTTGGCTCCAGAATTATCGATAACCGTAGTTGTCGCGGCACTGGCTGGCGCATCGCCAACTTGGGTAATGTTCATGCCCTTCTTGGCCATAAGGTCACCTTCGCGTTTGGCGAGACCAACAATCTCACCACCGTTCAAGACGACGACATTTGCAGCTTCTTTGCTGACTTTATTCGCGTTGAGTGTCTTGTTGATGAACTTCTGGATGTCGCTGTAATCATCAATACCAGCAGCAGGAATAAGCGCAGATTGTCCGCCGCCGGCTGTGTAATTAGCCAGAAGGTTCTTGCCGTCAGCGTCATTAAGACTGAGCGACTGAATACTGCTGCTCTTAACGTCTTTCATCAGGTAGTACAGGCTGGCGAGCTCATTCAGCTGGAAGTCAGTCTGGACATTATTGCCGATAGAATCCATGAGTTCTCCGATTTTAACCGGATTAGAGAGGGTTTTGGCACTAATAATCTTGTCTTTTAGGGCAAGCATCATCTGACGTTGGTGCTCAGTTCGGTCAAAGTCGCTGTTTGGGAACCCATATGCCCCGCGAACACCGTTGTAGGGGTCGCCGCGTGCGCGTGCGAGGTTCAAGGCAATCTGACCATTGAGATGGTTGACGCCATTGGCTAATTTGAGCGGTCCGCCTTCATTAGCTCGGAAACTTGGGTCATACAAACCGCGTTGGTCTTCACTTTGGATGTTGACGTCGATACCACCCACAGAGTTAACGGCATCACGAAATGCGCTGTAGTTTACTAATGCGTAATAGTTTATGGACACACCTAGATCTTCTGACAGTGTTTTCTCGAGGGCGCCCATGCCACCTTTGGGGTAGCCACTTTCGCTAAAAGAAGTAGCAGCACCGGTGGTGTTGATTTTGCCGGGCCCCATGCCAGGCACGTCAACCCAGAGATCGCGGGGAATACTGAGCATAAAGGCGGTGTGTTCTTTGGTATTAATGCTGACCAGCATAATTGAATCGGTTAGATTTTCACCACCGTGCCCTGCTTCGCCCGATGAGTTACCCGCAAGGAGGATATTGACGTGGCCGGTATCCTGACCCTTTAGCGGTACTGGTTTAAAGGCGCTCAAAACGTGCAGCGGATTGTTGTTGCCGAACACCTTGGCGGTGTTTCGGTAGACTTTCCAGCCAAGCCAGCCACCACTGAGGACAAAGAGTGCTAAAACCACAAGTGCACCTTTTTTGGTCAGGCGTCGCCATGAGCGTTTCGGCTTATCGGTTTTTAAGCCGGGACGCTTACGAAGACGTGAACTTTCTTTGACCGGAAGTGCTGTGTTATCAAGTGCAGACGCAACCGGGGTCTTGGGGCGAAAGTCACCAAGCGGACGGTGCTGTTCAACGTGATGACGTTGCACACCAGGGATCGCTTGTTGCGTACCAGACTGTTGCTGAGAGAAGACGACTGATCGTCGTTGACGACTTCGGACGAAGCCATCGATAGATTGCGGTCTTTGTCTTTGATTATCTTGCACGAATAAAAAATGTTCCTACGGTTTAGTAACTTTGAGACAAGTTCAAGTATACATGAGCGTGATTGGAATTACTGCCCCCTTTTGTCGAAACTACCACACTTTTTAGGTGTTGTTGGCTGGCGGCCGTGTTTTCTCACGACCCAACAGGGGCGCAGGTAGGGCACTTATCTAGTTAGAACAGGTTTTGACTGCTGATCCATTGGGTACCCTCCATTTGGTAATAAAAAAGGACAGCCATTGCTGGCTGTCTAGACTCACAATAGGGTTTTATCCCTAATGCTTACGCAAATGGCTGCCCATTTTCGGGATAAAACAGATAACCGAATTGTAGATTCTAGACTAGGATATTATAGCATCAGTTCAAGTTACTGTTGAGCGCTGCTAGCCTTTTGCGACTTAATCAAAGCTTCGTTGAGCTGCTGATTTGTTTTAAGAAGTTCTTGATTTGTTTTTTGGAGTTGGATAATTGTATCGTTCTTGTCACTATATTCTTTGTAAGCGGCAGCGTTAAATCTCATTTGATCTAAAATCAAGCCTATAAGTGCAACCACAATTGCTATCGAAGAAAGGATGACTGCCAGGATGATGCCAATGATTACCTTATCTAATTGCTCAAGTTTTGTTTTTATATTGCCTAACGTACCTTTAGGGATGGTAACTACTTCACCAGGATCGGCTTTAGGTATTTCAACGGTTACTTTTTTAGTCATCAGTAGATACCTACGATCACATAAATGCCGTCAGTAACTTCTACTGAAAAGTCTCGACCGACGTACTGGCTCAGGTCTACGCCGCCAAAACTAACACCACCTCCGAACCTAACGCCTGGCCCTATCTGAACGCCACCAATCCTTACAACCCTTTGCGGTTCAATACTACCGTCTGGATTTATTCTAAAGATGCTGTAGAAGTTTATTCTTTGAGCCATAACAAGATTATTGTACAGGGTTTCAGCTTATTAGGCGCACTTTAAGTTACTTGTTTAGATGGTATAAGTCTCGGGAAGCGGTACTTGTTCTAACTAGATAAGTGCCGCAGGTAGCTATTGCACAATAATCAAATTTGTACTATAGTAGGTTAAATTTACGATACGTAAAGATTATGAGCGAGTTCACCGTAGTAGCGTCAGAAGCATGCGGAATTGACCAAGAAATTGATCAAGCGGAACTCCTGGCGCAAGACATCCGAAATAAGACAGTTGAGCATTTTTTTGAAGCTTACCAGTCTATCGAGGCGTGCGCTGATCTAAAGGATCGTACCTATCATCTTGATGCGTTTGACGCATTCGCTGATTGCCTGCTGGAGCACCAACAGACTGGCGATCGCACCATTCGCGCTGCACTTACCTGGCCGCCTGGGGCTGGCAAGACATACTTTGCTGCTCGATTAATGCAGATGTGCGGTGCTGGTAAAGAACTGGTTGAGGGCGAGCCACGTCGCCGCTGGCTGTATGTCACGCACGAAACCCGCATTGCCGACCAGACTGCCGACGTTGTTAATCAGATTGCTCCCGAATTGCGCGTGGGAGATATACGAGACCACCACGACGAATGGGATATTATGCCGTTGACGGTTCAAAAACTGTGTAACGAATATGAGCGCTACAAAAACGGTCAGACAACCGACATCCCCTTTGAGGACGTTGACCTTATTTTTGATGAGCCTGACTGCTATGCACTTGGTTCGGCTACTCGTCCAGTTATCGAAGAGTTGCAGCAGGGTCGCATTTCGGTCGGTATGACCGCTACGCCAGAACTGTCGACTGGTGAGTCAACCTATGCCCTTTTCCCAGAGGGTATTGCCAATATTGGCATGCGCGAAGCAATCGAGGTCTACGGCATTTCACCGACAACACTGATATACACCATCAAAACTGGTGAAGTCATAAAGGTTGACTCGTTAAGTATCGATGGCGACTTTAGCAATAAAGACTTGCAGAAGCTGGCCGATAACGCCACGATCAACTCGTTTGTAGTGCGCATCGCGAAGCTCCTTGCCGGCCACAATGTACCAAGTATGATCTTTGGATTCCAGGGTGACGGCAGCGATCATCCGCGCCAGATTGCCAAAGAATTAGATGGCGCTCAGGTTTTTGACCGCGAGACGAAGCGTAATCGTATGCTGGCCGCTCGAGCAATCGGTGTCTTTAATAAGAATAACGCTGTGGTATTCAACCAGATGGGCAGTGGTGATCTGGACGTTATTACGTCTGCCCTGATGGGCCAGAGTGGATTGAGCCTGGAACAGATTCAGGCTGTTTTGCTGGTGCGCACCAGTGTTTCGTCACGTATTGTTGCGCAGCAATCCGGCCGACCAGGCCGTTTTGACAAGACCAAGCCGGGTGCGCCAAGTATTATTGTTCACTTTGACGTTTCAGCTCAAGACCAAGCCGGTCATGCCATAAAAACGGTTACGCCGTACGACATATTTGATGCCGAACCGCAAGAGGATGGGCCAACAGTTATCCGTCGAAAAATGGTAACCGGAGCGCTTCGGCCACCAGTGACGGCATTTGAGCGTCCGGATGTTCGAGACTTTCGTCGCACGGATCTACGACCGATAGTGCCGCCTGAGCAACTGATCGCTCAAGCTGAACGAGTGCAGGCTACTTACGCTCAGGTAATGCAGGAGCTCCGCACTGTTGCGGATGAAGCAAAGATTACTGCCGCAGAACGTACGCGTATTACAACGGCCCGACAAATGACCGAGGGCTGGGACGTCGGAGAAGTTGCACAACTTACCGGTGACATGACCGCTGATTATATTGTAAAAGTGCTTCGTAAAAGTCCGCATCCGACCTTTACGATCAA
>Ga0075365_10000049_pt1 | contig 38677 bp, 48 predicted proteins | sample EndMetdeltDD1765_FD_71387 | JGI IMG/M metagenome (GOLD analysis project Ga0075365, IMG submission 71387) | Populus endosphere microbial communities from Tennessee, USA - Endosphere MetaG P. deltoides DD176-5 | ecosystem: Host-associated > Plants > Roots > Endosphere | place: USA: Tennessee... | reverse complement strand
GCGCTACGGCACGGCTCCTGGCTCGACCGCGGTCATTGTGTTGACGGGTGCATTCAATGGCCCGCCGCACACTTGGCAGATCGTTCGGAACCACTGGCGATTCGTGGGCGACACGTATGTCGTCGACTACGCATTGCGGCGCTTTGACATGGCCGCGACCGTGAAGGCGGCCTACAAATGCGTCGCGCGCAAAAAGCAGTACGAGCAGGTCTTCGTCGTGGGGTACTCTCTCGGCGGGCTGATCAGCCTGTGTCTGCTGCGCTACGCCCGACTGTACGACCCGGAGCTCGCCGAGAAGCTCAGGCTGCTACCGTCCGACGCGCCGCTCGGCACCTGCCACCTTCGGATCCCTGGCGGAGGCATGGTGCCGCCGAAGCTCATGAAGCTCTGGCTGGCACTCGCGGCGCTGGTGCACTTCGTCCACCTGGGCCCGCTGTTCAATCGGCTGTCCCGGTGGGTCGCCAAGGTGATGTTCGTCCCGGCACCTGTCGAGATGCACGATCCGCGCATGGACAAGCAACTGCTGCAGGAGCACATGGCGTTCCTGCGCGGTAACAAGCTGTCGCTCGTCATCGAGCAGATCGCCGCCATCACCCAGCAGAAGCCGTTCACGCAAGATGAACTCGGCGACACGCCGGTCTTCTACCTGCAGTGTGGCGACGGCAGTCAGCCGGACACGCTGTCTGCGAACGGCAGGCTCAAGAACAACCCGGACGCACCCGACAAGGTCATCCTGGGCGACGCTGCCCGCGAAGACTGGCGAGGACTGTTCCCGGCTATGGGTCATGCCTACGTCGGTCCGAACACCACGCATGTTGCGGTGGTCGAGGGCTGGCGTGCCTGGGAAGACGCGTCGAGAGAGGGGACGAAAGCTCTGCTGAGCTAGTCGTCCAGGAAGGTGCGAGAGGCCGCTCGGAACCCCAACGGGGAATCTGGGCGGCCAATTGCATATCTGGTGTTTTTAGATTTTATATTCTGCCGGTTTTGCTTATACTTATGCTATGAAGAAAAAGCTACCGGCAAAGAAATTGAGCGTAACAACTATAATGGCAGCCTCTGCACTTGTGATAGCAAGTGTGACATTCCTTTTTGTTTTAAAGGTTAACATGGACATGAATCTTTGGAGCCAGTCTGACATGCAGAATGATATCCAAACCATGGGTCGCACTGCACGGTTTGAATTTTGCTATGATCACGACATCCGTCCCTGCGATGACATCTCAATTAAAGAGTTTAACGACAAGCACGACGAAGACGAACGATTTAATCTGCAATAAAAAGCAGCCCCCGAATTTCTTCAGGGGTGCGATCATAACGTAGGACTTGTTATAAAGTAACTATAGCATACCTATCTAAAAATGCCAAATAAAATAGACAGACCAGCCGATCTGTCTATTTTACATGGTACGCGAGAGAGGACTTGAACCTCCACGCCCGAAGGCACTAGCTCCTAAGGCTAGCGTGTCTACCAATTCCACCACTCGCGCTTACCCGACTACTATACCAAATTTTTTATAAATGTGAAAGCTGTAAAATGATCACGCTTGTGCTATCATTAAAACAAATGAGAACAAGGGGTAAATAGGAAGAGGCGTATGAGTAAGGTTGCTGCGTATCTGCAAGAACATATTTTAGGTGAAGTTACGACAAATCCGGCGACGCTCGAGGCGATGAGCACGGATACGAGCGTGCTGAAAATCATGCCGGAAATGGTGATCTATCCCCGTGTAACTAACGATATTCGCAAGGTTGCGCGCTTTGCATGGCAGTTGGCCGAAAAAGGACACATCATGCCAATTACTGCCCGCGGAACCGGTACAGACAAAACCGGTGGTGCGATTGGCAAAGGGGTAATCCTGTCGTTGCCCGCTCATATGAACAAGATTTTTGAGTTCGAGCCGAAGCAAAAACTTGTGCGGGTGCAGCCGGGACTCAGCTCGTCTGCGCTAAACGGTGCATTGCAGCTTCATGGGGTTGCGATCCCAACGCTTCCCGCGCATGGCGTGTACGGAACGATTGGCGGTGCCGTGGGAAAGAATGCAAGCGGTCATATGTCGGCTCGCTACGGATCAACGGCTTCGTGGATTCATCAGCTAGAGGTAGTCCTGGCAAATGGTGATGTGCTGCAAACGGGGCGCCTCAGTAAGCGCGAGTTAAACCGCAAAAAGGGCCAGCAGAATTTCGAGGGCGAGATCTATCGTACGATTGACGGTCTGATCGAGGATAACAAGCAGCTGATTATTGAAAAATTAATGAGCGACATTCGTGATAATGCCGGCTACATGGCCATTGCTGACGTCAAACACCGTGACGGTTCGTTTGATCTGACACCGCTGATAGCTGGCAGCCAAGGTACGCTTGGTATCATTTCGGAAATGATCATGAAGACGGATTTTGTCAGCATGAAATCCGGCGTCGCGGTGGCGGCGTTTAGTAGCCGCGAAACCGCACGTGATGCGATTGACCAGATAAAGACGCTCAACCCGGCGTCGCTCGAATACTTTGACGGTCAGCTGTTCACGCATGCGGCCGAACAAGGCAAAACATATGAGGTCTGCAAGGACATCGTGGGGAGTGTCGGTGTCGTCGTTGTGGCGGTGTTTGATGACTTTAGCGAGCGTATCCGCGCCAAGAAGCTAAAGAAGATAACCAAGCTGCTCGCTGCGGTTGATGCAACGGTCAAAGTGGCTGACGGCGACGAAGCCGAGGAACTTTTGGCGGTGCGCGAAGTGACGGCATTTGCCGGTAACCAATCCGCCAAAGATATTTCTGTGCCGCCGCTTTTTGACGGTGCATACGTAGCACCGGAGCGCTTTGAAGATTTTGCGACCGCCGTGGCGGCACTTGCCGAGAAATACCACGTATCATTACCGTTATATGGTAACGCGCTTGAAAGTGTGTATTCTGCACGACCACTGTTAGAGTTGCACAAGATCTCCGACAAGCAAAAGACCTTCAAGCTTTTGGATGAGTATACTAGCTTGGTCGACCATCATAGCGGACACTTGATCGGCGAAGATGGTGAAGGTCGAGTAAAGGCGCGTTTCGCGTACAAGCAGCTGGATGACGAGATTCTGACACTATTTGCCGCGGTTAAATCGGCGTTTGATCCGCATGGTATCCTTAACCCGGGCGTCAAGCAAGAAGACGATTTAAAGCAGCTAGTAACTCGGCTGCGTTCGGGATATGACAACGCAGCGTTTGCTGATGCGGTTCTCTACGATTAGACTTGAAAAACCACCGTTAAACCGTTATCATAACGTAGTCACGCGCGAGTGGCGGAATTGGTAGACGCGCTAGCTTCAGGTGCTAGTGTCCCTCGGGACGTGGAGGTTCAAGTCCTCTCTCGCGTACCACAACAAGAGCCGACCTTTTTGGTCGGTTTTTGTTGTGTTGGGTGCATTGACAAAAATACATAATAATATATAAAATGTGGATTGACCCTGCAGTGCTACGTAAGGAAGGTCGCTATGGCCGGTAAGGTCGTAATGGGAACGCTTAACCCGTCGTCGCGAGCCAGGCTCGATGCGATGATGGAGGATGCGGGAGAAGGTTGTTCGCTGGTCCTCCTGCGTGCGCCAATGGTGCTGGCGTACGAAAACCTCGACGGAGAAGTCGAGCAGCTCGATGTCCCCAGCCGCACCGAGATGTCCCTGTTCGTCAACCGTGAGGGTGGTGAATTCAGCCACCTGCTGAATCACATCTCCCGACGTACTCACATCACGTTCTTCATCTCGGGCACGTACCAAGTGAGCGTCATGAGCGACGGGGTGCTCGAATGGTGTAACCCCGAGCGGATGCGTGTTCAGTACGACTTCCGGCCGCCGCGAGCGTACGCCGGCGCACTGTAGGGCATTCGGGTGTGTCCGCGACCGTTTAAACTGGTCGCGGACACCCCGGTGTACCCTTTGCTACAATGAAATTATGAATGAACCAGTAATAGGTGTTGAACCACACCCAAAACCCTGGCCAACTGATCCAAAATTTGACGCGACGCTTCTTGCCGAGGGAGACCGTCGCAACGTAGAAGATAAGTACCGGTATTGGACGGTTGAAGCGATCAAGGCCGATCTGGATAAAAGCCGGGTGGATTTACATGTGGCTATTGAAAACTGGCAGCACGACCTCAATATTGGCACGATTGTCCGCAATGCGAACGCGTTTAACGTGGCAGCCGTGCACATTATTGGCAAGCGCCACTGGAATCGCCGCGGTGCGATGGTGACCGATCGGTATCTTGAAATCGTTCATCACGCGACGGTGGCGGAATTTGTAAAATCTATGAAAAGTCGATCGATTATCGCGGTCGATAATCTACCCGGTGCAGTACCATTGTCGCAAACTACGCTGCCAGTAAATGCAGTACTGGTGTTTGGCGGGGAGGGCCCTGGTTTGAGCGAGGAAATGCGTGCCGCAAGCGAACGTATGGTGATGATCGAACAACTTGGAAGTACGCGTTCTGTCAATGTCGGCGTCGCCGCGGGAATCGTGATGTACGCATGGCTAAACCAGCACGTTCTTGCAAAATAGTGTAATTTTCATCATACTATAAGCATGAGCGTAACCAAATATCCCTATCCGGTCACGTTGGCCTACGAGACATTTACGCCTTCTGGCGAGGTCGTTCGGGCGCTCGGCGATCTTTTTGAAGAGGGAGCCCAGCCGGGCAACCCCGAGCTGCTTACGACGAGCCGCCGTATATTGGATCAGCAGGCGTTTCGCGCCGGTCAGTATGACGTACAGCTTCGCGAGGCTGCAAAGCGCCTCGATGGCGAATTTGGACGAAAAGCGTTGGCATTTAGCGGGCGCACTGCAGAGCTGGAGCTAGGAAATGGTGACATGCGTATCTTTTTTGAAGCAACTCCGCAGATCGAGCTGGATCGAGCCGTGCATGCTATGATTCCGCTTGGTGGCCTAAAAGAGCGTATGATTGATGGCAATGGCGCATTGTATCTTGATATAGCCAGAGGATCTTTGGCGCAGAGTGTCGCTCGGCGACGCAACGCGTTAATGGAATTTGGCGTTCGTGCCCGCCATATTACGACAAAAGAACGCATGACAGTTGCAAACCCGCGCATCGTAACCCGCAATGTCGATGCATATCCGCTTGTAAGGCCACCAGAAGCCCCTCGTGTGCCAGTGGCATATAACGATTAATCTGGTATACTTAGCTTATGACTGTTCGTATTCATCATCTGCATATTCTGCCGAAGCTGATCGGATAATTTCTTTTTGCAAAAATAAATGACGCCGACACGCTTCGGCGATTTATTTTTATGACAATAACTAACGAGGAATATATCCGTATGACAAAAAGCTTACCCTTGCAATCTGATGCTAAAAATGCAAAAATAACCCCAATGAGTACGTTATCATCACAGCCCTACAAAGGGACGCGCGATTACTATCCTGCCGAAAAACGAGTGCAGAATTATATTTTTGATAACTGGAAACGGGTCGCCCGACGATTTGGTTACGAGGAATACGGCGCGCCGTTACTTGAGCCGCTTGAAGTTTACGCTGCAAAATCCGGCCAAGAGCTTGCGAGCGAGCAAACGTATACGTTTACCGACCGCGGTGATCGCACGGTGGCTATTCGCCCGGAAATGACACCTTCAATTAGCCGTATGGTGGCCGCTAAGCGCCAAGAGATGGCATACCCTGCGCGCCTGTTTAGCATTGCGAACTTTATGCGCTACGAGCGTCCGCAGCGTGGTCGTGAGCGTGAGTTTTGGCAACTGAACACCGATATTTTTGGTGTTGATGGCGCGCTTCCCGAGGCAGAAATCATCACGATGGGCGCGGAGTTTCTGAAAGTTTTTGGCGCGACGGATGACATGTACGTCATTAAAATCAACAACCGCAAAGTGATCAATTTCATGATGGCGCACTATTTGGGGCTCGACGCGGTGCAGGCGCAGCTAATGATCAAGCTGTTCGACCGTAAGAATAAAATCAGCAATGTTGATTTTCGTGACCAGGCCATCGAGATTTTTGGTCACGAAGCAGCACCAAAAGGTCTGGCGAAGATCTCGGCGCTACTGAGCGCAAAAAGCATGGCTGAATTACCAGATGAGATCCGCGAAAATGAAGCGGTGCGTGAAGTTCAGGAACTTTTCACGCTGCTTGATCAAGCGGGCGTAAAGAATGCTATCTTTGACATTACCCTTATGCGCGGGTTGGACTACTACACTGGTACGGTGTTCGAGTTCTTTGATATGCACCCAGACAACAACCGCTCGCTGTATGGTGGCGGTCGTTACGACGGGTTAGTCGGCCTGTTCGGTGCCGAGCCGATCTCAGCGGTGGGTATGGCACCTGGCCTTACTATGACCGAGCTGTTTTTGGACGTCCATGGCCTACTGCCAAAGTTTTCGTCAACGACCGAGGTCTACCTTGTTGTTCTAGGTGAGGCATTAAAGGGCGCGATGAAGCTGGCAAACGATTTGCGGGATGAAGGAGTGAACGTTGAACTTGACATTACCGGCCGCAAACTCGACAAACAGCTTAAAACTGCGGTGAAAAAGCAGATTCCATTTATTATATTCGTCGGAGAAGAAGAGCTGAAAACCGAAGTCTATCCGTTCAAGGACACGGCAAGCAGCGAAGAGCAAAAACTCAGCTTTGAACGCATCGTCAGTAGCGTCAAAGACCGCCGCCGCAAGAGCACGGACGACCTTGACGATTTGTTCGAGTAGATTACATCTGTTATAGTAGTCCGAGTATGAAGACTACCGTTAAACATTTATCTGACACCAAGGTCGAGCTGACGATTACGCTCGGCAAAGAAGAGCTTGAAGCGGCTGAACAAGTTGCCCTGACAAAGCTTGCCAAAGAAATTAAAGTCCCTGGTTTTCGCAAGGGAAACGTTCCTGCGAGCGTAGCCGCAAAACACGTTGATCCTGCGATGCTTGGCCAGCAGACGCTTGAAGACGCGCTTTCAAAAGCCGTGGCCGATGCCTACACTAGCGAGAAAATCCAGGCGCTCGACCGTCCTGCTGTCGATGTAAAAACCTACGTTCCAGGCAGCGAACTGGTCTTTACTGCCGAGGCTGAAATCTTGCCAAAGGTAACGCTGGGTGATTACAAAAAACTCAAAGCTGAAAAGGCTAAAGCAACGGTGACGGCTAAAGACGTGACCGAAATCATCGACCGCATGCGTCAGGGCATGGCCGAAAAGAAAGACGTTGAGCGCGCCGCTAAAAACGGTGACGAAACGATCATCGACTTTGTCGGTAAAAAAGACGGCGTTGCGTTTGACGGCGGTACTGGCAAGGACTACCCATTGACACTCGGAAGCGGCTCGTTCATTCCAGGGTTTGAAGAGGGTATTGTTGGTAAAAAGCCGGGCGAGACATTTGATTTGGAAGTCACGTTCCCAGCCGACTATCATGCGGCTGATCTAAAAGGCGCCAAAGTGACGTTTACGACAACACTAAAGGCCGTTAAAGAAGTCGTACTTCCAGAGCTTGATGACAAGTTTGCCGCAAGCACCGGTTCGTTCAAAACCGTCGACGAACTAAAAGCCGACATCAAGCGCGAAATCCAGGCACAAAAAGACCGTGAAGCTGGCGAGAAACTTAAGGACGAACTGGTCAAGCAACTTGTAGAAGTCAGCACCGTTCCTGTTCCTGATATCCTGGCGAAAGACCAGGCCGAGTCTATTGAACGTGATATGACCCAAAACCTGATGTACCAGGGCCTGACGCTCGAACAATATTTGGAGAACAAGGGCTTTTCAAGCAAAGAAGAGTGGCTTGATACCGAAGTCAAGGACGCGGCCACGAAGCGTGTCCAAGCCGGGCTTGTCCTTGCGGAGCTGAGCAAGGTCGAGAAGATCGAAGCAACCACTAAAGAGTTGGATGAGCATGTTTCTTTGTACAAGAAGCAGTATGCCAACAACCCACAGATGGTCGCGCAGTTTGACCAACCAGAAGCGCGCCGCGATATCGCTAACCGCTTGTTGACCGAAAAGACCGTTGACCGACTCGTCGAACTCAACGCAAAATAATATCACAGCAAAAAACGAAATACCCCGCCAGCCAGGCGGGGTATTTCGTTTCCAGGCTGGGTGGCGGGGGCACTCATCCGTCGGTGATGACGCGACCATCGGGCTCGATCATGACGCAAGGCAAGGTGGTCTCGATGATCATTTCCCATCCGTCGCGACGTCGAAAGCCGGTTATCGTGACAGCAACACTGCGGAGTACCAGTGTGTCGCCCATCATGAGTCCGTGCGATTGCGAGTCTTGCGGATGGAAGGTCATGCTCGATGGCGTAATGCCGCTGAGCATCCCATTCAGGCTGCTTTCGCCGTAGCAGAGTGCTGAGCGTCTGCGAATCTGCGAAAATCGAACCTCGACATAGCCGTCGCCGGCAAACATTTGCGCAGCTTGAAGCAGTAGTCGCGAGGGGATCGGCGGCTGCAAGGATTGCGGTGCGACTCCTGTGACGACGAACGACCGACGTACCCAGGTGGCGGTCAGAACGTTTGCATTCGAGCTGCGCAGTTGGATATAGCGGCCGAGTACTGCATAGGCAAAGCGTAGCATGACGTCTCCCGGATTTGGATGAAGGTGCTATTTGCAATATAGCACACAAATAAGAAGGCCCCGCACGCGGAGCCTTCGGCTCGACACGGACGGGGCGGATGGGTGCGCTGTTAGCGCTTGCTGCGGGGGGCGACCAGCCGGAACGTCATGACGCGCATCGTGCGCCAGCACTGCTTGAGTACCGGAGGAAGCACGAGTGCCGCGAGGACGACGACGGCGAGCGCGCCGGTGCCGGCTGCCAGGGCGAACTCCGCTTCGCCCACGAAGGGAGAGGCGGGGATGAGGTTCCAGAACGACGGCGTCACCTCGGCTCCATCGAGCCGGCTGAAGACGGTGTCGTTCTGCATCCAGACGACAGCGGAGGCTGTGTACGCCACGGCGACCAGAACGGTCAGCATGAGCGTGTAGCCAGCGGTGGTCATGGCACGGGTTACGGCAGGGCTTTGCATGTGCGAGCTTCCTTTCCTAGAAGTCGAATTACATTTAAACACAAATTAGTTAAAAAGTCAATACCCACGGTTGAGAAACACTGGCACTCGCTTGCATGGAGTGCTAAATGAGAGGTATACTAAGAATATGAACAAGCCAACAAGTTATTTAGTTCCAACAGTGATCGAAAAAACACACGACGGCGAGCGCGCCTTTGATATTTACAGCCGACTATTAAATGAACGCATCATCTTTTTGGGTGAAGATGTGAACGAAGCCTCGGCTAATACCGTAGTGGCGCAGCTGCTGCATTTGGCGTACGCCGACCCTAAAAAAGATATTAAGCTCTATATCAACAGTCCTGGTGGTGCGGTGTACGACGGCATGGCGATTTACGACACGATCCAGTACATCAAGCCGGACGTGCAGACAATCGGTATTGGCCTGCAGGCGAGTATGGGCGCATTTCTGCTTGCTGCTGGCACGAAGGGCAAGCGATTTGCGCTGCCAAATAGCCGCATTATGATTCACCAGCCATCTAGTGGTACGCAGGGAAAAGTATCCGATCAGGAGATTACACTACGCGAACATATGTTCTTGAAACAGCGCCTGAACGAAATTCTGGCAAAAAACACCGGACAAAAGCTATCTAAGATCGAAAAAGACGTCGACCGTGACTTTTGGATGAGTGCGGAAGAGGCAAAAGTCTATGGGCTGATTGACGGTGTCATAGAAACTGCTTAGCTACTGACATTGACATAATTACAATAATATAGTAGAATGCGAGCGGACAGAAATCTCGACCAAGGAATGAGGCTGTCATGGCTCCTTACTGGGCTGCGGCCCTGCTCGTACTGACGACCGGTCTGGCCGTAGTGGCTGGGCTGACTGTCGTCGCACTGACCGAACGCATCCCCCGTTCCGGGGTCGTGCCGATCGGCGTGTTCGCTGCTGTGGGTGCGGGGCTGTTCGCGGTAATCGCTGCGGTCACCTGCGTCCACTTCTACGTCTACAACTTCTACCCGCAGTGGTGGGTGGACGGCTTCATGAAGCCGGTGGACATAAGTGCAGGCGTCATCGTCGCTCTGTGTGCGATCGGCGGGTTGGCGGCGACGGCTAAGGAGCGCTACTTCTAAGCTCCTCGCCGCGCCGTTCGGGATTTCCTTCGCTCTGAGCCTTGGCGCTTGGAGCGAAGGTGTCTGGCTTTCCATAACTGTGTAGTTATGCTGATGAGTCCAAAAGGACGAAAAAGCTACCGGCGTTCCGCCAAAATGCCGCTGAACCCGCTAAAGTTGTGAGGGTCGCCTTTTTGACGGGTATGCCCTGATTTTGGAGCAGTATGGCTGGCGAGAATTTTAAAACCGTTTGTCTCTAGCTCGGCCTCGGTTTGTTCGCATGTTACGGATACTGCGTCAATATCCTCTTCGCCGACACGATAGCCGCTTGATTCATCCGTTTGACGCAGATGAATGATGCGCCTAGTGGCCCTGCAGACCAAGGCGATATCTCGCCTCCAGGCGTCGATGGGATCCATCTCTTCCTCTCCGTCGGTGGGGTCACGCGACTCGGCTACATAACTTAAGGATAATCCGTCTGCCATAGCTTCCGTAAGGTGGCGGATATGTTGTTGGCCAAAGGTGGCGATGAGGGCGGTTCGGCCGAATGCACCACGCCAGGCAGGATGGCACTTGGCCATGTGCTCTTGATGGGGTGTCCAGATACCAAGATCACCCCTGTGGATTCTTTTCATTTCTTCTTCGGCGGCAATGACGTTACTCTCGCTGACATCTGTTACGTGCAGGCGGCCGCCTCGGCGAACCATGGGCACCATAAACGCAGGTCCGCGCATCACACCTCCAACTCCCAGCTCGATTACTGAGTCGAGCGCTCCGATCAGTTCGTGTTCCACTGCGCCGTTGATAAGCGCCGCGTCAAGTGCGGCATCTTCCTCGGATAGCTTGGCGTAGTTCTCTATGTTGTATTGCTGTCGTTGACTGGCCGTCCATTCAAAATCAGTTGGGGCGTTGGGGAATTCGTAGCTCACTGTCGTCTCCTGTAAAACTTGCGTTTTACGAATGTAGCGTCATATGGCCAAGTAGTGTAAACTGTTCATCATAATGAACAACAGCAATGACATGCATCGAATTTTACAGGACCTTAACCTTAATCAGGATGAGGCGAAAATCTACGTTTCTTTGCTCGAGAAGCCGAACACCCATTTGCAACTTGCTCGCATAACTGGAGTTAATCGCACGAAGGTGTACCGGCTGGTCGAACAGTTGGAAAAACGCGGCATCGTATCTCGTCGGTCGGATGATCGCGGCGTGTTTTTAGTGGCGAATGACCCGAATGTGTTTGAGATTGAGTTGACCGTTCAAGAGGAGAGGCTCAAGCATCGGCGCAGAGTCTTGGAAGATGCCGTTCCGGAGTTACGTTCGTTTTATAACGATGCGAAAAATCCATTTGTTATTCATACGTATGAAGGGCAGGAGGGGCTGCGTCAAATGCAGTGGCATGAGCTTGAGACAAATGGCGAGTTATTAACATTCGGGAATACGACCCTGGAGGATATGGTGTCGGACCATCACTGGGCGGAGAGAATGCGCAACCGAACGGTGGAGCGTGGCTATCGCATACGCGAAATTTATAACGAGTCTGGTCGAAGCCCTGATTTTACGACAAATCCTGACTATCTTGCGCTTTACGAGGCCCGCCGCGTATCAGAAGCTGAACTTCCGGTTGCGACCCCGATGGTCATCTATAACGATACGGTTGCGATCTATCAGTTTACCGACGGCAAACGCGTGGGCGTGGAGATTATCAATAAAGGTTTTGCGCGTACAATGAAGAGCGTATTTGAACTGTATTGGAAGTCAGCTGAAAAAATTGATTATTAAAGTGATTTACCTCTTGACGATTTGTCCTGTTTGGTTCACAATGGGTACTAAGAAGTAGTGTAGTTGTGGTTATTTATGTCTCTTGAACGGTGGCACGGAAAGAGACAATCGCAATTAGGGAATCTTCGGCGCCGATTCTACCAATCACTAAAACAATTAATTGCGAGGAGCAAAGCGTGGCAAAAACCAAGCCTACAGCGGCTAAGCGTGTCTTTTTCACCAAGGATGACACTGCCTTACCGTTACCAAATCTCATCGCTCACCAAAAAGACTCTTGGCGTGAATTCGTCGAGACTGGTTTGAGCGAAATATTTGCAGAACTTAACCCGATCGAGGATTACACCGGTCAGAAACTTGAACTTCGTTTCAAGGATTATGCCTTCCAGAGTCCAAAGACCAGCGAACAAGACGCTAAAGAAAACAACCTCACTTTTGACGCGCCGCTTCACGCGAACGTTGAGTTGACCAACAAGGTTACCGGCGAAGTGAAAGAACAAGAGATCTACCTGGGAGACTACCCATGGATGACCGACCGCGGTACGTTTGTGATTAACGGTACGGAGCGTGTTGTCGTTTCGCAGCTTATCCGTAGTGCTGGTGTGTTCTTTACTGCTGACGCCGCTGGTGGCCGTAACAACTACGGTGCCAAGCTTATCCCTGGCCGTGGTGCATGGCTCGAATTTGAAACCGCGTCAAACGGTACGATCTATGTAAAGATTGACCGCCGCCGCAAACTGCCTGTCACTACATTGCTACGCGCCTTGGGCCACAGCAAAACCTCTGAAATTAAAAGTCTTTTTACCGATGTTGACACCGGTGATGTAAAGTACATCGACGCAACCCTCGAAAAAGACGCTGCTCGTGGTGCTAACGAAGCACTGATCGAAGTCTACCGCCGCCTGCGACCAGGCGACCTTGCCACCGTAGACAACGCTCGCAGCATGATTGAGCGCATGTTCTTTGATTTCAAGCGCTTTGACTACAGCCGCGTCGGCCGTTACAAGCTTAACCAGCGCCTTGGCCTTGAAGTTGCAAACACGACTGAAAACCGTGTTTTCCAGATGAGCGACCTTATTGCGATCATCAAGGAAATCATCCGCCTCAACAACACGCAGGAAGCTGCCGATGACATCGACGCGCTTTCAAACCGCCGCGTTAAATTGGTCGGCGAACTTGTTGCTCGCCAGTTCCGCGTTGGTATGCTCCGCATGCAGCGAAACGCAATGGACCGCATGTCAATGTCTGATCTCGAGACGGTGACGCCAGGTCAGCTGATCAACGCTCGCCCTGTGGTCGCTGCTGTTCGTGAATTCTTCGCAAGCTCACAGCTTAGCCAGCTGATGGACGAGGTGAACCCTCTTGCAGAACTTTCACACAAGCGCCGTCTAAGCTCGATGGGTCCTGGTGGTCTATCACGCGAGCGCGCCGGCTTTGACGTTCGTGACGCTCACCCAACGCACTACGGCCGCCTTTGTTCCGTAGAGACGCCGGAAGGTGCCAACATTGGTTTGGTACTTAACCTTGCAACTTACGCCCGCGTAAACGAATATGGCTTTATCGAAACTCCTTACCTGAAGGTTGTTGACGGTAAAGTAACCGACGAAGTCGTCTATCTTGACGCTTCACAGGAACTCACCGAAGTTATTGCCGACGCCGGTGCCGAGCTCAACGAAGACGGTACGTTCGTTGACGAACGCGTAAGTGCTCGTAATAACCTCAATCCAGAGCAAGTCGACGTTGCCGACGTTACCTACATGGACGCTGCTCACAAGCAGATCCTTGGTTCAACCGCATCACTCGTGCCGTTTATCGAGAAAAACCGTGTTGACCGCTCGTTGACCGGTTCAAACATGCAGAAGCAGGCTGTTCCACTTCTTACACCTCAGGCGCCAACCGTCGGTACTGGTATCGAGGCAGAACTTGCCAAGAACACCAGCCAGTTGATCGTTGCCGAAGGTGACGGCGAAGTGACTCGTGCTGACGGTGACGAAGTTCACGTCAAGTACAAAGACGGCGTAAAAGTTTACGAACTCGTACACTTTGCAAAATCTAACGACGACCGTTCGATCAACCAAAAGACCCGCGTTATGCGCGGCGACAAGGTAAAAGCTGGCGACGTCCTGATCGAAGGCGCATCCATCGCTGACGGCGAGCTTGCGCTTGGTCGCGACCTTACCGTGGCCTTCATGCCATGGGGCGGTTACAACATGGACGACGCGATCGTGCTTTCGAGCCGTATTGTCCAGGAAGACGCACTGACCAGCATCAACATCAAGGACTACACCGTTGAAGTCCGCGAAACCAAGCTTGGTCCAGAAATCGTTACCCGCGACATTCCAAACGTCTCTGAAGATTCCCTTCGTCACCTCGACGAAAACGGTATCGTTCAGATCGGTAGCGAAGTCAAGGCTGGTGATGTGCTGGTTGGTAAGATTACTCCAAAGGGTGAGCAAGAGCTCAGCTCTGAAGAGCGTCTGCTTCGTGCGATCTTTGGTGAAAAAGCCAAGGACGTTCGTGATACTTCACAGCGCATGAACAACGCTGGTGGCGGTAAGGTTGTTGGCGTTAAGATCTTTAGCCGTGAGAACGGTCATGAACTTAAGGCTGGTGTCTTGATGCAAATTCAGATCTTCGTTGCGCAGCTTCGCAAGATTAGCGTTGGTGACAAGCTGGCTGGACGTCACGGCAACAAGGGTGTTGTCGCACGTATTCTCCCTGTAGAAGACATGCCATTCATGGAAGACGGTACACCTGTCGACGTGATTTTGAACCCGCTTGGTGTCCCAAGCCGTATGAACATCGGTCAGCTATTTGAAACCCACCTTGGCATGGCGGCACGCGCGCTTGGCTACAAAGTTGCAACACCTCCATTTAACGGGGTAAGCGACCAAGTCATTAGTGATGAGCTTGAAAAAGCCGGCTACGCTCGTGACGGTAAATCGCAGCTGTTTGACGGTCGCACTGGTGACGCATTTGAAGAGCGCACTACTGTTGGTGTCATGCACATCATTAAGCTGCACCACATGGTTAGCGATAAGATCCACGCCCGCTCGACTGGTCCTTACACGATGGTCACCCAGCAGCCACTTGGCGGTAAAGCGCAAAACGGTGGTCAGCGATTTGGTGAGATGGAGGTGTGGGCACTTGAAGCATACGGTGCCGCAAGCACGCTTCAGGAAATGCTTACTATCAAGTCTGATGACGTATACGGCCGTGCAAAGGCTTACGAATCAATCATCAAGGATGAACTGATCGTTGGACCAAAACTTCCAGAGTCATTCAACGTTCTTGTGAAAGAGCTTCAGGGGCTTGGCCTACGTGTTGACTTGCTTGACGAGTCGGAAGACGCTGTTATCGACGCCGAACAGATCATTGCAACCAGCGGTCCGACGGACAAGTCTGTCCCTGTAATAGTTGCTGACGAAGACGCCGAGACTGTTCTTGACGAAGCAGATGAACTTGGCGACCTGGAAGACGGCGTAAGTATCCAAGACATTGACGAAATTGAAGAAAGGAAGGAGGCGTAATATGAGCCGAGTTATCGCAAACAACGGGATTGCCGACTTTGACGCTGTCCGCCTGGCTGTCGCTAGCCCAGAAGACATGCTCAAATGGAGCTACGGTGAAGTCACCAAGCCAGAGACCATCAACTACCGTACCCAAAAACCTGAACGCGACGGTTTGTTCTGTGAACGAATCTTCGGGCCAGTAAAGGATATCAACATCCACGACAACAAGCTAAAGGGTGTTCGTTCACGCGAGGCTGCTGTCGACAAGAACGGCGAATTGGTTACCAAATCAATCGTTCGTCGTGAGCGCATGGGTCACATCCAGCTGGCGGCGCCTGTTGCGCACATCTGGTTTATGCGTGGCACTCCTTCAGCAATGAGCTTGCTGCTTGGTATTACCGTTCGCAACCTTGAGCGCATCGCCTACTTTGCAACCTACGTTATCCTTGATGTGGAAGAAGAAAAACGCGATCAACTGCTTGCCGACCTAGAGGCTGAAACTGAAGCCGGCCGTGCTGCTATCAAGATTCGCTATGAACGCGAAGCTGAAGCGGAAGGTGCTGACGTAAAAGCGCTTGCAGCCGCACAGTCACGCGAAGTCGAAGAGCTGAACGAGAGCTACGCGCTTAAGAAATCCCAGCTTGAGAGCTTGGCGAAGAACGCGCTGTTGAACGAAACCGACTACCGCAACCTACCAGAAGAATACGAAGAACTCGTTACTGTCGGTATGGGTGGTACGGCTATGAAGGCGCTGCTTGATCAGATTGATCTGCCAACGCTTATCGCCGAACTGACCGAAGAAGTCGAAGGCGCTAAGGGACAGCGCGAGAAGAAACTACTTAAGCGCCTTAAGGTGCTTGAAGGTATGCAAGCCGCTGGCATTAAGCCAAGCAGCTTGACGCTGACCGTTCTACCTGTGATCCCACCGGACCTACGCCCAATGGTGCAGCTGACTGGTGGCCGCTTCGCAACCAGCGACCTTAACGACCTCTATCGCCGTGTCATCAACCGTAACAACCGTTTGAAGAAGCTGATCGACCTTAACGCGCCGGAAGTTATCCGCCGCAACGAAATGCGTATGCTCCAGGAAGCCGTTGACGCCCTCGTTGACAACAGTGCAGCTAGAGGCGGCCGTGCCGTTAACGCGACCGGTGGCCGTCGCCGCTTGAAGTCAATCAGCGACATGCTAAAGGGTAAACAGGGTCGTTTCCGCCAGAACCTTCTTGGTAAGCGTGTTGACTACTCTGGACGTTCAGTTATCGTCGTTGGTCCAAAGCTTAAGATTCACCAGTGTGGTCTTCCAAAGCAAATGGCGCTCGAACTGTTCAAGCCGTTCGTTATTAGCTGGCTGATCCGCGGCGAACACGCGCACAACATTCGTTCAGCAACTCGTCTGATCGAAGCAGGTGATGCACTCGTTTGGGACGCACTTGACGCTGTTATCGAAGGTAAATACGTACTTCTTAACCGTGCGCCGTCACTTCACCGTTTGTCTATCCAGGCTTTCCAGCCTAAGTTGGTTGAAGGCAAGGCGATTCAACTCCACCCACTCGTCGCAAACGGATTCAACGCCGACTACGACGGTGACCAGATGGCTGTTCACCTTCCGCTTTCAAAGGAAGCGCAGCGTGAAGCCCGTGAGTTGATGTCTGCGACGAACAACCTTCTAAAACCTGCCGATGGTGCGCCAGTACTTAACATCGGTCAGGACGTTGTGCTCGGTAACTACTACCTGACATACGAGAAGCCGAGCGCTCAAACTGAAGACGTTAAGCCCTACAGCTCTGTTTACGAAGCTGAAATGGCCTACGACAACAAAGTGTTGCAACTTCAAACCCCAATCCGCGTGTACGCAAAGGGCGAGATCCGCAATACAACGCTCGGACGCGTCTTCTTTAACGAAATTCTGCCTGCAGATTTCCCATATGACAACAGCATCCAGAACAAGAAGCAGTTAAAGCGCGTGCTTGCAAAGATCTTCAACCAGTATGGCGCTGAAGAAACCGCAAAAACCGCTGACCGCATGAAGGGTCTGGCATTCCGCTTCGCGACCGTTGCCGCTGTATCGACCGGTAAAGATGACTACGTTGAATTTAGCGAAATCGCCGGCTTTACTGCCGAAGGTGACGCAAAGACAACCTTGATTTCAGAGCAATTCGACCAAGGTCTGATCACCGACGACGAACGCTACAACCTCACCGTTGCCGCATGGCGAAACGTAAACCAGCGCGTGACCGACTTCTTGCAGTCACAGCTTAAGGACATGGACACCAGTATTAGCGTCATGGTCAACTCTGGTGCCCGTGGTGACATCAGCAACGTGAAGCTCGCGAGCGCCATGGTTGGTATCATGGTGGACGCAACTAACCGCGAAATCGAGCTGCCAATCCGTTCCAGCTACAAGCACGGTCTGTCGTCATTGGAGTCATTCGTGGCTACCCGTGGTGCGCGTAAGGGTCTGATTGACACCGCGCTTAAGACCGCTGACTCGGGTTACCTGACCCGTCGTTTGGTTGACGTGTCGCAGGATGTCTTTACTGTTGAGGACGAAGCAAATGACGATGACGGCTTTGCGATTTACCGCAGCGAGTCAGACCTCACGATGATCGACTTCGGTAACCGTCTGTTTGGCCGTTATACTGCCGAGGACGTTCCTGGTATTGCTGAGAAAGACCAGCTTATTACCCGCGAGATCGCAGATGCTATCCAAAACGACGCAAGTGTCGAGAGCGTCAAAATCCAGAGCGTTCTTTCAACCAAGAACCTCCGTGGTATCCCACAAAAGAGCTATGGTATCGACATGGCAACCGGATCACTTGTTGCTAAGGCGCAGCCTGTCGGTGTTATTGCTGCTCAGTCTGTTGGTGAGCCTGGCACCCAGCTGACGCTTCGTACCTTCCACGCCGGTGGTGTGGCTGGTGGTGACATCACCCAGGGTCTGCCTCGTGTTGAAGAACTCTTTGAGGCTCGTACGCCAAAGGGCCAGGCATTCGTTACGGAAGTAACCGGTCTGGTTGACGTATGGGAAGATGGCAAGAAGTACGTCGTTCAAGTAACGCCGTCTGCCGGTCACGTTGAGCGCATCGCCCTTGAAGGTCGTACGCTAAACGTCAAGAGCGGAAGCGACGTAAAGGTTGGTGACGTTCTGGCAACTGCCGAAGGTGAAGCGAAGCCGCTTGTCGCGCCATTTGACGGTGTTGTCGAAGTTGCCGAGGATACCTTGGTACTTGCTGCAAACGCAAGTGCTCCTGTCCGCTACGAAATCCCTGGTTCAACCCAGCTGGTCGTAAAGGCGAACGACATGGTCGAAGCGGGTGACCGCCTGACGATCGGTTCGTTGAACCTGCACGATCTGATGCGCCTAAAGGGTACTGAGGCGACTCAACGCTACATCATTAACGAAGTCCTGCGTATTTACGCCGCACAGGGTCAAGACGTTGCCGACAAGCACCTCGAGATCATCGTGCGCCAGATGTTCAGCCGCGTTCAGGTTGAAGATCCGGGCGACAGCGCATTTGTGATGGGCGACATCGTTTCAAAGGCTGCCGTCGTTGAAGCAAACGCACAGCTTGCTCGTGATGGCAAAGAGCTTGCGCAGTATACCCAGTTGCTCCTTGGTATTACCAAGGTCTCTATCTGGAGTGACAGCTGGCTATCTGCCGCATCGTTCCAGGATACGACCCGCGTTCTGATCAACGCAGCCGTCTCTGGCCGCGCTGACCGCTTGCATGGTCTAAAGGAAAACGTTATCATCGGTCGCAAGATTCCAGTAGGAACCGGCGTCGTGACTGACGAATCCGAAGAAGACGCTTTGGCGGAAGAGATTGCCGAAGACGTTGAGCTTGCTGTTTAGTAATAAATAGCACGAAACACCCCGTTGGTATGAGCGGGGTGTTTTTGATTGGCAATGTACATAAGCATATTGACTTTTTAGCTTAAAAATGGTAGTATGACATATGACCACCTGATGCGTAAAGCGTCGGGCGGACATGTCTCGCTATCCCTCTAAGGGTGATCTGTATGATTCTGACCGTACGCTCGGCTGCGGAAACCGCCGGCATCATCGACCAGATGTGCCGCGACTACGTTCAGCCGCCCAACCGTCCCATCCTGAAGATGCTGCTCGGCATCGCCGGAGCGGAGCAGCTCTTCGCAGACGAGTTCGTCTACGAGGCGTTCGCAAAGATCAAGTCTCTGAAGACCGTCATCTATACCGACAACACGGAGGAGGGCAAGGACAAGGAGAAGGCTGGCCGGCCGAAGCTCGACGTCGACCTCTTCCTGTACCAGATCCTGGAGGCGATGCCTTCAAGGTTCCACTACGCGGCGGAAGGTTTCGACTACGCCGCTGCCTGCTGAGAGCGAGACGTCCCGGAAGGGGTGGGTATGGAGCTTCGCGCCCCGACCCGCCCCCTCCGGGGTCTCTCAACTTGAATTTATCCGACTCATCTGTTACACTAACAGGTGAGTTTCCTCTTTTTAGACCAAGCGGCGAATTGAATGTGTACGCGCCAACCGGATGCTAAAAGGAATGACATGAGGCGGAGTTGCTGAATCCAAATCATAAAGCCGAAGCTATCTTGCTTCAAATGTAATGAAATAACAGGAGTTTTCATGCCAACTATCAACCAATTGGTGCGAAAGCCACGCAAGACTGCGGTTAAAAAATCGAAGTCTCCTGCGCTTGGCCGTATTCACAACGCACTTAAAACCCGTTACTACGACCAGAACGGCCCGCTAAAGCGCGGCGTGTGTATCAAAGTAACAACCAAAACACCTAAAAAGCCTAACTCAGCCCTTCGTAAGGTTGCTCGTGTTCGTTTGACGAACCAGCAGGAAGTCTGGGCATACATCGGTGGTGAAGGTCACAACCTCCAGGAACACGCTGTTGTGCTTGTTCGTGGTGGTCGTGTTCCAGACCTTCCAGGTGTGCGTTACCACATCGTTCGTGGCGCACTTGACCTTCAGGGTGTTGCAAAGCGTCAGCAAGGCCGTTCTAAGTACGGTGCTAAGAAGGAGGACAAGTAGTCATGCCTCGTAAAGTAACCAAAAAGCTTCAGCGCGAACTAAAGCTTGACCGCAAATACCAGAGCGTTCTGGTGCAGCGCCTTATCAACAAGTCAATGCTTGACGGTAAAAAACTTGTTGCAGAGCGTGCCGTTTACGACGCGCTTGAAATGGCTGCAAAAAAGCTTGACAGCGAAGACCCACTGGCTGTGTTCGAGAAAGCTCTTAAGAACGTTTCGCCAAACTTCGAAGTTAAATCTCGTCGTGTCGGTGGTGCGAACTACCAGATCCCATTCCCAGTTGCTGGCCACCGCCAGCTACACTACGCGTACAGCTGGCTTGTACAGTCTGCGCGCGCCCGTAACGGCATGCCATACGCAACTCGTCTTGCGCTCGAGATCATCGACGCGCACAACGAAGCTGGTGCAGCTTTCAAAAAGAAAGAAGACACCCACAAAATGGCCGAAGCCAACCGTGCTTTCGCCCACTTTGCCCGCGGCTAAGATTATTCTTACGCTACAACAAAAAACCGCCTGTAAAATGGCGGTTTTTTGTTGCCAAAACTAGCCATATACAGTATAACTACGGTAATGATTTATTACGCCGCGCACCAGGAGCCATCAAACGTATGACGCGGCTGCGTGCCGTCCGGACAAGTGAGCGAGCTCAGTATGAGCTGCCACCCCCGGAGGCGCGCCTTTGGAACCCCGAAACTCAAGGAAGATTCCAGACACCCGTTACCGAAATGGGTCTTGTTGATCTGGATCAGCTGGTGATGTTGGGCGAAGTAACCGTCGACAGCGTCTTTGACTGGAGTTCGCGTACCGACATTCATCATCTGCAGTGGCCACGTGCCCAATATATTGACGACAAGCTGTCGATGCAGTTTCGTGAACTGCAGGGGCGTAAGGCAAACTTGCCAAGGACGTTTCATAACTGGCTTCACAAGCTGACGCTTCCCCCTGACCTTCCAACAAGAGAAGTGATGCATCACGCTATTGAAGCAGAGGCAACCGCGCGGGCGCTTGCGGATACGGCTAGTCTTGCTATGCGTCTAACGAGGATGAAAGAGGTTAAGGAAAGCACGCGAGAGATGCGGCTTAGAGAGCTGTTGGAAGATTATATGTCTCATGCGGAATCTGCCCGGTCAATACCGCCGGAGTTTCAAATGTTGCGGCCGGTAGAGTTAGATGTTCAAACCGTAGACGATCTTTTACTTCGCAACCGGAAATTGGGTCAGCGGGCTCTTGGCAATATACCCGTGCGTGATCGTTTTGTTCGCAGTGCCGCATAAAAAAGCGGGCCCGCACTCACTGAGAGTGCGGGCGGTGGAGCCATGACCAGTTGGTCACAGCTGGGTTTTTCCGTTCACTGACACGCCGAGTATCTCCAGCGGGTTGTCGCCGGGGGTCTTGCGGATGGCCTCGGCGATCATCGCCAGGCCGTAGGGCTCGATCGAGGTGATGTTGAGCAGCTTGAATGCCACGCCCAGATCGGTAGCCTGACTGGCGACAATAGACTCGAACATTACCTCGACAAGCTCGACATCCGTGCCGCCGGTGCTCTGGACGCTCTGGCGCAGCGCGGCCTCGCAAGCGGAGGCCAGCTGTGCACGGAAATCTTCTGACGCATAGGACACCGCGTAGATGTCCTTGATCTCGAAGATGACCGTCGCTCGCAGGCGGACCACCTCGTACCTGCTAAGGGGTATTGTGACGTTTCTCAGCAGGACGGGGTAGTCGAGAACGCTCACCACCTTCAGTTTGTGAGTGAAGGGCCAGACGAGCTGCAAGCCCGGCTGACGGATGACGGGAACGCCGTTCTTGTAGACGACCTTTCCCAGGCGGAGTTTGAGCGCCAGGCTTCCCTGGGGCACGAATTTGATCGTCCGGGTGGAGACGTACACCAGGCCGGCGATGACCAGCAGGCACTTGATGATCGTGTTCCATGGGCTCGGCATCGTGTCGATGATTGCGAAGGACTGACCGACGACTCCCATAGCGGTACCTCCTCGGTATGCTCGGGTCCAGTGTGGTCGTGCTATAGTTATATCAGGAAAACTTACTATGTGCAAACGATATAATAGGGGTGACTTATAAGTGATAATCTGCTATAATTATACGGAAGCGCTATTTTTGATGGCAAAAATTGATAACTAATAGTAACCACAAGAAAGAGAACCACGTAATGGCTCAAAAAAACGTCCCACTAAAGGACTTTCGTAACATCGGTATTATCGCGCATATTGACGCAGGTAAGACTACAACGACCGAAGGTATTTTGTACCGAACCGGTATCAACCACAAAATTGGTGAGGTTCGCGGTGCGGAAGGCGACAGCGCTACGACTGACTGGATGGCCCAGGAAAAAGAGCGCGGTATCACGATTACCTCTGCTGCCGTAACCTGCTTCTGGAACGGTCACAAGATCAACATCATTGACACCCCGGGTCACATCGACTTTACCGCTGAGGTAGAGCGCTCCCTGCGTGTTCTTGACGGTGCCGTTACTGTCTTTGACGGCAAGATGGGCGTTGAAGCTCAGACCGAGACCGTATGGCGCCAGGCCAACAAGTACGGTGTGCCTCGTATCTGTTTCATCAACAAGATCAACCAGATCGGTGGTGACTTTTACAAATCTCTTGACTCTATTCACAACCGTCTTTCAAAGCACGCGTTGCCTATCCACCTTCCTATTGGTTTCGAGAAAGAAATCAATGGTCTTGTCGACCTCGTTGACATGAAGGCGTACACCTACGGTGACTACACCGATAAGGCGCTTGTCCAGGGTGAAATCCCAGCTGACATGCTTGAAAAAGCAAAGCACGCCCGCAGCCTGTTGGTTGAAGCAGCGGTTGAAGCAAACGACGAATTGTTTGAGCGCTTCCTTGAAAAGGGTGAAGAGGCTATTAGTATCGACGAACTCAAAGCCGCACTTCGCCAGCGCGTGCTTGCCGGTGACTTCTTCCTTGTAACGGGTGGTGACGGCCGTGGTGTGATCGTAGAGAAGGTTCTTGACCTCGTTACCGACTACCTCCCATCTCCACTTGACGTCGAAGCTATTCAGGGTACAAACCCAAAGACTGGTGACGTTATCGAGCGCAAGCCAGCCGAGTCTGAGCCGCTCGCAGCTCTTGCATTTAAGATTGCAACCGACCCATTTGTTGGTAAGCTGATCTTCGTTCGTGTGTACAGTGGTGTGCTAAAAGCTGGTAGCTACGTACTTAACACGACCAGCGGCAACAAAGAACGCGTTGGCCGTATCGTTCGTATGCACGCCGACAAGCGTGAAGAGATTGATTCTGTAAGCGCCGGTGACATCGCTGCCGTCGTTGGCCTCAAGGAAACCTTTACTGGTGCAACGCTCGCAGATCCTGCGCATGCCATCCAGCTTGAAGGTATCGAATTCCAGGATCCGCCTGTATCGATCGCTGTTGAACCAAAGACCAAGAGTGACCAGGAAAAGATGGGTATTGCCTTGCAGCGTCTTGCCGAAGAAGACCCAACCTTCCGCGTTCACACCGACGAAGAAACCGGCCAGACCATTATGTCGGGTATGGGTGAGCTTCACCTCGACATCCTTATCGACCGCATGAAGCGCGAATTTAACGTCGAGGCAAACATTGGTGAGCCACAGGTTGCCTTCCGTGAATCTATCAAGGGTACCTCACAGGTACAGGGTAAGCACGCCAAGCAATCTGGTGGTCGTGGTCAGTACGGTGACGTATGGATCCGCTTCGAACCGAACGAACCTGGTAAGGGCTTTGAGTTCTTTGACGAAATCAAGGGTGGTGTTGTCCCTCAGGAATATCGCAAGCCAGTTGAAGCTGGTGTGCGTGAAACGCTTGATGGCGGTGTTATCGCTGGTTACCCAGTTGTCGACGTCAAGGCAACCCTTTACGATGGTAGCTACCACGACGTGGACTCAAGCGAACTGGCCTTTAAATTAGCCGGTAGCCTTGCGACCCGCGAAGGTGTCAAGCAAGCAACTCCTGTCCTTCTTGAGCCTGTCATGAAGGTAGAAGTCAGCACCCCAGAAGAATTCATGGGTGACGTGATCGGCGACCTTAACTCTCGCCGTGGTCGCATTGACGCTATGGAAGACATTCCTGGCGGTGCAAAGCTCGTACGTGCTTTCGTTCCACTGGCAAGCATGTTTGGCTACACTAACGACCTCCGCTCGATGAGCCAGGGCCGTGCAGCTAGCACCATGGAAATCGCGCAGTACGAAGAAGTTCCACCGCACGTTGCGCAGGAAATCATCGAGAAGCGCGCGGCAAAATAAGCGCACTGATCGTAAAAATATACCGTCGTTCTGGCGGTGTATTTTTTGTCCATCATGTACTACAGTAGCTTGTCTCATTAAATACTTTACGTACCTGTTAAAACACTGTATAATTGACCTCATACGTCACGGAGTCTGTTTTTAGGACTGTGCGCGAAAATATAATTAATAGGAGATAAAATCCCAAATGGCAGATTTCGATCGAACCAAGCCTCACGTCAACGTCGGTACTATGGGTCACGTCGACCACGGTAAGACTACATTGACAGCAGCAATTACTAGCGTACTTGCTAAAAAACTACCTAGCGAAGTTAACAAGAAGGTTGACTACGCACAAATCGACAACGCACCTGAAGAGCGTGCACGTGGTATCACCATTGCATCTTCTCACCAGGAATACGAATCAGCTACCCGTCACTACGCTCACGTGGACATGCCAGGTCACGCCGACTACGTTAAGAACATGATCACCGGTGCTGCACAGATCGACGGCGCAATCCTCGTGGTTGCTGCAAACGACGGTCCACTTCCACAGACCCGCGAGCACGTTTTGCTTGCTCACCAGGTTAACGTTCCTAAGATCGTTGTCTTCTTGAACAAGATGGACCTTGCTGACCCAGAACTCGTTGAATTGGTTGAAATGGACGTTCGTGAACTCCTTACCAAGAACGGTTACGACGGCGACAACGCACCAATCATCAAGGGTTCTGCTACCAAGGCTCTTGAAGGTGACGCTGAAAGCGAACAGGCTATCATGGATCTCGTTGAAGCTCTTGACACTTACGTCGAAGAACCACCACGTGACCTCGACAAGCCATTCCTTATGCCAATCGAAGACGTCTTCTCAATCAAGGGTCGTGGTACTGTTGCTACCGGTCGTATTGAGCAAGGTGTTGTTAAGCTTAACGACGAAGTTGAAATCGTTGGTGTCCGCGACACACAGAAATCTGTTGTTACCGGAATCGAAGCTTTCAAGAAGAACCTTGACCAGGGTATGGCTGGCGACAACGCTGGTATCCTTCTTCGTGGTATCGAGCGCTCTCAGATCGAACGTGGCCAGGTGCTTGCAAAGCCAGGTTCAGTTACTCCACACACTGAATTTGACGCTGAAGTCTACATCCTTAAGAAGGAAGAAGGCGGCCGTCACACTCCATTTAGCAAGGGTTACAAGCCTCAGTTCTACTTCCGTACAACTGACGTAACCGGTGAAGTTGAACTTCCAGCTGACAAAGAAATGGTTATGCCTGGTGACACTTTGACCTTTAAGGTTAAACTGCTTACTCCAATTGCCATGGAACAGGGTCTAAACTTCGCTATCCGCGAAGGTGGCCGTACTGTCGGTGCTGGTGTTGTTACTAACATCACCAAATAACAACTAGCGATAGTTGAGTTAGAGACCCCGTCTTTCGGGGTCTCTTCTTGTAGAAAAAATAATCCCGGAGATTACTATGCATCACTATCGCAAGACCCGTAAGGTATACTTTAGTCACAACACTGCCGACAAGAAACAAACGGGCGGTTGTCCGTTTCCGTCATGTAGCGAAAAAAATCAGCAAGAGACGCTGGGTGAAAATGATACTATGTATATTATTGCCAACCGGGTGTCGTACGACATGTTTGAAGGCCGTCGCGTAGAGGACCATCTGATGGTGATTCCGAAGCGTCACGTAGAAACAGTCGCAGATTTTACCAATCAAGAAAAGATTGATCAGATGACGATAATAGGCGACTACGAGTCAAAGGGCTATAGCGTCTATGCGCGCGGGGTCGGCAGCATTAGCCGCTCGGTAAAGCACCAGCATACGCATTTGATTAAGCTAGCAAACGTCAACTCAAAGCTGATCGTGTATGCGCGCAAGCCGTACTTTTTGGTTGACTTTTAACCGCGTCACCTTGTAAATACGCAAAATACTGCTATAATAACGGGGTATATTAAATTACGCCGAGAACTTGTCCGGTAGCCACTCCGGTTCAAGGTTACGACGTTGCACACAAGGAGTAATTCTATGGCAGAGACCAAAGAAGCTGGCCTACGTATTCGTATCCGCCTAAAGGCATACGACCACAAGGTCATTGACCAATCAGCAAAACAAATCATCGACACGGCTATTCGTACCGGCGCAAGCATCGCGGGCCCAGTACCACTGCCAACTCGTCGTAGCACTTTTACGGTCGTTAAGTCACCACACGTCTACAAGACCGGTGGTGAAGCATTCGAAATGCGTGTTCACAAGCGTCTTATTGACATTACGAACGCAACACCAAAGACGATCGACAGCCTGCAAAACCTCAGCCTTCCAGCTGGTGTTGATGCAGAAATCCGCATGTAATCATACGGGGCAGTTAAAAACCCGCCATTTCGGCGGGTTTTTTGTTTAGTCGTGTTTTTCTTTTTGGTATTGTTCGATGGTGGCGTGTTGCTCGGCTTCGTCATAGATCTTTTGAACTTTGATATTAAGAGAGATCATCCATATGCCAATCCCCAGCGTAAAGAGACAGATAACAAGCCAGTAAAGCGTCTGGTGAGTAGCCTTCCAGGTCATAAAAGGGGTTGGTTCGGGGGCACGCTTGAACGAGCGCATTTCCGGCCGTTTTGAAGACTTTTTCGGGGTAGTTTTCTTAGTAGGGGTCTTCTTTTTCGTTGTGGCCATCATTATACCTCTTTTATTCAATGCTTGTATTATGGCGGACTTTAGCTGGCGTTGCAAGACGATTGTGCTTATCCTGGGATATTGGTATACTCGGAAGCAATGACTACGCAAAAACGAAAACAAACCAACCCCCGTAAACGTGTCGCAGCAACCGCGCGCGTAAGCGAAAAAGTGTTTGAGTCGGACAGCACGTACTTTTTGAAACTCGTGGTATTTGTGCTGCTTGGCACGCTGTGGTTAAAGTTTGCTCAGCCGATATCATGGATGGGCGTACCGATGGCTGGCATTCCGCTAGGTATGCTCGTCGGTCTTGTACTTGTTAACCGCTTTGAAAAATACCAATCAGACCGTAAAATCTGGTATGCGATTTTGCTTGTGGTAACGATTATTTGTTATTTTGTTCCGGCTGGCATCGTTATTTAACGTCCGCTTAACTAGTGTTGAGACTCCTCTAAATCATTGACTTGTATCTGATAGTGTGCTATATTAGCTAGGTAACTTATTACGTAATAACAACTCGCTCTTGGTGAATTGGCAGGTCTACACCGGTAGAAACCGCTTTCCACCAAGAGTTTTAAGTGGGAGCAAGAGGGCAATGAAAGCACTTCTCGGTACCAAAATTGGTATGACCCAAATCATTAGCGAGAACGGCGCGGCTATTCCAGTCACGTTGATTCAAGCTGGCCCAGTGACTGTGACTCAGGTCAAGTCTGTCGAAAACGACGGCTACAACGCAGTCCAGGTGGCATATGGTGAGGGTAAGAACCTGAGCAAGGCCGTGGCTGGTCACACAAAAACAGCCAAAGTGACCCCGAAACACATTCGGGAATTTCGTGTCGATGAACTACCTGCAGACCTTACGGTCGGCGATGTCATCGATGTAACTAAGTTTGAACTAGGGGACGTGGTGGACGCGACCGGTACAAGCAAGGGTAAGGGTTTTGCCGGTACGGTAAAACGACACAACTTTAATACTAGTAAAAAGACTCACGGTGGTAACGGTAACGTTCGTAAGCCGGGTTCTATCGGATCTATGTATCCTCAGAAAGTCTTTAAGGGTAAGCGCATGGCCGGCCGTATGGGTGCCGACCGCGTAACCGTAAAAAACCTTGAGGTTGCTTACGTTGACGCCGCTTCAAACCTTATTGGTCTTAAGGGTGCAGTTCCTGGTCCTAAGAAGGGTCTGATTATTATCGGAGGAAAGGCATAATGGCTGAGACTACTAAAGCAGCAGCTAAAACTGCTCTCCCTAAGGAAGTATTTGCAGTCGAGGTAGCAAACCACGAACTGCTAAAGCTCGCTTACGATTCGTTCCTTGCGAACAACCGTTTGGCAAGCGCAACTACCAAACAGCGCGGTGAAGTCCGCGGTGGTGGTAAAAAACCATGGAAGCAGAAGGGTACTGGACGCGCGCGATTTGGTTCGAGCCGTAACCCAATCTGGCGTGGTGGTGGTGTTGTGTTTGGCCCTCGCGGCAACGAAAACTACACCAAGCGTATCAGCACAACTAGCAAGCGCGTGGCTCTTCGCCAGGCACTAACACTTGCCGAGCAGGCTGGTAAGATCATGGTAAGTGATGTAAAGACCACTGGTAAAACAAAGGACGTCGTAAAATTCCTTGAAGACAACAAGCTTGACCGCAAGGTTTTGATCGTTGTTGACGAGAAGACTCCAGAGTTGATCCGTGCAACGGCAAACATCCAGAACGTACTGCTTACCCGCAGCACCTACCTGAGTGTTTACTACATCCTTAACGCTGATCACATCGTTATGGCACCAAAATCTATCGAGACAATCAAGAACTGGCTCGTAAAGGAGGAGGCGTAATATGAACATCAGCGTTATCCCACGTGCAACCGAGAAAGCTTATGCCCAAAGCATCTCAAACAATGTTTACGTATTTAATGTTCCACTCGACGCTAACAAACAACAGATTGTTTCAGCAGTGGAAACCCAATTCCAAGTAAAAGTAACTGGTATTAAAACTCTGGTACAAAACGGCAAAGCAGTTCGCTTTAGTCGCGGTAAAAACCGTTACCCAGGTACGACGACACGTAAAGACAGTAAAAAAGCTTACGTGACGCTTGCCGAAGGTAACAGCATCCAGGTGTTTGAACAGCCAGCAGAAGAGGAGAAGAAGTAATGCCAATTCAAGCTTACAACCCAACCACTCCTGCTCGCCGTGGTATGACCAGCGAGGACTACAGTGAAATTACTACCCGCAAGCCGCTTAAAAGCTTGATTAAGAGCAAAAAGCAAAACGCAGGTCGTAACAACACTGGCCGCATTACCGTTCGTCACCGCGGTGGAGGTGTGAAACGACACCACCGTCTGATGAACCACAAGCTTGCACCTGGTACGGTCGCAACGATCGAAGAGATCGAGTACGACCCAAACCGTTCAGCTCGTATTGCGCGTATCAAAGACCAACACGGTCTGTACCACTACGTTCTTGCTGACACCAGCATGACTAAAGGCAAGCAGATCGTCAGCGGCCCTGATGCTCCAATCGAAAGCTCAAACCGCATGCCGCTTTCTAAGATCCCTGTTGGTTCTCAGATCTACGCGATCGAAATCAGCGTTGGTAAGGGTGCGCAGATGGTTCGTTCAGCTGGTGCAAAAGCGCAGTTGATGGCAAAAGAAGGTGACTACGCACAGGTACGTCTCCCATCTGGTGAAGTTCGTCGTTTCCGTCTGGAAGTGACCGCTGCACTCGGTGTTGTTGGTAACATCCAGCACCAAAACGTTAAAGTTGGTTCCGCTGGTCGTAACCGTCGTAAGGGTATCCGCCCGTCTGTTCGTGGTATCGCCATGAACGCCGTAGATCACCCGCACGGTGGTGGTGACGGTGGTGCTCACGGTGTTGGCCGTACGCCAAAGACTCCATGGGGTCAGTTGACGCTCGGTTACCGTACTCGCCGTCGTAAAGATGTCAGCAAGTTAATCGTAAAGAGTCGCCATGAAGGAAAGAGGAAGAAGTAGTCTATGAGTCGATCACTCAAAAAAGGCCCATTCGTCGATTTCAAGCTCGCCAAAAAAGTGGCGGCCTTGACAGCTGACGACCGCACCATCATCAAGACCTGGGCTCGTGCTAGCACGATCACCCCAGATATGGTGGGCCGAACGATCGCTGTTCACAACGGTCGTATGCATGTACCCGTGCTTGTTTCGGAAAACATGGTTGGTCACAAACTCGGTGAGTTTAGCCCAACTCGTAAGTTCCGCAAGCATGGTGGGAAGGACAAGAAGTAATGGCTGAAGTAAAAACCGTACGCGCTTACGCGAAAGGTATTGACCAGACGCCACGCAAGGTGAGCCTCGTTGCAAGCCTGGTTCGCGGTCGTACTGTCGCTGATGCGCTTGTCATCCTAGAACACGTTCCAAAACGCGCTGCGTTGCCTGTTATCAAGGCAATCAAGAGTGCTAAAGCGAACGCCATTAACAACCACGAACTTGACGGCAAGACCCTCGACATCACGACTTTGAGCGTGACCGCAGGTCCTCGCCTCAAGCGATTCAAGCCGGCTTCACGCGGTCGTGCGCTTCCTTTCCAAAAGAAGAGCAGCCACATCCTTGTCGAAGTTACTGGTGCGGTAAAGGCTAAAAAGAAGCCAGCTGCTGCCAAGGCTGAGACAGCTAAGGAGGAGAAATAATATGGGCCAGAAAGTAAACCCAATTAGCTTCCGTCTGCAGGTTCACAAGAACTGGGACTCACGCTGGTTCGCTGGCAAACGCGATTTTGCCAAGTGGCTTGCAGAAGACATCAAGATTCGTGAACTGATTGAAAAGAAGTTCGAATCTCGTCCAACGATCAACCGTATCGAAATCGAACGTTCAGCAAACCTCATTACCATTACTATTCACACAGCAAAAGCTGGTGTCGTAATCGGTCGTGGTGGTGCTGGCGTTACCGAACTAAAGGCTCAGATCGAAAAGATCGCTAGCCTGCCTGTTCGTATCAACATTGAAGAAGTCAAGCGACCAGAACTTGCTGCGAAGCTTGTTGCCGAGAACATCGCTCGTCAGCTCGAGCGCCGTATCAACTTCCGCCGCGCAACTAAAATGACAGCGCAGAACACAATGGCTGCTGGCGCCAAGGGTATCCGTATCCAGGTTGCAGGCCGTTTGAACAACGCTGAAATGGCACGCACCGAAAAGGTGATCGAGGGTTCAGTTCCTCTTCACACGCTCCGTGCTGACATTGACTTCCACACCGCACGCGCAAAGACACCTGCCGGTATCATTGGCGTAAAGGTATGGATTTACAAAGGTGAAAGGGCAGATCGATAATGTTACTTCCAAAGAAAACTAAATATCGAAAAGTTCGCAAGGGTAAGAACCCGGGCCGCGCTACTCGTGGGCAGTATGTCGCTTTTGGTGACTACGGTCTGCAGTCGCAGTCAAACGAACGAATCACAAGTCGTCAGATCGAGTCAGCTCGTCAGGCGATGACCCGCCACATCAAGCGTGGTGGTAAGATCTGGATCCGTATCTTCCCACACACCCCTGTTACGCGCAAGCCACAGGATGTGAAGATGGGTAGCGGTAAAGGTAACCCTGAATTCTTCGTCGCCAAGGTAAAAGCTGGCACCGTGATGTTTGAAATGAAGGGTGTTGACGAAGCGGTTGCACGCGAGGCTATGCGCCTAGCTGCACACAAACTGCCCGTTAAAACCAAATTTGTTGTAAGGGAGCAGGCATAATGGCTACGAAAACGACAAAGAAAGCCGAAGAAGTGAAGACTATCGAGCAGCTCCGTACGGATCTTGCTACGAAGCAGGCTGATCTTCTTGAGGCTCGCCGTGGTCACGCAGCTGGCGAACTTGCCAATCCTCGTGTACTTACGAGTACCAAGAAAGAAATTGCGCGTCTGCACACTGCTATCCGAGCAGCTGAGCTAAGCGAAAAGGAGAGTAAATAATATGGCCAAGACATTGACCGGTATCGTGAGCTCGGACGTTCGCGACAAGACTATTACCGTCACTGTTACTAGTCGTGAAACGCATCCTATTTATGGCAAGCAGTACACTGTTTCTCGTAAGTACGCAGCCCACGACGAGAACAACGAAGCTAAGGTAGGTGACAAGGTGACTATCCGTGAAACCCGCCCAGTTTCAAAGACAAAAGCGTTCACGCTTGACCACATTGACGAAAAATCACGTGGTTCAATCGAACTAAAAGACGAGGCCGGAGCATAGTACTATGATTCAGCAAGAAACTCGACTAAAGGTCACCGACAACTCGGGCGCAAAGGAAATCCTTTGTATTCGTGTTCTTGGTGGTACCAAGCGCCGCTACGCACGCGTTGGTGACATTATCGTTGCTACCGTAAAGCAGGCGAACCCAACTGGTACGGTGAAGCGCAAATCAGTCGTTAAAGCTGTGGTTGTTCGTACTCGCGACCAAATCCAGCGTAAAGACGGCAGCACGATTGCCTTTGACGACAACGCCGCAGTAATTATCGGCGACGACAAAAACCCTAAGGCTACCCGTGTCTTTGGGCCAGTTCCACGCGAACTTCGCGACATGGGCTACTCAAAGATCATCAGCCTTGCACCGGAGGTACTTTAGTATGGCACGACGTATTCAAAAAGACGATCTTGTAAAGATCATCAGTGGTGACAAAAAAGGTACGACCGGTAAAGTACTTGCCGTTCTTGCTAAAAAGAACGCAGCACTTATCGAAGGCGTTGGTACAAAACACCGTAAGGTAAAACCATCACAGCTTAACCCACGCGGTGGCAGTAAAGACATTCACGTCGCAACTCCACTTCACAAGCTTGCACTTGTAGTTGACGAAAAGACTACCAAGACAAGCCGCGTAGGTTACGAGAAGAATGCCGAGGGTGTCAAGGTTCGTCTTGCACGCCAGGCAAAAAATAAGGAGATCAAGTAATGGCAAAAGCTACAACTAGCGCCGCTACTCCTCGCTTGAAAGCTTTGTACAAAGAGCAATTTGTCAAAGAACTGCAAGCCGAATTGAACCTTGCTAACGTACACCAAGTACCAAAGCTCGAGAAAATTGTGGTAAGCGTAGGTATCGGCAAGAACAAAGACGACAAGCGTTTCTACGAAGTCGTCCGCAACACGCTTACAAAAATCACTGGCCAACAGCCGGTTGACCGCATGGCAAAGAAATCAATCGCTGGTTTCAAAATCCGTGCCGGCATGAACCGCGTTGGTATCAGCGTTACCCTTCGTGGTGCTCGTATGTACGAGTTCCTCGACCGTTTGACAAACGTTAGCCTTCCACGAGTTCGTGACTTCCACGGCGTTGGTAGCAAGTTTGACAAGGGTGGTAACTACAACCTTGGTATTGTTGAACAGTCAATCTTCCCAGAATTGACATTCGAGGAGACACAGGTGCTGCACGGTTTGCAGATCACTTTCGCTATTAAAAACGAAGATCCTGCACACTCACGCGCACTGCTTGAAAAGTTCGGCGTACCATTTGAGAAAGAAGGAGGCAAACGCTAATGGCTAAGAAATCTATGATCGCTCGCGACGAAAAGCGCAAGAAGCTGATCCAGAAATTTGCAGCAAAGCGTGCTGAACTAAAGGAACTCGGCGACCTTGAAGGTCTTCAGGCACTTCCAAAGAACAGCAGCCCAACTCGCTGGAAGAACCGTGACGTACTGTCTGGCCGCCCACGCGCTTACATGCGCCGATTCGGTCTAAACCGTATTAACTTCCGCGAAAAAGCATCTAAGGGCGAAATCCCAGGTGTAACAAAGAGTAGTTGGTAAGAAGGAAAGGAATAAGATATGTCTTTACAATCAACTGACCCAATCGCCGACCTTCTTACCCGCATTCGAAACGCGGCTATGGTTGGCAAGAACGAAGTTCGTGTCCCATCGAGCAAGCTAAAGAAAGTTGTCGCTGAACAGCTAAAGAAGAACAAGTACCTTGCAGACGTCAAAATTGAAGCTGGTAAGCCACGTGATACGTTGGTTATTACCATCAACAAAGCTGGCGAAAACAGCAATATCACCGAAATCACCCGTCTGTCCAAGCCTGGACGCCGCGTATATGTCGGTGCAGATGACATCCCACGCGTTAAAAGCGGCCGTGGCCTCGTGCTGATCTCTACCTCAAAGGGCGTGATCACTGGCCACGAAGCTGTCAAACAGCGCCTTGGTGGTGAATTGCTGCTTAAGGTATACTAAATTAGATAATTAAAGAAAGAAGTAGATATGAGTCGAATCGGAAAACTACCAATTGACGTACCTGCAGGTGTGACAATCACGGTTGATTCAGATGTTATTTCAGTCAAAGGCCCTAAGGGTGAGCTGACTGTACCACACCTGAGCGACGTGACTGTAACCTTGGATGGTTCACAGGCAATCGTTACCCGCAAGGATGACGAGCGCGTAGCAAAAGCTCAGCATGGTCTGCAGCGCGCACTCCTTTTTAACGCCGTCGCCGGTGTTACCAAGGGTTTTGAAAAGAAACTTGAAGTAAACGGTGTCGGTTTCCGTGTTGCTATGTCTGGCGACACGCTGGAAATGGCGCTCGGTTTCTCTCACCCGGTTAAATACAAGGCACCAGCTGGTGTTACTATTGCGACCAACAAGATGGAAATCACCGTTAGCGGTATCGACAAGCAAGCTGTTGGACAGGTTGCCGCCGAAATCCGCGCGCTTAAGAAGCCTGAACCATACAAGGGTAAGGGTATTAAATATGCTGACGAAGTTATCCTTCGCAAGGCAGGAAAGGCCGGTAAGTAATCATGAGCGACCTCGCTAAAAAATTACTCAATAAGTCATTGCGTAAAAACCGCGTACGTAGCAAGGTGACCGGTACTACCGAACGCCCACGCCTCACGGTTACTATCAGCAACAAGCACGTCAGTGCGCAGATTATCGACGACGTCAAGCAGCACACGCTTGCTGCAAGTACTACTGTTGGTACGAAACAAACTGGCTCACTGAGCGAACAAGCGGCTTTTGTTGGCGCTGATATCGCAAAGAAAGCTAAGAAAGCTAAAATTAACGCAGTCGTGTTTGATCGCAACGGCCGCCAGTACGCTGGCCGCCTAAGCGCGCTTGCTGACGCTGCACGCAAGGAAGGTTTGGAGTTCTAATATGGCTGAACAAGCTACTACTAACACTCGCTCACCACGTGCTCCTCGTCGTGACAACCGCCGCGACCAGGCACCTGCTGAGCCAAAGCAATTCGAAGAATTGGTAATCAACATCGACCGTGTTGCCCGCGTGGTAAAGGGTGGACGTCGTTTCCGATTCAAGGCACTTGTCGTTGTGGGTGACCGCAAAAACAAGGTTGGCGTCGGTGTCGCAAAGGGCGCAGACGTTCAGACTGCAATCGCCAAGGCAACCGACGTAGCAAAGAAAAACTTGATTGTCATTCCTGTAGCAAACGATACTATTCCTCACGAAGCTGAAGTAAAAGTATCTGGCGCTCAGGTGTTGATCAAGCCAGCTGCACCAGGTACCGGTATTATCGCCGGCGGTGTCGTTCGTTCGATCATCGGCGTAACAGGTATCCGCAACATGCTTTCTAAGTCACTTGGCTCTACCAACAAGGTCAACATTGCGTACGCAACGATTGACGCGCTTAAGAGCCTCGTACCTCGCGACGAGTGGCTAAACGCTCCCGCAAAGAAAGCTGCTAAGAAGGAGGACAAGTAATGAAATACAATGAACTCCAGGTTAGCGCGAACAAAGACAAGAAGCGCGTAGGTCGCGGTATCGCTGCCGGTCAGGGTAAAACTGCCGGTCGTGGTACTAAAGGTCAGGGCGCACGTACGGGTAAAAAGCTCGGCGTAATGTTCCAGGGTGGTTCTGGTTCACTCGTTCAGCGTACACCTAAAGCTCGCGGTTTTAAGAGCATGAAAACTCCGGCTCAGGTTGTCTACCTTGACCACCTGAACGCGTTTGCGGGTAAAACCGCCGACAACTTCACACTGTTTGAAGCTGGTTACATCGGTACGCCTTTCCACGCCGTAAAGATCATTGGCCGTGGCGAACTTACCGAAAAGGTAACTCTTAACGTTCAAGCCGCAAGCAAGAGCGTTCAGGCTGCCGTCACCAAAGCTGGTGGTACGTTCACAAAAACTGCTACTCCGCTCAAAAAGAGCACCAAAGAAGCAGAAAAAGCTGACAAATAATCCACTGCTGCATTTTTCGGAGTATACTAAATATAGTGTACTCCGTGGAGTAACAACAGTTATGACCGAACAGAGAGGGTAAAGATCAATGAACTGGAAAACGATTTTCCGATCATTCAAGAACAAAGACATGCAGAAGCGTCTGGCTATCGTGCTGGGTATTATCATTGCGTACCGTTTTTTGGCGCATATTCCAGTGCCGCTGGCCGAGCCAACGCAGCTTAAGGAAGTTATTAATAGTGTCGTCGGCGGAAGCGACTTCGGCGGGTTCCTAAACCTTCTATCGGGTGGCGCGCTCGCACAGTTCTCGATCGTACTGGTCGGTATGAGTCCATTCATTACTGCTTCGATCATTACGCAGCTTCTTACGAAGGCTATTCCAAAGCTTGAAGAGTTGCATAAAGACGGTGAATCTGGCCGTCGCAAGATTAACCAGTGGACGCGTATGATTAGCGTTCCACTCGCTATTATCCAGTCTATTGCCTTTATCTACATCCTTCGTCAGACCGTTCTGGCGGGCAATACGACGACCTTGGCCGATCCGACCGCTATCGAGTGGGTCGTGGCGATTACTGCCATGACTGCAGGTTCAGTACTTTTGATGTGGCTTGGTGAGTTGATTACCGAACAGGGCATTGGTAACGGTATCAGCCTGGTGATCTTTGCGGGTATTATCAGCCAGTTGCCACAAACGCTTACTACCCTTGGAACCTCTCTCTTCGACACTTCTGCAGGCGCGCTCAGTGTATTTGGCTGGTTTACGATCCCGGTCAATCCACTTGCGTTTTGGGTGACGTTAGCGATGGCTTTAGCGTCTCTGGCAACTCTGTATATCTTGGTTAAGATCAATGAAGCGCAACGTGTCATTACAATCAACTACGCAAAGCGTGTACAGGGTAATAGCAGCTACGGAGGCATTAAAAGTATCCTCCCAGTCAAGCTGATCGCCGCTGGTGTGATTCCTGTTATCTTTGCCGTCGCCTTTCTGTCGCTTCCAGCGTTCGTAGGCCAGGTATTAAAGGCGTCGGGTAACGCTGCATATGCAGAACTCGCGAACAATCTGATCACGTGGTTCCAGGCACCGCAGCCGGGTGCATTTACAGGTGATACGATGACCGCTCTTATCTACCCGATTAGCTACTTTGTTCTTGTGATTCTGTTTACCTACTTCTATACGGGCATTGTCTTTAACGCTAATGAAATTGCTGAAAATCTGCAAAAGCAAGGTGGCTTCGTTGAAGGTGTACGCCCGGGTGTTCAGACCGAGAAGTATCTGTCGCGTACGGTTAATCGCTTGATCCTGTTTGGATCAGTCGCTCTGGGCTTGATTGCAGTTATGCCGTTTGGCGCTGAGTATATCTTTGCGCAGTTTAGTATTCCCGCGCAAAACCTAGCTATCGGCGGTACCGGAATCCTGATTGTCGTGTCCGTAGGACTTGAAACGCTGCGACAGATCAACTCGCGTGCGTTGATGGTTACCTACGACGATTACCAGTAGTACCTGCGCGTAGAGGAGCCGCAAACGATCCTTCTTTAGCCGACCTGACCCAGCCTGGAGCGTTAGCGAACAGCATGGGGGCAGAAAGAAGTGGTTGTGAAGCGGCTTCTTTTTGTTATGATATTGACCTCTTCCTAAAATGCGCTACAATGGGAGTATCAAACCGATTTCATGGCGTTAATCCGTGAACGGTTTTCTAAAAAACGCTTGCCGGACGGTAGTCTTTCGTGTATAATCAACTACTGTTATCTATGGCGAGTTTAAAAGAAGTAATTAAGTTGCAAGGAAAGGTAGTGGAAGCACTGCCTAATACTCAATTTAGGGTCGAACTTGAGAACGGTCATAGTATTATCGCTCACATCAGCGGCAAAATGCGCAAGCACTACATCCGCCTGGTACCGGGTGATAAGGTTGAAGTTGAGTTGACCCCTTACGATCTTACGAAGGGCAGAATCACCTTCCGCCTGCGAGACGAGCAGAAGACTTCGTACAAGTCAGCTGCTTAAATTTAATTAATTTAACGGAAAACTGGAGTTTATTGCGCCCATGAAAGTTCGTGCGAGTGTCAAAAAAATCAGTCCAGATGATCAGTTAGTGCGCCGAAAGGGGCGCTTGCGTGTCATCAACAAGAAAAAACCTAAGAATAAGCAAAGGCAGGGTTAAGCATGGCTCGAATTGCTGGGGTTGTTATCCCATCAGAAAAGCAAGTTCAGATCGCTTTGA
>Ga0075365_10000048_pt1 | contig 38984 bp, 57 predicted proteins | sample EndMetdeltDD1765_FD_71387 | JGI IMG/M metagenome (GOLD analysis project Ga0075365, IMG submission 71387) | Populus endosphere microbial communities from Tennessee, USA - Endosphere MetaG P. deltoides DD176-5 | ecosystem: Host-associated > Plants > Roots > Endosphere | place: USA: Tennessee... | reverse complement strand
TTCGTCCCGCTCTGGCAGCAACAGAATATTCGGAAATGGAAACCGCGCTTCGCAAGAGGCGCGGTTTTCACATTTACCGAGACCAGTGCAGAATGCGCGAAAAAGCAAGCCGACATCGTGCACAAGACCCACCGGCACGTTGTGTAAACTTCTGATTTTATTGGGGAAAATGGTGCTGCTAGAGAGATTTGAACTCTCGGCCTCTCCCTTACCAAGGCAAACGGGCAAACCGGAATTTACCCTTTCTTTCCAAAACGATATGCCTTCTTCTCTTTGGGCTGTGCCAAATCTGTGCCAATGAGCCCATTTTGCTTGTCGAGCTTTTCCGCAAGCGTTTTGCCAGCGTTCTTGCTGTGCACATAGGTTTCCAAAAATAGCTTTGCAGACTTCCAGCCGCCGGCGTCCATCGCCATCTTGATATCCGCGTCTGGCAGCTTCATGGCGTTCGTGCCAAACGAATGCCGCCCAGCGGAATGGGTCGTTCTCTTCTCGATCTTCGCCCGATCGCAAACCGCTGCGATGCGCTTGTTTACGGACTTCGGGTCCGTATAGCTGAAAACGTGCTCCCCCTTCTGGATATCCAGCCCCGCCATTCTTGAAACGAGTTCGGCCGTCAGGTGCCGCACCGACCATTCTTCCGTCTTCGTTTTGGCCAGAACGGCCACTCGTTCCGACAGGTCGACGTGTTCGCCCATGAGGTTCACGGCTTCCGACACGCGGGCCGCCGTCTGGTTCATGAACAGCACTAGCGCCGAAAGATGCCACAGCTTGTCCTTGTCGGATTGCGCAAGGAAGGCATCCAGCCACTTCCGGTCAACCGGCTGATGCTTGTTCGACTTCGGCGTTTCGAACATCTTCACCTTGATAGCGCCGCACCACCCCAGATCATGGGCATGGTTCATCACGGCGCGCGCGGGAACGATAGCCTGGCGGTTCCGGGTGGCCGGTGCCGCAGTCGGGAAAACCGTCAGCGCCATAGAACGCAGTTCGGCCGGCTTGATGGTGCCGACCGCCCTCCCCTTGAAGTATTTGATGATCGGCGGCAGGAACCGGGCCTCGCCGCCCTGCCGCATGTAGCTCGTCGCCGCTTCTTCAAACAGCCTTACGGCTTCCTCGCCATAGGTATGACGTTTCCAGACGCGCGCTTCGTATTGCGCCCGGAGTTCTTCTGCGACTTTCTTGTCGCGAGTTCCAAGGCTTTCTCGTATGCGCTGGCCGGCGATTGTGCCAGACGCGTACCAGACCCCGTTGCGCTGTTTGAGTTCGAGGTTCGACACGGGGATTTCTCCTTCAAGCTTTCCCGCAGCAAAACGATGTGCTCGGGGTAAAAAACCTTCTTTGCCCCGCGCTTCTCATAGTGCCGATGGGTCTTGACGAGATTGGTAAGGAAGCGACGGGAGACGCCCAACAGCGTTGCGGCGTCATCCATCCCGACTGGAAGCATTGCCTTTGTCCATTCCGGCAAGACGCTCATCCGTCGTTCTCCCCGTTATTCCCATTATCCACAGGGGTACTTGTGTCGAACGACTTGACGAAGGCCGCCAGCTCGCTTGCCTTCATGTCTTCGCATTCCGCCTCGTACTGAACGAGTATGCACATGCGGATATGTGCCTCGTCATCTTCGTTGGGCTTCTTGTGGTTCAGCGTCTCGATCAGCCTCGTCCGCTCGGAGTGCATGAACTCGAACATCGTGCTGAGGTACTTGCCTGCGGGGTTGAGACCTCTGTCAGATTTGCTTCTGGGCTGGTTCATGACGCCGGAAATTCCGGTTATCGCAAGCGACAGAGCATCGTAAACCGCGTTGAACTGACGGCCTTCGAACGCCGTCATATCCAGTTCGTTTAGCCAATCCTGCTCGGGGCGAAGGAATTGCTCGGGGATTCCGTTACGGGTCGTCATACTACGCCCCCTTCCTTCGGTTTAATCGGGTCGTTGTCGCGGGCGCGGTTAAAGATCATGACGAAGTGATGTTCGTGGGCAATGTCTATTTTCCACTTTCCGCCGTGAATGCGGGCCATTGCATCCGCGAGATATTCCGCGGCTGCCTGGACTTCCATTTCCGCCGCCTTGGCTGCAAGGCTGGCCTTAACGATCGAGGGGTGAAGGGTTGGCGCGGTCTTCATGCTTTGGCCCTCAGATCGAACACGCCAATCTTGGTGAGCATGACCGTATGGCCAGCGGATGCGGACGGAAGAACCACGGCCTGAAACTGGCCGTGCTGGTAGCCATTTAGAGCCTCGGAAAGTTCCCATGACAGGCGCTCGATGTGATCAATCGGCAGTTCATCCGGCTTCTGCCCCATGGGATAGGCACCGAAGGCGTTGAATACTGGCGGTCGCGGGGGCATGACGTGGGCAAACCACGTTGCATCGTCGCAATCGTCCAGCGTGGCCGAAAGCTCCTTCATCAACCGGCGCGCTTTGGTCCACGGATGTTCCTCGGTACCGGGAATCGTCAAACTGGTGTAAACGCCGTGCTTGTTAGCGGTTACGTGGTCTATCATCAGATCGGGAGTATCCCGGATTATTTTCGCTGCTTCTTCGAGAAGGGCATCGATCCGCATTTTCGGGGATTGCACTTCAACGGGCATAGCTTCGCCGGCGGCCGGAATCGTGTTCGGCATAATGGTATCTCCAAATTGTCAGGTGAATTGGGGACGCTGAAAAATCAGCAGGGCATCATTCGCGTTTTGGCAGGATCAGCTTGAACCGGCCGTCGATGTAGGGGTGAGTATGGAGCGCGCCAGCCGAGTGCCGGCATTCGCTCACAAAGCGCTTGAAGATTGCCGAGACTTCCTTGATTGCGAAGCCAGAATTGTGCGCACCTTCGGCGTGTTGGTTGCGGACAAGAACGCGAACCGTCGGAGCGAAAGGGCTGTCGCGCATGATCTTGTCGACCACTGGGACGGACAGGCTGTATTCCTTGTTCATCCGCTTCCGGATGCGTTCTATGCCTTCGCAGTCGGTCGGCATGCGATCGAGGATCGCGTGGGCCTGCTTGATCTCGGCAATCTCGGAAACCACAGCATCAAGCTTGGCGTCGTTTTCAGCCTGCCGACGTTCCATGTCAACTAGTGCCTGCGCATTCTGCAGGGCCATCTCTGCCATCGTCATTGGGCGACGATCGGCACGGTTCGCGAAGTAGGCTTCCTCGAGCTCGCCGTAAACGTCCCACGCCATATCAGTATCGAGGATCTTGGCGTGGCGGGATGCGCCGCGGTCAGTCCAGAGCATGAGGCTTTTCGCGTTTTTACCAACAGCATCCCTAAAAGAGATGCTGTTCTTCAGGTCGCGCAGATCGTCGCCGTCGACCTTGAAGAAGTGTTTTCCCTCTTCGAAGCGGTCGACGTTACGGTCGTAATTATTGATGACCTGAGTTGTGGACGCGCCGAACACCTTAGCCAGGCGTTCGGTCGTCAGCACGCGCACGCCGTTGAAGGCGGTTACCGGAAGTGCATTCCCATGGATTTCTACGGTATGCATGTTCGCTCCATCGAGTTGATGAACGAACAATTAACTCATTAGTGTGTTAAACGTCAACACACAAAATGAGTTACCGATTGCGATTATATTTTGCGACTATGACATCAAGGTCTTTAAGCGATTGGCCCTTAAGGACTTTCGTCTCGGTTTCAGGGTTCCAACTTTTTACAAGCCAGTGGTCATCATGCTCTGCAACGAACGTCCTGATGTAAGCAATACTGTCCCTCGCATACGCAACCTCATCGCCAATTCGAGGAGGTATATGCGGATTAACAACGACGATATCTCCTACCTTCAAAACCGGCTCCATCTCGCTATCGGTAACGAGAAACGCAGTCACGCCGTCAGCGAATTCGAACGGGAATACTTTCGGTATAGCGTCTGCCAGATGGATAGTGCCGCCTCGGTTGGAGATGACTGGTATCATCCCTGTAAACACCTTCTCTACAGCAGCGCCCTCCCTAAGAGACTGAGTTAACGAACTTTTCCGATAGCCGGGGTTCTCGCCTTCCTCGTAGGGCCACGTGTCGTAGCCGAGAATATCTAACTGCAGATACTGCCGAAGGACTGGATATGAACGCGAGTGAAGCACCGCGCCACGCTCAATCCTGTCTATGGTTTGTTGAGAAACGCCCGTCGCCACAGCCAAGTCGGCCTGGCTCATGTTTTTCGCTTCTCGGGCGCGTCTTATCTCTCCGCCTCTCGCGAGTGCTCTTTGTTTTTCTGCGCCGTCTTTTGCTTCGTCACTCATGCAATGCACCTCTGAACGCAACACTATTGCGGGTCATTTAGAGGACGCAAGTTAAATATGTGTTGATTGGCAACTCATTAATGAGTAGAAATGAGTTGCGATGACACACAAGACAAACCCAAAGCACGTGACGATGCTCATTGAGAGAGCGATTGCCTTCGCAGGCTCCGAAGCAAAGCTCGGAACCATGATCGGCAAATCTCAAAACGCAATCTGGTCCGCGAAACGTAAAGGTCGCGTATCAGCCGAGATAGCTGCCGGCATTGACCGGATCACGAATGGGACGATTTCCAAGTCTGACCTTCGCCCTGATCTGTACCAGTCAAGCCAGATGCCGCAGGTGCCGCGATGATTACCACCGCCGCTATCTGGCTTTCAAACCTATCCACATGGCCACCGGAACCCGCCCAGGAGTTGGCGACACGGTTTAGCCTTTCCATGCCTCATGCTCGTGAAGCCGTCGAGGAAGCCCGTAACATGAAGATGGTGCGGAGGGCTTTCGGATGAAGGCAACCTACCGCAAAGCGCGCGACGGTTCACGGCAGGTGCTGTTCGGCAAAGTCATCATGAAGGAGCAACCCAACCGGAAGCGCGATCCTCGCTTTCAATGGACGTTCTCATTGGAAATGATGCGGCTGCGCGAGATTGAGGCAATTATCCGCCATAGGCATAGCCGTGGCATTCCTGATCCCGAAGGCACCGACGACAAGGAACTGTGCCTGGCATATATCCACGCCGTCGCCACCACTCCACGATCCCAATCTGTAGTTGATTGGTGCAAAACATGGGCGCCGTGGATTTCTGACGAAGACATCCTTGAAATCGTCTGGATCTCTCGCGGGCGAAAATACATGCTCGGCGCGGAATCGGTCGCCAAGATGCTGCACGTCACGATGAAAGAGCGTGATGAGCTTGGCCTGAAGACGATCGGCGCATGTGACGTGTCGGAAGAAGAGAGAAAGGCGATCAGCAAGCGGATCAAGCAAGAGCGCGATCGAATCCGGCAGCAACAAAATCGACAGTCGAAAGGCACAGTTCCTCGCGGTTCCTACGAGGCATCATCTGCTGAAAATCTCAAGCCTTGGATAGCGGCCGGCGTGTCCCGTGCGACGTGGTATCGCCAGCGTGAGACAGGTCCGTCGCGAGTAGAAGTATTCAGGAATGGCGACACACCTGTCTCAACGTCTGGACCACCCATTTCAAAAGAAAAAAATCCGCCGCCGACAGAAGCCACGATCAACATGCATCAAGCTCGCGCAGCGGGGTTGATGGTGGGTCTGGGGGATCATCCCCCAGCGGGGTTCCAAGGGGCAGGGCCCCATGGGAATGGCGACGGTTCCAGAAATGGGAGGGCGGCTTGATGGAAACGGCTCAAACCGCGAAAATCATTCCTTTCCCAGTTGATCACGAAGTCCTGTTCATCAGGGAGACGGCCCGCATTCTCATGATCAGACAGGGCGCAGCTGCCGAACGTTTTTGGCAAATGACCTGCCGGCGGCTTTATGCTCGCCTCCAGGTCCAGGGAATGGCGCATGCCGACATCGACCGGGAAGTGAAAAGCTTTTCCGCAGCTGTGTTCGCGCAGATTGACCGTGTGAATGCCCTCCAACATCACAATCCCAGAGGTGCAGCATGATCCTGCGCCCGATCTGCAATTACCTGGATTCTGATGGCCGTCGCTTCGTGTTCACCGGCTTCGGTGAGTCGAACGGCCTGGCTTACGGCTTGGCGCTTGATCCCCGCCCCAAGCGCTGGCGCCATAAACGAGCCGCCTATGACCAGACGCTTGGCGATCTGATGGGCGAGAATGCCGTTCTTATCTGCCCTTGGCCCGCTAACGACTGGGCCATCGTGTCCTTCTTCAAATTCGCCCCAGATGAAAATCGCACCGGCTTCAAGTGCCGGGTTTATGGAGAACTCATCGCATGAGCAGCCTCGTACCTATCGAACCGGGCCAGTGGGTTCTGGCCTTTGACGAGCACTATGGGCCCTATAACCGGGACTTTCAGGAGCATCTCGAACGCTTTTCATCTCGTGGCGGCGGATGGGACCGTCACCGTAAGGCCGAGATCTTCCATATCCTCAATGTCAAGGATGTCATGCCAAAGACATACACCTTCGAAGAGCCGGCCACGGCCGGTCGTTCGTACCTAAAGTCTCGGCAACATCGCTCCCTCGTTATCGCGGCCGGAGCCACCCGGGAGGAAATGATCGCATTGCGCGACAAGTTCTTCGCGATCGGCGTCGAAACATCCGGACGTATCGAAAAAGAGATGTATCGGCGGATTGAGAAGTACGCGGCGCGCGAGGACGAAAAGGCCGTCAAGAAAATTCACAAGCTCCTGCCGCACATTTTTGGGAGGGCGAAATGATCCTGCTCGAAATCATCAAGATCAAGCTGCAGCTGGTTACCCGTAAATGGAGGGCCGGACGATGACCCAGATCCTCAGCATCACCCGAAACAACGATGGCCAGTTCGAAATCGTCAACGCCGCCGGCAAGCTGGTGGAAGGCCCATTTGAAACCAATGCCGCGGCGTGGAAGGCACTTGACCGGATAGATAACGACGACGCCAACCGCCCGGACAAGCGCCGCAGCAACAAGAAGGTCCTCTGGGGCAAGCCAGAGAAGAAATCGAAGAAGCAGCGCCGTCGGGAGAAGCGCCAGGCCGAGCAGCAGCACGGCGAGATGACGCCGAAGCAGGAACACCAGATGAAGGTCAACGCCGCAAAGGCAGTCGGCTGGGTGCGGACCGTTGCCGCTGCGAAATTCGATCCGGTGGCGAAGCGTACGTATCGAGATCACAAGCTGGGAACGTTCGGCGCCGCCTCTGAGGTTCGCAAGATCGATCCGGCGCAGTATCTGGCCGAGAAGGCCGCGCGGGGTGAGATTTGAACCGATCACCAAACGGCATCAATGTTCATCGCTTCCTTGAAGGCTACGGCGTCAAGGTGCTGCCGTATCATCTGAAGCGTGACCCACGACCGGCCAATGTGGTTTACGGCGGCCGGGAAGTCGCGCGTCTGATGCGGAAGGATATCGACAGGACCGGTACGGCCGTTCGCTGCATTCAGGCGAGCAACCCTGTTTGCTTCGATGACATATATCTCTGGTCGGTCTGGCGCTTCCTTGCCGTCCATTTCCCCCACAGTGATGCGAGGGAAGCGATTGGCGCGTTTTCCGCTGTCGACGTCGCACAGATCAAGCAAGCCGCTCTACGTCTCTCTGTGGGAGTCGGTGGAGCCCTATCGAAACAAACCGCCGCGATCGGTATCGAGTTGGCGCGGGCCATTCTGCAAAAGGAACCTATTGCATGAGCAAAAACGCATCCGTGACCGAAGCGCAAAACAGCATTCTCGAGCGACTGATTGAAGCGTTCGAAACCGATATCGCCTTACCGGTGCGCGTCGGGCCGCAGTCCTTCGGATCATCCATGCCGGATTACATCCACACGCCGGCGGAAAACTTCGCCCGTGAACGTGAAGACATCGCAGACGGCGGCCGGTGGAAGAAAGATATGGTTGCAGCTGAGCGCCGCAGAACCGAACGCCGTGCCAAGTGTTCAAGGGAACGGATATCTCGGATGGAAGAAGCATTTGACTGGATCAGGCGCTTCATCTGGGATGAAGAAGCCCGCCAGGTTTTGCTTGCATATGCCGAGGTGAAGGCCCGCGGATGGGACTGGAGCCGGTATCTCACCAATCGGAACCGTCGAAACCCGCAAAAAAAGGCGTGGGTTAAACGAACAGTGCAGCGGTGGATTGTTCGGTCGTTGCAAATAATTGAGGATGGCGTTCGCCAGAGCGGAACAATCTGGCCCTTTGAGGCCGGTTTACAGGTGGCCCACGAAGAGGCAAAACACGAGGGCAAATCAATAAGATCGGGTTTGCGTTCGTGGACAGCCTCCGAAGAAATACCCGCTGCGTAGCGGCTGAAGAGCCGGGGCTATTCACAGCGATTTAAAGCTAAAGCAATATAGCTCTGTCACACAGGTTGCTCGGAATCATTTGATCGATGATCATGTACTCCTCGAAGGGGAAGGGCATGAGTGAAGATCATCTTGATAGCGAAACTTCCATATCAGCGGAGCTTACCGAAACTGGTGTCAAGGCTTCCGCAAAAAGTAGAGCTGTATCCTCAATGGATCGGCTCCTTGGGGGCGCAGTCGATCTCGGCAGCGCTTGGTTGGAAGGGGTTGCTCAAAGACGTAGGGCAAAGAACGAAGGTGAACGACAGCTAATTGATGCCGCGGTTAGATATGGCTTGGACCGAATGAACCTGGATGACGAGTTCGCTAAAAGGGCGTTTGAAGGCCATTTCAAAAAAATTGGTCGACAACAAATCAACAAGGATGCGGTAGTCGCGGAAGCGCTTGAGGATCTCCGGACAAGCCCGCCTTCAGAACAGCAGGCTTCAAACGGGCCTTCGACGATAGATGAAGAATTTATGGACGCATTTGAGCGCTATGCCGAAGATGCTTCCTCTGATGAGCTTCGTCAACGCTGGGGTCGAGTTCTTTCGGCAGAGATACGCAAACCTGGTACGTTCAGCGCAAAAGTTTTGCGTGCAACTGATGAGCTTGACGCTCCTACTGCAGCAATTTTTGAGCGTTTATCGGCTTCCAGAATTAATAGGAACGCTATTGCGATTTCGATTGCCGGAACCCTCGCTTTCCACGAAAAAATTTCATTAATAAGCGCTGGGCTGATTGCCGATCCAGGAATTGCCGGACATCTCAGCGTCTTTACTGAGGCTTTTTTGAGCACCGGCGAACCCTTCTGGTATCTTAGTGGTGATTCCATTGGAATAGGGATCATGAAAAGCAATTCGATTTCTTTTGGAAATGGCAATAGTCCCCTTACGAACCATGATGGTAGGCCGGCCGTGCCAGTGTACATTTTGACTGATGTAGGACGGGCGCTTTGTTCTATTCTTCCATATAATGAGCGGGAAGTTTTTCGAAGCCTCGGCATACGGCTCAAGGTCGCGGTTTCTGGTGGAGAAATTCTCTATTTCAGACAAGGGGAAAATGGTCACCTCGAGGGACTCCCATCTCTTGTTTGACTGCTAAGGTCGGGAGCGCCGCCTTCATATGGCTTGACTGACGTCTTCATTGATCTGAGGTCGCGCGATGCACTGGCGCTCCCGGGATATTACGTCACTGAAGCTCGAAAGAGGAGAGCCTGCCGGGGCTATGTAAAATACCGGCAGCTATTCGCCCAACAGGGCAACGGAATGCAAGTCGAACGGCCTGTCTGTGTTTCGTAGCGAAAGCTGGCACAGAACCCGGGGTAAGTTGAGGGATCAACGGCTTGCAGCAAATCGGGCGATGATGTTCGGTGCTGTTCTGGGATAGCAGCAAGTTGCGACACCGAACATCTATAAGCGGCCCAGCGGTCGCCTGCAGATATCACGAGAGGCGAAAGCGCTCGGCTTACCTCAATAGAGGGAGCAACGGAGAAAGAGGGTCTGCCGGGCCACCTATCTCATCTGTTTGATTGATAAGGCCGGTTAGCCATTTCACCAGCCCCGCCCGTAACAAGGTGGGGCTGCATACGTTTCAGGGGATGAGTGATGCTCAACTGGCAGACCATGGACAATGCGCCCAAGGATGGCCAGTGGGTTCTCGTCCTCACTGCTGACTTCGGGATTGTACAAGCCAGATGGGATGCATCGGCTGTCAACTTCTACAAGTCCCAAGAGGGTTGGGCGTCTTACGATCCCGACAATGCCAAGGGCGAATGGATCAGCGATTGGCAGATATCTGGCGACGGTGACAAGCGGCTCTATTGCGGCGCCACCCCGCAGTATTGGGCCGAGATCGGTGAATTGCCCAAGGCAGAGCAATTCGGGCCAGAGACGGCAGACTACAACGGCTGGTTCTTCGACTACAGTTCGCCGGCCGTCGCCGCCTAACCCCATTCACCCGCCCACATGGAGAGAGCGATGAGCGAGAAAGTCTACGACCAGCGCGAAGACCTCTATGCTGCCGGCGGCACGTCTGGGATCAAGATCATCAAGCGCGGACAGGCGCCGGAAGAGAAAACCTACCGGTCAACATGCAGAAACTGCTTGACCATTGTGGAATTCAAGCGCCGTGACGCGAAGTTCACCGCTGATCAGCGCGACGGTGACTACCTGAGTGTGGATTGCCCGGTATGTGCCCACAGGATTTACGCCACCCCATGACCACCACCGAGCAAGAGCGGGTCAGGGCATCGTGAGATATGTTGAATACGCCTGAAGGCCGACAGCAATCGATCCGAAAAGCGCTCCGATTGCGTTAAAGCCTGACCCCAGCTTCATGCGCCTCACTAGAGGGGCAGGTGGTCCATCCCAATAGGTAGCCGTTATTACTGGCGAAATCACAGCGGATAGCAGCCAAGAAGCAGCAGACAGCGCACCGAAAACGACTGAAGCCCAGATCATCCCATCCCTCAAGGTTACCCATGCCAGTACTCAAGAATGCACGGCACGAGACATTCGCGCAAGGTTGGCGAAGGGGCTGACCACCGAGCAAGATCGGGAGAGGATTCTTGTCCGGTCATTTCTCGAAAGGGTTTGAGACAAATCGAAGAAAAGCGTCGCCGTCGTTGGTTGATCTTTTAGACAGTAAGCCTTGGCTTGTTCCCATTGCGTGCATGCTGGCACTATCCGCCAGGCCCTCACGATCTAATTCTGCCAGTATTCTTTTGAGACCTGCAAAATCTATTTCGCTTGAAGGAATAGCTTTTTGCAATCCGCTTAGCTGAGACCCCATGTACGTGTTCTGCGCGAATGCGCGCATCTCTTCGGAGGAGGCCGGGTCTGACAGCAACTTCAGTACCCTGATGTGAGCCGGACTGAACCTGTCAATATAAGAGAAGAACGTACCTCGCAATATTTCGTCTACCGTTTGGCCTGCAGCGATATTCAGTATTCCGTTACGCAGAGCTTCTAATTTCTCGTGGCGTGAAGTCTTCATAGCGGCCTGGGTCGCTTCGAATACCGCGGAAACGAAATCCTCGTTCTCGTCAAGCGAAGAGGGGTCAAACCCGTCAAACCGCTCTTCAAGCTCGCGAAGGCCAGCACCAACTCTCTCGAACCACTCGTCGCGCCTCTTCTGCAACGGAGCGGCGACGAATCGTTCAACAAGTTTACCGACCGCATAACTTCCGCCGGGGATCGCAGAGGCAGCAGCGTCAATCGTGGTACGAGCGACTTCATAACCGAAACTTCTATTGTCACTATTTGGATAATCAGGAAGTTTCTCATCCGACATGCCAGTTCTCCGCAGCCCGTGCCATGAATGTCTGCTTAGATGCCAGACGAGACATGGAAGCGTCCCGCCTAGCCGTGAGTCATTCTTTTATCAGTGAACCCCAAATCGCATCGTCAACCTCTTCAATGACGATATTAACGGAGCAATGCTGCGCGCCCATGTAGGTGAACAATCTCGATTTGACTCTACCAGCAAACTGAGCGTTGCCTTCCGTGTCTGCCATCTGAATCATCTGAACATAGTCGCCCACATTTGGTGCCAAAAGAAATCCGGCATCGTCTGTCTGGACGGGAACAACCACTCCATCATCGGATGGGCGAACGGCACCTTTGGGCAGGTACTGAAAGTCGTAAGAGTATTTCATAGGTCTCTTCTTCTTCGATAGTAAACGTAGCGTTGCCGGTTGGCCGCCGGAATATGCACGTACAGGTTTAACTTCGTCAAGGATATCGAATGGCAAGACCTTCATCATACAGCGTGAAAGTCGCAGACGCGATCTGTGAACGCTTGGCAGAGGGCAAAAGCCTTAATTCGATCTGCGCAAGCGATAACATGCCTCACAAGGCTACGGTGTTTAGGTGGTTGTCATCTCACGACGAGTTCCGCGACCAGTACGCGCGTGCGCGCGAAGCCCAGGCTGATGTTCTCTTTGATGAAATCCTAGACATTGCGAACACGCCGATAGAGGGGACGAAGACCAAACTGAATAAGGATGGCGAAGTTCTCGAAGTCTCCAAGGGCGACATGATCGAACACCGCCGGTTACAGATAGACGCCCGCAAATGGATGGCTGGGAAGCTCCGGCCGAAAGTCTATGGCGACAAGCTGGATGTGGACCTCACTGGAGCGCTTGACTTCGTTGTCAACGCAAAGCCGATGAACGAAGAAGAGTGGCAAAAGCAGCATGGGGCAAATCCAGCTTAGGCGCATTGCGTGGTCGCCGCAGGAGGGCCCACAGAGCGCGCTGGTTGATTGCCCTTACAGAGAGATATTCTTCGGCGGCGCGCGCGGTGGTGGCAAGACTGACGGCGTTCTGGGCAAGTATGCCATTAAGGCAGCCATGTACGGTTCCGCATTCAATGCTCTGTTCTGCCGGCGCGAATTGCCGATGCTCGATGACGCTATTGACCGCAGCAAGGAGATTTACGGCAAGATCGGCGCGGGCTGGAATGACCAAAAGAAGACATGGACTTTCCCGGGTGGCGGCCGGCTTCGATTTCGCCCACTCGAGCGAGTGCAGGATGCGGACAAGTATCAGGGACAGAACGTCTCTGACGCCTGCATTGAAGAAGCGGGCCTGTATCCAGACAGTAAGCCGATTGACCGTCTGTTTGGCGTTCTTCGATCGGCAAGGGGCGTTCCTACGCAGTTGATCCTGACGGGCAACCCCGGCGGCGCTGGACAGCACTGGATCAAGCAGCGCTATATTGATCAGGCGCCGCAGGGAATGGTCCCGCTGTCCCGGCTGCTGCCCAATGGGAAAACGCACCGCTATGTCTACATCCCATCCCGGGTGCAGGATAACAAGCTGCTGCTGGAGAACGACCCAGAATACATCAACAACCTGTATCTGGTTGGCTCGGAGCAGCTTGTTAAAGCGTGGCTGTCTGGCGACTGGAATGCAGTGGAAGGCGCGTTCTTCGATTGCTGGAATAGCTCGAAGCACATTGTTCGGCCATTTGCTGTGCCGAAGGACTGGACGCGGTTTCGCTCCATGGACTGGGGCTCGGCAAAACCGTTTTCTGTCGGCTGGTGGGCCATCGCCGGCGACGACTATCAGGCGGAAAGCGGGTTGATACCGCGCGGCTCGATCGTTCGTTACCGGGAATGGTACGGTTGCAAGGAAGGTGAAGCGAACGTTGGCCTCAAGCTGACGGCTGAAGAAGTCGGCATTGGTATAGCCACTAGAGAAGGCGCGGAATTCAGCGACGGCCAAAAGATGATCAAGCCTCCAACGGAGGCCATCTCATACGGCGTGCTCGACCCCGCTGTTTTCAGTGAAGATGGCGGCCCGTCGATCTATGAACGCCTGTCCCGCGCCACTGATTTCAAGGTGGTTTTCAGACCGGCTGACAACAAGCGCATTGCAGCACATGGCGCGATGGGTGGCTGGGACCAGATGCGTGGGCGCATGAAAGGCGACGGCGATAGGCCGGGGCTCTACGTGTTCTCGACGTGCAAGGACTTCATCCGAACCGTGCCGTTGCTCCAGCACGACCCTAACAGGCCCGAAGACCTGGACACGACCAGTGAAGACCACATTGCCGACGAGGCGCGCTATGCCTGCATGTCGCGTCCGTATGTGGTCATCAAGGACACCAAGAAAAACGACAATGCGCAGCGCGACTGGTTCAAAGAGCCGGAAGACGATGACGATTCCCCAGATTGGAAAGTAGCCTGATGGAAGACATTCAGTTTCATGGATGGCTCATCGACATGTTCACCGACGCCGAAGACGGGTCTGACAAGTCGAGAAAGGGCGCTGAAAAGTACCTCGACTACTACAACAATCGCCAGTGGACCGAGCGCGAAGCCGAAATCCTGCGCAAGCGTGGCCAGCCGGTGGTGTCGTTCAACCTGATCCGCAACAAGATCGACTATCTTCAGGGTCTGGAGCGGCAGCAGCGCACTCAGCCGCGAGCATTGCCTCGCACGCCTATGCATGAGCAGGATTCGCAGGCGGTGACGGACTCACTGCGCTATGTCTGCGATGATCAGGGCTATTCTGACATCAAGTCTCTGGTCTGGGGCGACATGCTCAAGGCAGGCTGGGGCGGTGTCGAGATCACGGTTCGCATGAAGCGCTCTTCGCTGTTGTCGTCCACGACGATGACGGAACCAGACTACGATGTGAAGCTCACGCGCTGCGCGTGGGATCGTATGTTCTGGGACCCGCACAGTTCGGAAGATGACTTCTCTGATGCAACCTATCTTGGGCTCATCATCTGGATGGACCGGGAAGAGGCCGTGCGACGGTATGGTGAAGGCGCAGCGGCTGTTTTCGATGAAACGGTATCGATCGCCACTACGGGCGAGACCTTTGACGACAAGCCGAAGTTCTCATGGGTGCACAGCGCGCGCCGCAAGCGCATCCGCGTCATCCAGATGTATTTCATCGGTCAGGATGGTCAATGGAGCTATGCCGAGTTCACCAAGGGCGGCATTCTTCGCGACGGACCTTCGCCGTGGCTGGATGAGAACGGAGAGCGCGAGCATCCGTATGCCTGGCGTTCGTCCTACACCGACCGTGACAATGGCCGCTATGGTCCAATCCGGGATTTGGTTGACCCGCAGGACGAAATCAACAAGCGCCGGTCGAAGAAGCTGCACTTGGATACGTCGCGCCAGACGTTCGGCAACGACGCTTACAACTCGAATGTGAAGGAAAACAAGAAGCAGCTTCAGAAGGCTGACGGACACATCACGCTGACCGGGCCGGCAAAGTTCGGAGAAGATTTCGGTATCATTCCGACGAACGACCAGTCCCAAGGCCACATGCAATTGCTTGAGCAGGCCATGGCGGTCTTCGAGGTAATGGGGCCGAATGCAGCGATGCAGGGCAAGCAGGCTGGTCAACAGTCGGGCCGTGCCATCATCGCTCAACAGCAAGGCGGCCAGACCCAGATGGGCTTGCTTACCGATGCGCTGCGTCAGATGGACATGGACGCGTACCGCAAGATGTGGAACCGCATTCGTCAGTTCTGGACGGGCGAGCGCTGGATACGCGTAACCGACGACATGCGCAATCTTCGGTGGGTGGGCCTGAATACCAACCCGATGTCTATGCCTCCTGGAGCAGTTCCTGAAGGTGCAAACGTCTCAATGATGCAGGGCAAGCTCGCTGAAATCGACATTGATATCATCCTTGATGATGCGCCGGCCGTCGGTGCGCTGATGGATGAGCAGTTCAGCCTGATCGTTGACCTGAAGCGGATGGACACCAAGGGTGAAATTCCGTTCAAGGCGGTCATCGCAGCAGCGCCGAACCTTCGTTCCAAGGGCGAATTGCTCAAGGCGATTGGCGATGCTGAACAACAGCCACCGAACCCTATGGCAATCGCCGGGGCACAGGCGGAAGTGGCCGCGCAGCAGGCCACAGCGAACCTGCGAAACGCGCAAGCAGAAAAAGCGATGGCAGATGCTCGCCAAACCATGATGCCCTCTGACGGGGGCTCTGGTGCATCCGAGATCGAATACGCAAAAGCAGGTGCTGACATCCGGAACACGGAAGCCAGCACGCAAAAGATCATGGCGGAAACTGATCAGACCCGCCTTGAAACGACCTTGGCAGGGCTTGGCCCGGTTCCATGGTCGATCCTACCCGGTGCCGGGGTGAACGGGCAGCCGGTCGCAGGCCGTTAATCTGCGTGGTGGTGCCGACCTGAACGGGCAACGAACCGGTGCCGGGTTTATCGGGCAAACGTAATCTTCACGAACGAGGAAAACACTGTGACTGAGCAATCGCTGGACGACATCATGTCGGGCCGGGGCGCTTCTGCGTCTTCGGAAAACTCGACTGAAACCGATACTGCAAATGCTGCAACGACCGCCGCCACCGCTCCTTCGGGACAGACGACGGAACAAGGGCAGCAGAGAGACGGTCAAGGCCGTTTCGCTGGCAAGGAACAAGCCTCAGCGCCGGGTCAGGCTGAAAACGCCGCCACCCAGCAACCGGGACACGTTCCAATTCAGGCACTCGACGCCGAGCGCGGCAAGCGCAAGGAAACCGAAGAGCGCTATGAAAAGAAGCTGAAGGAACTGGAAGAGCGCATCGCCAGTCTTTCCCAGCCTCAGCAGCCAGCACAGCAGCAGCCAAAACCGACATTGTTCGACAATCCTGACGGTTACATGCAGGAGCAGCTTACACCGGTTCAGACGGCTATTCTGGATATGAAGGAATTCGTCTCTGAAAACATGGCCGTGCAATCGCATGGCCAGGAGAAGGTGGACGCTGCGAAAGAAGCAATCGAACAGGCCGCGACCACGCCGGAAGGCCAACGGGTTATCGCTGAAATGATCCAGTCGAAGCATCCTTTTGAGGTGCTTATGACGTGGCACAAACGACATACGGCATTTGCCGAAGTCGGTGATGACCCGGAAGCATGGTTTCAGAAACGGCTTGCCGCAATGCAGGGCGGTCAGCAGCAGCCACAGGCACAGTCCCAACAGACCCAGCAACCGGCGGCACAGGCCGCGCCACTTCCGACCGACTTTTCAGGTGCGCCTTCGGGTGGACCAAGAGGAGGCCCGGAATACGGCGGCCCACGCTCGCTCACCGACATCATGAAGCGCTGACGCTTCAAATCAGAAGGTAGACTGCAATGGCAGAAACCCGCGCTACTGAAGGTCTGATCCCGACAATCTGGGACGATCAGTTCAGTGTCGAATTCTATCAGACGAACCCGTTCGCGGCTTACGCCGGGACCGGCTCCACCAACCCGATCGTGATGAAGGAAGACTTTGCTTCCAAGCAGGGCAACGGCATCACTTTCGAGTTTATCACCAGCTTGCAGAAGGGCTCGATCAAGGGCCGCCAGCCGTTGCGAGGCCATGAAGACAAGCTTGGCGAATACGGCGACAAGGTGAACTGGGATCTTCGTAAGAAGGGCATTTCGCTCCACGAGCTGGATGTTGACCTTGCGGCGATCGATCTTCGCAAGGCGTCGAAAGGTGCCCTGAAGACATGGGCTGACGAAGACATCAAGTTCGAAGTCATCGACCGCCTGCAGGATGTTGGCCAAAACCTAGATGTTGCTTATTCGGAAGCTTCGGCCGCCGACAAGAACACCTGGCACACCAACAACAAGGACCGCGTGCTGTACGGCAATTCGCTGTCCAACTACGTGGCCGCCAACCATGCCGCATCTCTTGCTAACGTGTCAGCATCCACCGGCAAGTTCACCAAGGAATCTGTGTCGCTGATGAAGCGTGTTGCACTTTCGGCTCGTCCGCGCATCACGCCGACCAGCATCAGCGAGAGCGAAAACCGCCGCTTCTACATCTGCTTCGTCAACTCCCTCATGATGCGCGATTTCGTCGCCTCCATGAACGAGAGTGAGCGCCAGCAGTCGGTTGCCCGTCGATCCGAAGGCATGTTCCTCGGCGGCGACCGTGAATGGGACGGTGTTGTCGTTCACGAAGTCGATGACGCGCCCATTCTCGCCGGCGTCGGCAATGCGGGTGCAAACCTCGGTCCCGCACTCATGCTCGGTCAGGAAGCGCTCGGATGGGGCATCAAGTCCCGATACAACTCCCGTGAGCAGAAGGACGATTACGGCCAGGTTACCGGCCTCGGCATGTTCGGCAAGTGGGGCATGAAGAAGCTCGGTTACACTATCGGTGACGCCGGCCGTACCGTCGAGCTTACCGACGGCACCCTCACGAACGTGGTTGGCAAGCAGCGCGGTCTCGTAACCGGCTACTTCGCCGCGACCGGCGATTGATCAGGAAAGGATCAGAGCAATGGCTAATCCGATTTGGACAAACCCGATCAAGCATCCTGAAGATGTTGGCGTCGGCGCATGGCGCCGTCGTGTAACCTTCGACCAGAAGAACATGGCAACGGGCGTTCCCGTCGTCACGCTGGAAAAGGGATGCATCCCGCTGCGCGCTTATGCCCGCATCGAAACCGCCTTCAATGCAGGCACCACGAACGTTCTTGTTCTAGGCTCTACTGTTGATGATGACGGTCTGGTCACCTCTACGAACGCAGCGGCCGGCACGACCGGCTTCAAGGCAGGCACTGGCGCCGAACTCGGCGTTGAACTGGCAAACGACACCACGTTCTTTGCCAAGTTCACCCAGACCGGCACAGCGGCCACGACCGGCGTTGTTGAATTCGTCGTTGAATTCATCAATCCGCGGAACTGGGCGCATTACAACAACAGGAGCCAGGGCGCATGAGCAAGGTGAAATACGTTGCCGGCGACAGTGGCGCCGACGAGGTGAAAGCCTTCGGCTACACCTTCAAGGACGGCAAGTCCGTTGAGGTGAAGGACGCCGATATCGGCAGGTTCAACGGCAACCCGTTCTTCGAAGTCGCCACCAAGGCTGAAAAGTCGGACACGAAGACAGCTGACGATGACAACACCTCGCTGAAGGCGGTCCACATCGCCGGCGGTCGGTATTCTATCAAACGCGGCGACGATGAGCTGAAGAAAGGCCTGACGAAGGCCGATGCTGAAGCCTTTAATGGCATGTCCGACGAGGACAAGGCCGAATACGTGGCCGCCTAAAAAACAGGAGTGACGGCGATGGCCGAAGAACAGGAAATCGCCGTCCTCAGCCCCGGTGAAGTGATCTCTGCCGCCATTACGGTGCGCGGTGGATACGTCACCGAAGACCAGGGCCTGGAACTGGAACTGGAACTGGCAAAGCCAGCCCTCAACGCATGGCAAAGGCAACAGATGATGCGCCTTCCCGAAGGCCATCATTTCGAATTCACAGACAGCTTTGTTGACAAGCCGCAGGGCGAGCATTCAGCGACGCGTGAGCTTACGGTGGTAGCGATCGATGAAGACAAGACATGATTTGATTGTTGCGGTCCTCGAGCTTCTCCAAGCCGATGGCGGCGCCGGACAGGCTCCTGCACCGGAAGACATTGATGTCGTTGACAAGTACATCGACGGGCAGCTGAGCGCACTAAGCCGTAAAGGCATCCTCACGACGGAGAAGGACAAGTTCGAAGACGAGCTTGTCGGGCCTCTGGCCACCATCATTGCCGACGAGTGCTCACCGCGGTTCGGCGTGGCGCGAAACCCCGCATCGCGTGCTGAAGCCGAGTTGTCCATACGTCAGATTACCGCGGCAACGCTGGTTCCGGATGACGTCACCCCGAGCGAGTATTTCTAATGGTCGATATCGTTTTTCCGACGTCCACTGCTCCGGGTGCGCGTCCGGGTGAGGGATCGGGTCGGCTGATCAACTGCTACGCCGAAGCGCTGGATAATGGGGCACGCAAGCAGTTCGTCCGCCGTCGCTCCCCCGGTCTTCGTCGGGCGGCCAGCACGGAATTATACGCCGGATGCCGTGGGTTTCATTATCACAACGGAATCCTTTACGTTGCCCTTGTGGACCGATTGATGACGGTCACGTTCGATGGCACGAATTACGTGTTTTCCGATCTCGGCAGCCTGCCAAGCGCTGGCCGGGTGACATTTGCCCGCAACAACAAGGCCCCAATCCCTGATATTCTGGTGACGACAGAGGATGATACATTCATCGTTAGCAGTACTGGTGCCCCGGTCAGCATCAACGATGGCGATTTGCCCCAAGCGCTGTCTATCGACTTTATGGACGGCTATTTCATCTGGGCAATTCGTGACGGCCGGTTCTTCGTCTCTGCTATCAACGACAAGACTGTGAGTGCACTTGATTTCGGAAAGGCGGAAAGCCATCCCGGCGGCATCTATCGCGCGGTTGCCTTTGGTGAGCTGCTTTACCTATGTGGGCCGTCCTCGATCGAGGTTTGGCAGAACGCGGGTAACGCCACTGGTTCGCCGTTCTCGCGAGCTTCTGTCATCTCTCGCGGCATTGCTGGTACCTTTGCAATTGCTGGAAACGAATACGGCTTTCCGGCGCTGATCTTCGTCGGTGATGACAATGCCGTGTACCGGATCGACGGAGGCTATCAGACACAGCGCATTTCAACGCCTGATCTTGACCGGCTTATTGAGAAGGTGGCTGACAAATCGAACATCGATGTAACTGTCGGCATTGCCAGCGGCCATTTCTGGGCCACGGTAACCGGTCCTGATTTCTCATGGACCTATGAGGTTGGTACCGGGTTCTGGCATGAGCGGGAAAGCTATCTGTCGAATCGTTGGCGCGGTGTCTGCTCGACGCAGGCATTCGGCAGATGGGTGATTGGTGACCGAGAAACGGGTGATGTCTGGTTTCTTGACCCTGACTATCAGCGGGAAGGTAGCGACCATCTTGTGATGACGGCTACTTCCCTGCCTGTCAGTGGTTTTCCGAACAGAGCGGCCATTCCTCGCGCAGACTTCGATGTCATCGTCGGTCAGGGCCTCGTGACAGGCGACGAGCCGATCGACACGGACCCGGTCTGTAAAATCTCATGGTCCGACGACGGCGGAAACTCGTTTGGTAAACCATTGCATCGCCCTCTTGGCAGGCAGGCGCAGCACGCAACACCAGTAACCATCAATAGAACTGGCGGTGCGTCCCGCTATGGAAGGGTATGGAGATTCGAGGTTTCAGATCCTGTCTATGTCGGATTGCTCGGCGGCGCCATGGACGGTGAAGCGAGGTCACGCTGATGGCGTCAACATTAAAGCCCCTCGTCCCGCTTCCACCGCCGAACCAGCCCTTGGTTGAGGCAAACGGGCGGATGAACAAGGATTGGTACCTTTATCTGAAAGAACTCGACCGCCACCTGCGCGAAGTCGAAGAGCGCGTCGCCGCAGGAGGTTTGTAATGGGTTTTCTCAGCAGCTTGTTTGGACTGGACAAAGGCAAGGCAACGATGGGGGCCGCCAACCAGAACAAAACCCTTATTACCAACCTGCAGAACACTGGTAACTCGATTATCGACACCGGGGAACAGAAGTCCGAGAGCGCGCTCAATCAGGCAGTTTCGAACTATCAGCCGTATATTGATACCGGCAACGCCGCAACGTCGATGTACGGCAATGCTCTGGGCCTGAATGGATCGGATGGAAATGCCGCGGCAACGAGTGCTTTCCAGACAGGCCCCGGTTATCAGTTCGCGCTTGATCAGGGGACACAGGCAGCCCTTAGAGGAGCCAGCTCCGCCGGCATGCTAAACAGCGGCAACACACTGACTGCCCTCACCGACTATGGCCAAGGCATGGCCAATCAGGAATACGGGTCGTGGCTTGATCGGCTATCGGGCGCATCGTCGCAAGGCCTTTCTGCGGCAGGTGGGCAAGGGAGTGCCTTGGGAGGGCTTTCAAGCCTCTACCAGAATACTGCGGGAGACCGCCTTGGATTGGAAAGTTCAGTCACGCAGGGCCTCCTTGGTGTCAACAATCAATGGGCTCAGGGCAAGGAAGCGAACGCCGCGGCGAAAGGCGGGTTCCTTACAAACCTCGTCAGCCTCGGTACCGGTATCAAAGGACTGTTCTAATGGCCCAAATCGCAAGTCTTCTTGTCCCCGGCGTTTCCATTCCGCAGGGCGACGGTTCGTCTTGGATGGCAAGTCTTGGCAAGGCACTTCAGGGTTACGGCGATCAGCGCCGCGCCGACGCGTCTTTCAACGGGCTTGCAGATCGCATTCAGGGCGCCACGCCCGCACAGCAGCCCGCTGTCGGCTTTCTCTCTGGTCTGCTTGGCAACGTCAACGGAACCGCGCCTATGCCTCTCCCCGGCGCGGCCAGAGAGATTGCTGCAACGTCCCCGAAGGTTGCGGCGTCCGGATCGGGTAACGTCTATGACGATTTCATCGGCGGCGTGAAGTCTGCCGGTCTTACGAACCCTTATGGTCTTGCTGCGGTCGCGGCGACTGGACAGGCTGAAAGCGGATGGTCTCCCCAAAATGCAAATCGGTCGTGGTCTGATCCCAGCCAGAGCGGGCAGGCGGGCACGGCCGGCGGCGTCTTGTCCTGGCGCAATGAGCGACTGAACAATCTGTATAATTTCGCCCGGCAGCGCGGCGAAGAGCCGGGGAATATCTCTCCTGCAACACAGGCCGCGTTTTTCGTTCAGGAAGACCCGAAGCTTATCCAGTCGCTCAACTCGGCACAAAGCCCTGAAGAGGCACAGCGGCTCATGAACAACGCGTGGAAATTCGCCGGTTACGATCAGCCAGGTGGCGAGACCGCGCGACGGATGGGGCTTGCCTCGTCTTACGTATCCCGGTTTCAGGGTGCGCCAACGGAAGTGGCAAGCCTCGATCCATCGGCGGGTATGGCTTCTACTGCTGCGCCGGCCGCTCAGGCTATAGAGACTGCTGCTCCCGCGTCTGACTACATTGACCCGATGGTGAAGGTTGAGCCGCGTGCTGACGCTGCGCCCTATACCATGGCGTCGGCAACTGCGCCGCAGCCACAGCCTCAGGCTCAGGCACAAGCGGTGAATGCGCAGACACCCCGCACGGGCATGATTACTCAGGGTATCACGCCTGTGCAGCGTGGCAGCGTTGACCCGAACCTGATCCAGTACATGCTCCGCGACCGCAATCTCCGCGATGTTGGTCTAAAGCTCTGGGCTGCCAATGTTGAAGGCCAGAAGGCAAGCGAGCCTTGGCAGTTTGTCACGCTTCCTGATGGAACGCTGGCGCGCGCCAATCAGCAAAGCGGTGCTATCGAGGCGGTTGGACGGTTCCCGAAAGATCCGAAGACCGAAGGTTTAGGCGGAAGCGAAGCAGGTCTAAATCTGGTCTACGGTGAGGATGCTGACGGCAACACCGTCGCGTTCCAGCCGTTAAAGGGCGGCGGCGTGCGCCGAGTAGAAGTCCCAGATGGCATTAAGCTCACTCCCGGCATTTCGAGCAACGACCTTGGGACAACCGTTGTCACTCGCAACAGCCGAACCGGCCAAGTGATCGACACACGCGACAAGGACGTGGCCGGTGCAGCCGAACAGACCGCAGACGGCAAGGCCCGTTCGGAGGCGAAGGCCGCTCTTCCTGCCATCCAGTCCGCGTCTGACCAGATGCTGGCGACGATCGACAGTCTGGCCAACGACGCATACCTGCCGAGCATGCTTGGCCCGATCAATTCCCGCACGCCGAATCTGACTTCTGACGCGGCGCGCGTTCAGTCGAAAATGGATCAGATCAACGGCCAGACGTTCCTGCAGGCGTTCAATGCCCTTAAAGGCGGTGGCGCAATCACCGAAATCGAAGGCCAAAAGGCAACCGAAGCGATGGCGCGGCTCAATACAGCCCAAAGCGTGGAAGACTATCAGGCCGCGCTCACAGAGCTTCGTGGTGTCGTGACGCGCGGCATCGCCAACGCTCGTGCCAAGGCAAAGGGATCGACCGCAACGGCGGGTAGTCAAACTTCGTCTGGTGTAAAATGGAGCATTGAGGAATGACGGTTCTCAACATCGGCGGCCGGCGCGTGACGGTCGATGACAGCTTCAAAAACCTGTCGCCGGAACAGCAGAGCGCGACGGTGGAAGAGATTGCCAAGACACTTGACGCATCTTCTCCGCAGGCCGATCAAGCCCAGCCGGCGCAACCTGCCCCGCCGACAGTTAAGGCCACGGTGGAAAAGCCTGAAGATCCACGCGACAGCTTTATGGGCAAGGTCGACAGCTTCGTTCGCGGTGCCGCCGACACGTTGTCCTTCGGTCTTGCCGATGAAGCCGCTGCGGCTGGTGATGCGCTGTTCAATCCGGTATTCGGTACCGGCAAGGACGGAGGCAGCCTGTCGGAACGGTACAATGCCAATCTTGACGCGCAGCGAGCAACGGATGCGGCCGATAGCAAGGATCGCTTCGGTTATCGTCTCGCCGGTCAGATCGGCGGCGGCGTTACGGGCGGTGTTGGTCTTGCGAAGGGCGGATTGTCGGCTACCGCCAATGCGGTTGAGCGCGGGGCGAGCTTGGGGCGTGTTGCTGCGGCTGGCGCGGGTGAAGGTGCCGTTCTTGGCGGCGCACAGGGATTTGGCAGTGGCGAAGAAGGTTTTCTGAACCGTTTGGCAAGGTCGGGTGTCGGATCCTTCACTGGTGCAGGACTTGGCGCGGCCGCTCCATACGCCATTGCGGGGGGCGGATCGTTCCTTCGTTCGCTCGCATCACCCATCACGTCGCGCCTTCGACCCGACGCTTCCGCTAACCGGGCAATTGGAACAGCATTGCAGCGCTCTGGAAAATCGCCAGAAGAGATCGAAAGCATCATGCGTCTGGCGGCCGATGACGGTCAGGGCGAATACGCCCTTGTTGACGCCCTCGGTCACAGCGGGCAGCGCATGCTCTCCGCCGTGGCCAGAACGCCCAACGATGCCCGCCAGGAGGTTGTCGGGCAGCTCCTGACCCGTCAAGCAGGTCAGGGCGACAGGCTTGCCAATGCGATTGCTGAAGGCTTTGACGCGACCGACACAGCCGCTCAGCGCGCGGCCTCCCTGACCACCGCTCGGGATGCAGAGGCCAATGCGCTTTACAGCACCGCACGGAAAGAAGCGGGGGCGGTCAACGTCACGCCTATCCTTGAGCATATTGATGAAACCATTCGTCCGGGCGTTAACCAGATCGTCAGCCCACGCGACCGGATCGCCAACGACAGCATTGAGGGCGCACTCACTCGCGTTCGATCGATGCTTTCCGACGGCAACAGCCAGGTGACGGACTTCAACACGCTGTTCCGCGCGAAGCTCGATCTGGACGACTTGATTGCTCGCTCGGATGCGCAGGGAGCCGGAAACCGCGCGTTCGCTCTGAATCAGGTGAAACGTCTGGTCGATACTGCACTTGAGGATGCATCTCCGGCTTTCAGGACTGCCAATGATACCTTCCGGACGCGCAGCGGCGTGATTGACGCTGTAGCCGAAGGAAGTGCCGCCACATCAGGCCGTCAACGCGCGGCGGATACCATTGAGCGGTTTTCGCAGATGACGCCTGATGAACAGGCCGCGTTCAGAGCCGGTTATGCTGATCCGCTCATTGCCCGTGTTGAAAGTGCCGCCGGCAGTCCAACGACAAACAAGGCCCGGTCTCTCAACACTCCAAAGAACCGGGAAGAGTTTCAGGCCATTGCCTCTCCTGATCAGGCTGACCAGCTCGGCCGCAGGATCGGACGTGAACAGCGGATGTTCGAAACGCTCAATCAGGCAACGGGCGGTTCAAGAACTGCTGACAATCTGGCTGACATGGACGATATCGCCAACTTCGACCCTGCCGTGTTGACGAACCTGTTTAGCGGCGGATGGAAGGCGGCGGCGATCGGTGCTGTAACGAGAGCGTTGAACGAAGGGAAAGGCCTACCGCCTCGTGTCATCGAAAAGGTTGGCCGATCGTTGATGACGACTGACCCAGAGCAAGCGCGCCGTCTCCTGACGGTGGCGGCAAGCACGAAAATGGATGATGCGACGAAGAGAGGGATGGCAACCGCCATCTTGAACACGTTGTCGACGGCTGGGACGGGGCGTCTTCCTAGCGGTGGCGCCAAGCGCGCGCCGCTTGAGTTAAATGTGCCTGTCCCGGTTCGGTGATTTACGACGCCAAGAATCGGGAACCTTGTTCCCGGTTACCTCGATCGCCCAGGCGGCCAAAACGCCACCGACGGCCAGACCGCCAAGGAAAGACGGCCAACTGATTGTTCCGGTAATGGCGTTGATCACGACCATAACGAGAAGCACAGGGAATACCCAGCGCCAAGGGCCAGGTGTTCTGTCGATCTTCGGTTCGTTGCGGTCGTGGTCGATTTGCATACGGCGATTATGCCCTGTTTCTAATTGGTGTCGACTGGCAAAAGATTCGTTATTGTTCACACAAGAGGTCACGAAGGGCGTCCAGGTCTCCCATCGCTTTATAGGCAGACAGGATAGACGACACCAGCGGGACAGCGGATCGATCGGTCAAACCAAGAGTGAAGCGACCGTAATAGTTTCCGTTCTGGTCCACAATTCTCAGGCCTTCACCGAAGCTATTCCAAGGGCTGTTTGTCTCGAATTTAGACCCGAACACACCAAACTGGTTCCAGATACTTAGGTCTTCAAACTTTGATCCGTATTTGCCGAATTTGTTACAGACCGCAGCGTCGTCAAATTTGTTGCAGTTCAGGCATCCGGCGAACACTTGGCCCTTTTCTCCGTCAAACAGGAGGAGAGGGACATTTTGGGCCTGAATTGCGAAAGGTGACAATGATGCCGCAGCAGCGACCAGCGCCAACCTTAGTAATTTGAGTTTCATAAATATCCCCCAGAGCCGGGCGGATTATGCATCAACCACACATTGAAGTGAAGGCGTCTCGCTTGAGGCGCCTTTTTCTATGGAGGCCTCAATGGCTGCAGCAGATCCTTATCTCAAAGACATCACTGAGGTTGGCCCAGCGCGGTATGCAATTGCGGTTACGCCGAGCGATGCAAACGACCTCGCAACTGTGCCGCGCGCAGTAATGGTCGGCGCTGACGGCGTCGTCGTCATGGTCATGTCCGGTAATGGGCAGGAAGTGCCGTTCACAATGCTGGCAGGCATTCCCTATCCTTTGGCTCCGACGAAGATCAAGGCCACAGGAACGACCGCAACCGGCATCGTGGCCGTCTGGTGAGGTGCTGACATGGCGGGTTTCTGGTACCAGTCCAACACGCAAATTCACGATCCGAATGGCCGGCCACATATTGGTGCGCGCGCCTATTTTTATCTGGGCGGCACGACTACGCCGATCACGGTCTACAAGTCGTTTGACCTCGGGAGCATCAATGCGCATCCGAACCCGTTGACAACCGACGGCAATGGCTTCTGGCCGCCGGTCTACTTCGATGAAGCGGATGAATTCTTCCGTGTTCGAATTACCACGGCGCAGGGAGTCTTGGTTGTCGATGCTGACGGTATTCCCATCATTGGCCCGTCAGGCGGTGGCGGCGGCGCACCCTCTCCTATCGACCCGGATTCGGTCTACTCCACAGGAGACATGCTGGCGAGGTACGGCGAAGGCCTGAGAACCGGGTTTGTTCGCTGCAATGGCCGCACTATCGGTTCTACCACATCAGGGGCTTCCGAGAGGGCAAACTCTGACTGCCAGGCACTGTTTGAGCACCTTTGGAATGCCGATCCGAGTTTGGTTATTGCAGGCGGCAGAGGACCGAGCGCATCGGCTGACTGGAGCTCGAATAAACCTCTTTCGCTACCGGACTGGCGCGGTTCTGCCCTCGTAGGCATGGATACCATGGGGAACATTGCCGCTGGCAAGATAGCCAGCGCGACGGTGCTAGGCTGGTCTGGTGGTGCCGCAACCCACACGTTGACCATTGAGCAGATGCCGCGCCACGGACACGAGCTAACCCAGCGGCCACATCGCCACAACATGGGTAACAACATGCAGGGTTTTCCCCTTACTCCGGGCAACTTCGGCGCATTCGCGCAGGGCGGGACTGATCCAAGCGGGCTGTTCACGCAGGAAGCGTACGTCGATCTGACGCTTAATGCCACAGGCGGCGGAGCGGCCCACAACAACCTACAGCCATCCAAGGCAATGACGATTTACATAAGGCTCTGAGATGTACAACGGAACGCTTCCAGCAATCTCGAACCGTGCCGACTGGATCGGAACCCTTGAACTGATCAATGACGACACGGAAGAGATCATCACGGATTTATCCGGCGTCACGTTCAGGCTTGAGCTTCGGGATAATACCTGCCGCTCAGCTATCCTCACCGCCACCTTCGAAAACGGCAAAGCTGTTGACGTTGGCCAAGGCATCATCCAGTGGCATTTCCCTGTTTCGGATATCTCCCGCATCTGTGCCGGCAGTTACGAAGTCGGCATTACCGTCACCCGCGATGGGGTAACGGAACAAGAGCTTATTGCCATTCAGCCCATTCTTGATGGAGTTGTTCGCTAATGTCGAATGTCACCGCTCTGCGCATGCGCGTCCTCCCGCGGTTCCCTGCTCGCATCACTGCCGACAACGGCTTGACGATTGAGCGTGACGGGCTCGAGCTTGTTCTAAAGCCCGATTTCGGCTCGCTCATGAAGGTACCGTCCGTCCAAGGTGCAGAGGTGACCTATTTCTGGGCTTGGAACGAGCAGCATGATGCCTACTCCAGTATTTCGTTCCAGAACCTTGTGGCGAATATTCAGGACGTGATCATTGGCGAGAACCTTGCCGGCTTGGATGCCGTCGCATCTGGCCTGAACCGCGTCCCGATCTTCGTTGATGACGAAGGGCACGCGACAACATATGCCGTTTCTGATTTCGTTCAGGGCGTATCCGGGGCAGAGGACGCCGAAACTTTTCTTGATGAAATTGGCGCGGCTACGGAACAACAGGGCGAGAAAGCAGATAATTCTCTGCAGCGATACACCAGCCGCGCTGTAGCTGCAGGTTCTACGATTGATGCGAATACCAAGCGCTTGTTCGTGCAATTTTTCGCTCCAAACTACGCGGTGCCTTCAACCCTCGTCGGTGGCGCAAATTATCGCCGCATCAGCTTTGCCGATCTTTCTGGATATCCGGCACTTTCGTATTTCCGCTCAACCGACAGGTTCATGCCCGATGGATCGACCGACGCCACCAGCGGCGGGTACTGGGTACTGGACGAAACGGAAGTTGCACCACAGATGCTTGGCGCGGTGGCGGATGGTGTCACTCCAGATACGCTCGCGCTCCAAGCCTCTCTTGATTTTGGCCAAGTCATCAAGCTTATCGGCACTTATGCCTGTGACGCCAAGCTGACCCGTTCGGGCGGTGCTTGCATGCGAGGTTTTGGTCGAGACCGATCGACTATCAGATTTCTACCCGGGTCGGCATCGAGCGGTATCGAAGTCACCGCCACTAGCTATTCGCAAAAGATCGTATTCGAAGACTTTGCTATCGACGTACAGTCCGACCTTTCAACAGGGAAAGTCCTTTCGGTGAGCTGGCAAGGTCTCGGCCTCAGCGAATACTTTACGACGAAATTCGTCGCGGAGCGGCTGCATATCCGGGCCACAAACGGAGGCAAATTCGACAAGGGAATTTATCTTAATTTTGTGCACTGCGGCTACATCAAGGACTGTTTTATCCAGAACCAGACGAGTATTTCAGGTTCGACCGAAGCATCCTTCCCTATGACGGCTTGCATCTATTTCGACAATGACGAGACGGTTTACAATACCGCAACGTTCCGTGTTGAGGGGTGCGAATTGTTTGGCGCCCAGTGGGGCGCGTATGTTCGCGACGTTGAAGGCTTCTGGTTCACAGGCAATGACATTCAAGCTTGCTGGCACGGGATTCACTTCCATAACGGATACCGCAAGATCAATCAGTACCGGATCCACGGCAACCACATCGGGGTGTTCGACTATGCGGTCTATCTCTACAACGCCAGGCAGTTCCTGATATCCAACAATGAGTTCTCTTACCGCGTCGGCCGCGTTGATGTTGCGACGGTGGAGCACATCATCTTGGAACAGGTGCAAGACGGCGACATTTGCGGCAACTCTGTTCGAGGCAACTACCAGAGTTTGAGCGGCTCTATAACCTTGAACGGCGTGAAGGTCTTTGGAATAGTTGGGGACCCGTCCACTACGGTTCGCGTGTTCGGGAATGGCTTCCGCGACATGATGACTGCAATGACGTTGAACGCCAATACAGTGAACTTCCAGCACTATGGGAACACCTTCCTGAACGTGCTTACAAGCCGACTTACCAACAATGTTGGCGCTAGTGCTATTCAAGCGTTCACAGCAGGTAGCGGGTCGCAATCAACGCCAGTTGGCCAGAACTACGCAATGTGGCTAAGCAATACTGGTTCTGGTGCCCTTGGCGTAAACCGCGATGCTGACGGGGTTGTGACGGGATGGTATCGGTCTGGTACCCTGGTCGGTAGTGTCAACGTCACCGCAAGCGCGACAACCTACGCGACATCGTCGGACTATCGCCTGAAAACCGATATCAGAGATGTGGAAAACTCTGGTGCATTTATAGACGCCTTGAGACCGCGTCGGTTCTTTATGGGGGGCGTTGAGCAAGATGGCTTTATCGCCCATGAATTTGCGGAAGTTTCACGCATCTCCGTGAGTGGCGATAAAGACGCCGTGGGCGAAGGCGGCGAACCTATTTACCAGACGATGCAAGCCAGCACCTCCGAAGTCATGGCGAACGTAATTGCGGAGCTGCAATCTCTTCGCCTTCGCGTCGCTGAAATTGAAGAGCCGTAACCCGGCACGAATAACCCACAATCAGGCGCAGGAACCAAAAGAGGCCCGTCGCACGCAATATGGCGACGAGGCCTCCTGCCGCGGCCTGTTTCAGGGGACGCGCGGCGGCACTTTTTATTGTCGCTGCCGAAAAGTTGCAACCTATCTGAAATCACAATCAGGGGAAGTTAGGCGGCAGTACGCGAAGTGCAGCGGCGAAAAAGGTGCTCTAAGTAAATCCAGTAAACTCAAGGGTTTGCCGGTTGTATTTGTCGAATCGCTAAACCTCTAATAGCTTTCCAACTTGTTTCTCGGTTAAGGGTAATAAGATGGCGTTTGCGATTGGACTTCGATTTTACAAAATGACCGTAAAGAAGAAGGGAGACGACAATCCCCTTTTGATCGGGCCAGGTGGAGACCCATGCGACCTTCTGGAGTTCGTAGATGAGTTTGTTGGACAAAAAGAAGAACCTACCGATGAGACGGACGCTCAAAGAACGTGGTACTTCGAGCCGCTCAAAACAGAATCCATTAGAACCGTCCATGGCTACATTAGCTATGGAACGCACGGTTTCGAGAGTAAGATAAAAGACCGCAAGACGAGAAAACCGAAATATCTTCGAAAGACGGATGATCTGGAGGAAGTGCCTCTTTACTTCCAGTTTTGGGTCCCTAGTGGCTCTAACTGCGCATTCGCGGCCTTTCAATCCTTCCAGGGCAGATCCTGTGTTAGCTTCGTTCAGAAAGCCATGGGCGAGTTTTTCAAGAGTAAATTTCCAGATTATTCTCTTCGTTTCCCGATTCTCGCGCCAGCTAATGCCATCAGTGGTGAGGCCCCAGTAAAGGCGCTGACGTTCACACGACCAAAGCAGTTCTCCGATAGCGCTGAAAAGTCGTGGTTCGGCAAGTCGTTAGAAGAAGTAGATTACGAAATCACGGTTCGTGCAAAGAAGCGCAATGCGATGCTGGCTAGATTTAACGACTTAAAGGACATGCTTCCTGAGGACGGTGATGGGTTTGTAGAATTCGACGGGGCGTCTTATGAAGGTGTTAGGGCGGACGTCAAATTTGGGAAAAAACGCCGGGTGGTTGGGATATTTGGTAGCGGCGGCGATGCGGGCCTCATTGATGTCACCGATAGTATTCAGACTGACGCAAATGGTCACCCAACATTGCAAAGTCTGGTGCAAGAGACAGACAGCCTCATGGAAACCTTTTACGCTGGAGTGAAAACTTGAGCCATGCAGAAGATCAACGTTGCCTCTGTTATAAAAGCGCACTTGGAGACACTGAGCCAAGGTAACCGTCTAGTTCGAGACGACTTTTTGCTTTTTTATCTTGCGCCATTTTTGTGCGGTATCTCGTTTGTCATCTTCAAAGCAGAGGTGCCGGAAAAAGCTTTAGAACTCTCTATCTCTGTGTTTTCCATATTTGCCGCTCTTCTTCTTAGCGTTCAAGTGGCGATGTACGGCGTCGCGTTGCGGGGGGTGACGCCGCCTGACGACGCAAAAAAGATTAAACACTTCGAAGAACTCAAAGCGAACAGGGACCTGCTGCTTAAGCAATTGAATAGCAACATATCTTATTTGATATTGCTTTCAGTCATCACCGTTACTGTGACTTTGGTTTTATTTTTTTTGAAGCCGCCGCGGGTGTATGGATCGGCTTTGGTCGTATTCTTTTATATTCATTTTTTCTTGACGCTTCTCATGGTTATAAAACGCTCGAGCATTGTTTTTTCGCGTGAGTATGACCAAAGAATTTAGGCTCGTATAAACAACGTATCGCAAGGCGCTCTTCGGGGCGCCTTTTTTATTTCCATCAATCAAAGGACATCAACATGGCACGACGCATCACCGCGGCGGGGCTTTCACACATCATGCAGTGGGAAGGCAAACGGCTCGTCGCATATCCAGACGTGGCCGGTATTTGGACTATCGGATATGGCCACACCACGGCGGCCGGCATCCCGCGTGTCCGCGAAGGCATGCGGATCAGCGACAAGGAAGCTGAAGACATCTTGAAGGATGATCTGCGCAAGTTCGAAAACCGCGTGAACTCCTTAGTCAAGGTTCCGCTGACCGACAATCAGTTCGCCGTTCTCGTCTCCTTCGACTTCAACACTGGTGCTCTCCACAAGTCCACGCTACTGAAAAAGCTGAACGCCGGCGACTACGACGCCGTGCCGGCCGAACTCATGAAGTGGGTGAATGCTGGCGGCAAGCGCGTGCAGGGGCTTGTCAATCGCCGCGCTGCCGAAGCTGGACTTTGGGCCAAGGGCGAGTTCGTTTCCAGCAATACCGTCGAAGCTGCTCGCGCCGTACCCAAGAAGGACGTGGCCGTTATCGGCGGCACTGGTCTTGCCGGCGCCAGCGCTGCGATCGGTCCCGCGATCCCCGACGTGGTGGACGCGGTCTCCAGCCAGCGCGATGAACTGACGAGCGGGCAGTGGGCGCGCGTCATCGTCGCGGTATTGATCCTGTCTCTCACGCTCTGGGGCATCTGGCAGAAGGTCAAGTCCTGATGTGGTCGCTCGTCCCCGGATGGATCAAAATCGCTGCTGGGGGCCTTCTCTGTGTGGCTGTGGTGGCGGTCGCCTCCTACTTCGTTGGCAAGCGTGTCCAGCGCGCCGAGATGGCCACGGAAACGCTGACGAAGACCGTCGAAGTTCTCCAATCAAGGAACGAAACCAATGTGGAAATCACTTCTTCCGCTGCTGCTGAGTTGTGCGCTCATTACGGGTTGCCAGACGAAGAACGCGTCGAATGTGTGCGCAGGGTGGTCCAAGCTGACGCCGACGGTCGAAACCGCGCTCAAGATCACGATGGACGACCGCCAATTCGCTAATCAGGTCGCTTCCCACAACTCACACGGTACTAAGCAAGGCTGCTGGTAGCCTTGGAATTTCAATCGCATCTCAAGGGCAGGCTTACCGGATGGCGGAGAATACAAACATGCAGATAAGTCGAGCTCCCAAACTTGAGTGGAACCTCAATACGATAATCCAGATTGTCACCCTCGTCGGAATGGTTGGGGGTGGCATTGCAATCTGGGTGGACAAAAGCCGTGACATTGAAGACTTGCAGGGTTGGCGGACGAACCACGAGCAGCTTCACAAGGAGCGCCTAGTGGACGTTAAGGCGAACGAGGCGAGGAACGACGAGAAGTTCAAGAGCGTCGAGGCTGACGTTCGAAAGCTCACCAGCCTAACAGACAGCCTGAATTTCCGCCTCACGACCAACGAGAACGCCACGACGGGCATCGCATCAACGGTCAAGGACATCCAGACCCAGCTATCTCAACAGTCCGGAGACCTTCGAGAAATCAAGGTCATCTTGCAGCGGATGGAGAAGGGGCAGAGGCCTTAGTTAAGGGCCTCAAGTCTGCTCTGCGTTTTTCGCTCTGTGCCAGTTTTCTATTTGTTCGCAGAACAATGGAATGAATGGACTAAAAATCGCTGGCACTGTTTCGCCGTCAGGCGTGAACCACGGATGATCTTCTTCATCAAGATTATAGGTCCCCAGAAGTTCGCCTTCCCTGGTAACGACAGATCCGTCGTCCAGTAGGTTGATATTGAATTTAAGTTCCATGCTGGCCCGACCTGCTTTCGCTGACTTGGGTCCACCCTATTTCATCTGGAGAGCACAACAAAACCCGCCAAGTGTGGCGGGCTAGTTGGGAAATGCCGCGCGTACTGAATACATTTCGCGCTTGGGTTTAGCGTGCCATAGCAATGTAAACGGCTGGTAAAAGGGCACGCAAAAAGAAACCCGCCGGAGCGGGTCTCGTATTAACCGATAAGCCAAGCCTTTATGGTCGACCAATTGTTGAGGACGACAATGACGGCGGTTGCTATCCCGAGCATCGTCCCTGCCTTTGCCATTGTTGGCAGGCTATTTACGCGACCCTTCAACTCTCCAAACTCGACAGCCGATGGCGCTGACCGCAACATGCCCTTGATCTCAGCAGTGTCCTGCAAGATTTTCTTCATGTCGTCTTCGAGAGATTTTACACGAGCTTCCATGCCGTCAAACGTACCACCGCCGCCGCCTGATTTCAAACCCGTCGGGAATTCGTAGACTTCCGCACTATGCCCCGGCTTAATTCCTTCGTCAGACACGTTTGGACCTCGATTTCCTCAACAGCATTGGAACGCTGTGCTCTCGAATAAAGCCGCAGTTCTCACATACGAGAACCAGGCATGGAATGAGCGGCGACATGGTGGTCGACTTGGACGGCTTGAAACCGATGATGCCTGGCAGCGGAAGAATGGAAAGTAACCCCCCTGTGGGTTCAGTCTCAATTTCCCACGTTTGGTTCATGCATATCGGGCACGCTATCCTCCCGGCGTTTAGGGAAAGCGTATTGAGCGCTTCAACTAGATCGTCTTCGGACGGGAATTGTCTATCGCTCACTGCTTCGTCACCTCGTCCTGTTTCATCCGCTCAAGCTCGTCTGCGCCCAGAGCTGCCTCAAGCACTGCGTCCACCTCCGGCAAGAAGCTCTCCCACATCGGCCGATGGTTGAATGCCGTGTTCTCCGGCACGTCGCTCAGTCGGCACAGTGCGCGGGCGGCGCGTTCTCGGGGAGGACGTGGGCGCTTCATAAGAAGATCACTCTCTTGTCAATGCAAAAGCTTATCGCATGCAGTTTCTTCAACTCGTCCGTCTCATCTCGCCTAAGCTCGTTGGTCGCTTCGACAACAGCATTCGTATGCCTTCTGCTGCATCAAGCAGTACGTGCACCTTTTCATCTTCGGAGAGCTTGCCGGTCTCCATAGATGCCGTGCGGAGATAGCTCATCAAATCACGATTGATTGGTTCGCCAGGTACTTCCTCATGAAGTCGTTGAACCATATTAATCGTTCTATTCAGCAGCGTTCTCACTTGATGTGAAGTGAGATTCGGCACGTCCGACGCCGCTTTCTCCAACTCTGAAATAAGCCCCTTAGGCATACGTTCAGCCCTCCCGCCTGATCTATATCCTCTCCGCCTTAAATGAGAGCATGTGATAAGCGAAGAGTCTATGTGCAAAATCTCTATGGTGGAGCGCGATGACGCGCCAAAATTTACTTGAAGCGGATAACAGATTTAAGGGGGATTCTCGCGATCAAATGGCCGTCGCCGCGAATAACTTCAAACGAGCTGCCATCTACGACTTCGTCCTTGAGAATTTTTTCAGAGAGCATTTCTCTTGCGGCTTGAACGGCCTCTTGTCTGGCCTGCTCATCAGTTGAGAGAATTGCTCCCTCCATATCCACGGAAAGCCCTTCAGCGTCTCGGACGTGGAAATAGTACCGTGGCATAGCGAAATTCCCGGCATGCGTTCAAAAAATGTCGATATCAACGATCAGTCACTTGGTATTGTTCCGCAGCTTAATGCCCCGTGCAGATGCAGAACGCTCGGCGTTATTCGAGCTCACCTAAAAAGAAACCCTCCGGCGGGGAGGGTTCTAATCGTGCCGACTAACGGGCACTAGGAGCAATGGGCGGAGGGGGGAAGTTCCGCCCGGCCGTAAAAACTCGCGACGAAAAAAACGGTTCCAAAAAAATCAGCCGTCGAGGCCTGTCTTGTGAACGTCCTTGATGGCTTCGTTTAATTTGGCGAAGGGCCATGGCCAACCGTTGTTCCGCGTTGGCGGGAAATGCGGGTTATCACTGTAGTGGCTCCTTGTACGCATAGTGCGCCCAGCAATGCCACGTTCATTTCTCATGGCCAATCTCTTTTTGCCCTTGCGAGGACAAAGCTGTTCTTCTCACGGTTCTGGCATCCGAGACATCGCAGCAGCGGTTCCATCGATATGATCGACCGGGCCTTGCCGTAACGGCGCTGTATCGTCCACCTGTCCAGCATGCCGACCCGCTTGCACCGCCAGCATTGGGCACCGAGAACATACCATTGCGGAAGATCGGCCAAGGTAGCGGAGTGGTCGCGCTGAGGCACAAAGATGCCCGTTGGTTTTGGCGGCAGATTGTCGTTGCTAGCGCCGGTAAGGTCGATACCGCGACGATGGCGCATTTCATTTCCGCTCCGCCTCCGGCATCCATCCCCTGGTAAAGCCTCGCCCCATTGCCGCAGTCGCCAGAGCGAGTTGCATCCTCAGATGCAGAATGTCCTCCATGAGCGTCTCAATAGCGGCGCGACTATCGCCGTCATGCCATGCAATGATGTGGTCAACTGGGTCGGCTTCCGGTTCTCGCGGTAATGGGCGCACGTTCTCATTCTCCGGTTCAAGAGTTCAATTTGTCCCTAATTTTGCGATAGGCACACGCCGCCGTGCCGTGCGTGTTCTTATTATGTTCTGGCTACTCAGAGAGTCAAGCTTGTTGAGCGGACGCGTCCCTAAAGTTGGTAGCGTGAATAAGACCAACGTATGACAACGTGTCCAATTTTAGGGTTTCCAGACAAGAAATCTTCATGGATCCTCAATACTTACCTCCCCCGCAACACAAAGGGGGTATGCAATGTACTGGTTGGCTTCTGCATTTTATCTCGGTCTCACGGTGTATTTCGGTCGCGCATGGTTTGATCTGATGGGCGGATGGGCTTTGCTGGACGGCGCCATGTTTATTATCGAGGCCATTGCAACTGTTATGTGTGTCGCAGCCGCAGTGCTCGATGACGATAGTTGGGTTTCGAAAGAAACGCTCGGCGCAGCGTTTCTGGCCGGTATCGGATGGTTGGGAGTGCTTAACTTTGCGGGTTAGAGCGTACTGGTTCGAGGCATTAGGTCGGAGATGATCCGACCTACACTTATCCACTATTTGACCCGAAGCTGGGCACACCACTGTGGATGTTAATCGCGCGTAAATCCTCAGAGTAAGCGGGGTTGGAAGGAGCTTCTCGCGGTCGCCTACAAAATACGCGTACCGCGATTTTGCGAGAAGGAGCCACGATGCAGGATAATGTGAGAGTTATTTCGCCCGTAAGTATTGCCGGTCTCACGGCAAACGTGCCAGCGACGGGTATGCCGATTTTCGAATTGGTCCGTCCATCCGATTTGTACGTCGATCCCACCTACCAAAGAAACGTAAGCGAAAAAGGAATGCGGCAGATCCGTCGCATAATCGAAAACTTTGAATGGACGAAGTACAAGCCCCCTATTTGCGCGTACGCCGAATGGGAAGGTAAGACCATTCTCAAAGTCCTTGACGGACAGCATACGGCTATCGCTGCCGCTTCCAACCCGCACCTGGACGCAATTCCGGTTATGATTGTGGAAGCTGAAAGCACAGTGGAACAAGCTAAGGCCTTTATTGGGCAAAATACCGATCGGCTCGGAGTGACAAACCTACAGCTTCATCAAGCCGCCATTGCTTCTGGTGATGAGGATGCTCAAACGATCGAACTTGTCTGCGCTCGCGCGAACGTCAAAGTTTTGAAAACGACCAACGCCTACACGGGGACTGGTTCTCGGCAAACCATAGCGATCAAACAAATCGCAGCGATGATTGGAAGACGCGGGCCAGTTGTCTCGCGGGAGATACTAGAGGTTGTCGCAAATGCCGACCGAGGTCCCCTGACCGCGCCACAAATAAAGGCCGCCGAATTACTTCTTACAGATCCAGAGTACAGTGAAAAAATCACTGGCGATGACCTGACAGAGGCAATCATCGATTTGCTGACGACTGCGGAGGAAGAGGCGAAGCTGTTGGCCGTAACCCACAAAATCCAATTCTGGAAAGCTCTTGCCGTCACTTGGTTCAGGAAATGCAAGAAGCGTCGGCAATCTGTTGTTAGGGCGGCCTGACGCGCAGTCTTAAACAGTCGTGTGGCGTCATCGCTTCGTGACGACGTTTGAACATCACACAGAACGCCCGCCGGCAGCCTCGTACTACCAGCGGGCTCTTGCCAACATCCGCTAGTGACGGACGTTTCTCGATCCCCATAACGTAGGTGCAGATTAATTGCACCAATCAATGCGGTGCTTTAGGCGCCATTCTCGCGCCAGTCCTTCAGACATGAGAACCTGCCCAGCTTCCCGGCCATCTGGAAGATAGACGTTCACGAGCGGACGGCGGCTTTGCGTCCTGTCCCTTGCGCCGCTGTCCTCGATGCGAGGCACACCGGACAGCAGCAGTTCTTTCAATCGCGCCTTGGCCTTCAGCGCCAGATCCCGTTCAAACTCGCATTTGGCACGGCTTCCCATTTCGGGAGCATCCACGCCAGACTTGAACGGTACCCCGCCGCCCAGCAGACGCATGTTCTGGCCGTCGCATTTGATGGTATCGCCGTCGATCACGATAAGCGAGGCGCAAGACACCCCCTGCCCTGCAAAAGTGTCTACCGTGCTGGACAGATTAACCGCCACGGCCAGTGCGGCGGCGAGCGTCTTTCTCATCGCGTTTCTCCCCTTCGTTTCTCAGCCGTATTTCCTCGGACACATCCGTGGCAGCCTGCCATCTGGCAAGCGCTTTGATGAATTCGATAATTGGGATCGGCTGATTCTTGTCTTCCATGACGCCCCGCGAAATCAGAACACTTAAAGAACAGGCTGTGCCACATGTGTGTCAAACACTGTGCAAAAATGTGCGCAACGGTGCGCGTTTGTTCTTGTTTGCGTCGATTGGGAAGTTCGCCAAAAGCCTTATTTTGCAGGCTGTTTAATGGTGCTGCTAGAGAGATTTGAACTCTCGGCCTCTCCCTTACCAAGGGAGTGCTCTACCCCTGAGCTATAGCAGCATCCGGTGCCGAAGCGTTTGCTTCAGCATCAAGCGTGGCGGCC
>Ga0075365_10000047_pt1 | contig 39360 bp, 39 predicted proteins | sample EndMetdeltDD1765_FD_71387 | JGI IMG/M metagenome (GOLD analysis project Ga0075365, IMG submission 71387) | Populus endosphere microbial communities from Tennessee, USA - Endosphere MetaG P. deltoides DD176-5 | ecosystem: Host-associated > Plants > Roots > Endosphere | place: USA: Tennessee... | reverse complement strand
TATTTTAGCGAAGCGGCTAAAATTGGGGTGAGCAAAGTGAATATCAATTCTGATATGCGTTTTACTTTCCGCAAGACGCTTGAAAGGGTATTGGCTGAAAATCCTGATGAATACGCGATTGTCAAACTCATGCCCGAAGTGTATGGTGCGGTCCAAGAGGTCGTGACTGAGAAAATTTCGGCATTTGGTTCCGCTGGTAAGGCAGTAGTCTAAATGGCCACGCCAAAGATTCTGGCTATCGGTACAGCCACCCAGGATGTCTATTTGGGCGGCAAGGTCTTTAAGCCAGTGCGTGACCAAGGCGTGATGGAGGAGCAATTTGAACTTGGGGCCAAGCTCGAAGTTGAAAGCCTCTTCTTTAGTTGTGGTGGTGGGGCAGGCAACGCTGCCGTCACCTTTGCCCGCCAAGGCCTGGAAAGTGCCTTTATGGGTTATATTGGGCATGATCCGGCTGGTGCGGCAGTGGTAGCTGACTTTGATCATGAACATGTGGATGTGGCGCATATCCGTTACTCCAAAGAGACACCTACTGGCTATTCGCTTATTCTCTTGGCGCCGAATGGTGAACGCACCGTGCTTGTCTACCGTGGTGCCTCGGCGCACTTCACCTTAGCCGATCTGAGCCTTAAGGATGTTGATGTTGACTGGCTGTATCTGAGTTCTTTTGCCGGCCAAATTGATATCCTCGAATCACTGGTTACCCAGGCAGCCAAGAAGGGGATTAAAGTTGCCCTTAATCCGGGCAAAGGTGAATTGGCCCATCCGGCTAAAATGCGTGCGCTGCTTGAAGATGTGACTGTACTCGGCGCGAATAAAGAAGAAATGGCCCAGCTTGTTGAAGGCGGCACGGCCGAAGAGCTTGCCAGGCACGCGGCCCACTATGTGGATTACGCGATTGTGACCGACGGTCCCAAGGGTGAGGTAGCGGTGGGCGATGGCAAGATTGTCAAAGGTGGTATGTACGACGATGTAAAGGTCGTGGATCGCCTAGGTGCAGGTGATGCCTTCCACTCGGGGTTTGTATCCCAATTAGCCCTGGGACGCAGCCTAGAGGAAGCCGTGGTCTTTGCCAGCGCCAATTCCACCGCAGTAGTGAACCAGATTGGGGCCCGGACAGGAATTTTGGGGCAGAACGTTACTCTCAAAGAAATGGCACTGACGGTTAAGACCTTGAAAGCGTAGCGTTGGTCTCGGCCAGTATGCTATGCTTAAGGCATAATTGCTTACGCTTATGGATGCTCACAAAAAAACCACCACCACCCTCCGAGACCTGCTTGACGCTGAAGAGCCGCTCTTTACTCAAGCGCTTGCCCAGCTTGAAGTTGCCAGTGGCCACAAAGCTACTGATGTGAGGCTGACAGCTGAAATTATTGAGAAAATGCATGGGCTAATGAAGTCGCTTGGTCTTGATGCCCAAGATACTCACGGTCCGGAACTGTACCAAGGCCTACTGAACAAAGTTGCCGAGCATGATGAGCATCTAGCCCGTGCTATAGGTGGCACAGAACCAGATAATGTGGCACAAATGTTGCCCCTTATTGCCAAAGCGGTTGAAAAAATGACCATGCCTCGCGAATGTTGGGTGCTTAAAAAGCATATTGCCAAGGATTTCCTGCGCAAAATGCCGCCTAAAGGTATTATGCAGCGACTGGGCTATACCGATGTGGCAGCCATGCTCAAAAAAGAGAACTTGGGCGAAATCTATGGTGCGCTTCGTTTTGCCGAAACTCCAGATTGGTTGCGCGAATTTAATAAGAAATACGCCACACTCACACCTAGTGATTTTGAAACTCGCCCCATTGAAGTGATCCAAATGCCCAAAGACCGCTGGGGCGATATTGCTGCCCACTTTATTGAGAAGAAGCGCCACAATATTACGCACCTCAAAGAGCTGGGCGTTATTCTGATGTTGCCTATGTCTCAGACGCGGGATAAAGGCGTGACGCTTAAGGTTTTGGCATTGTTATTGCATTACCATAACGAAATTCGTCTTTATAGCGCCTTCTTTAAGTTGCAACAAGTGAAACCACATTTTGGTGAAGTGTTTGTGGAGACGCTCAATGCTGATCCTGATCTTGGGCCGATTATGGCCGGTCAGCACATTCACTGGCGGGTTATTCAGCGCTACTTTGGCAAGCTCAAGGATGAGTCTCATCCCGAAATCTTCCAACCCCATGTCCAACCTGAAGATTTGCATTGGCGTCGGGCCGAAGAGACGTTGTACGAATTTGACCCCGAGCTTGCCATGTGGCGCGACATGGACTTTGTTGCCCTGATGTTCGAAGATGGCCCAGTGACCGCCAACCTTATGGATCTGAGCGTCAGTTATTCTAATGGCACGCCTTATGAAGGACGGGAGCTGTATCATTTTCGCGAAAGTTTGTGGAATGAGATTTTTATTCGCTATATGGGTCACAAAACGCTTGAAGAGCAAATTCTTGAGCAATTGGACAATGATATGATCAAACCTGAAGATCTGGAATTTGAGGATTAGCCGGTGAGTCGCTATCAAATTTGTGTTTCGGGTGCAGCCTCTGGCGATACTGTTGAATATGCGCATCAGTTAGCGTACGATTTGGGCGAAGCTATTGCCAAAAGCGGGCATGTACTCACTACTGGTGCAACTATTGGCTTGCCGCAATGGGCGGCACGGGGATGCAAGGACCATGGCGGACTTTCGATTGGCTTTTCGCCAGCGAGCACCTACCGCGAACATGTGAAGTCCTATAAACTGCCAACTAAAGAATTTGATTACATTAACTTTACTGGCATGGACTATGTCGGGCGCGATATGCACCTGGTTCGTTCGAGTGACGCAACCATTACTGTTGGGGGCCGCATGGGCAGCTTGCACGAATTCTCGACCGCGATTGAGGCCCACAAGATGTGTGCTGTACTTTTGGGCAGCGGCGGCTTGGCCGACTTTATTCCCACCCTAACCGACCGAATTAGCACCCCTGGCAAAGAAGATATTATGTTTGATACTGATCCACGGCGAATAGTGACGCGTATTGTTGCCCTACTTGATGAAAAGTATGCTGACTTTCGTGATGAACTTGATCATCTGCCCCCACCCAAAAAAGTGCACGAACGGCGGGGTTAAGCCTTGGGGTTGGTCAAAGCAACCAAGGTGTGCGGAAGCTTATTGGTAAATGTTGGCTTCATCATGTCGTCCTCTGATTTTGGTGCTGATTCTTTGGGAAAGCAGACTCGCGTGACATTGTAGGTAACCCCGGCGGTATGGGTCATCTCTGAAGCAAGTATGTTCAAACTGAGCTGAGTGACCCTCTGGCTGGCTGCACGGCTCAGTGTTTTTTGAGTGCGTGGGTCAAACTGCTCGGCGCAAGTGTTGATTTGGACAGTCACATTTGGCGTGCCATTGGCCGTAAGCTCCACGCCATCAATGCCCAGGCCATTGGCGGTTGTGCGGTGGGCAGCTTTGTTTACTTTGTGCGTGACCGCCGAGACCACCTCAACGCCGTGGGCAATAGCCTTACTCTCATTGAGCGACGGGCCTTCAACAAAGGCGACCACTTGGTGGATGGTGGAGCGAACTTCTTGGGCACCGATGGCCACGCCACCCACTGCCAACAGCGCGCAGGCGCCAGCGGCAAGGGTACCTGGTCGTGGAGCAATGAAGAATTCACGGGTACGCCGTAGGGCTGTTTCGTAGAGTGCGATTGCTCGGTCACCGAGTCTGCGGGTGAGGTGTTTTGGTCGGAGGGTTTCAGTTGAAATGTCTGCCCTGTCGCCGGGCTCAGCTTCCCAGGAACTTGTGTTAAAAAACCAAGCAATTGAGTCTGGCGCGGTCATTGCGGGGACGCTCATGTTATCTATACAATAGAACATTTTCTATATACTGGCAACATATATTACAATAGGGGTAATGACGCAACAATTTTCCCTTACCAGTAAGTACAAACCCATGGGCGACCAACCCGAAGCGATTGCCACGCTTACGGATGGACTTTGTCATGACAAGAAGGAACAAGTGCTTCTGGGTGTCACTGGTTCTGGTAAAACGTTCACCATGGCGAACTTGATCCAAAACACTCAAAAGCCAACGTTGATCATTAGTCATAACAAGACCCTGGCTGCCCAGTTATACGGCGAATTTCGACAGTACTTTCCAGATAACGAAGTCCACTACTTTGTGAGCTATTTTGATTACTACCAGCCAGAGGCCTATATTGCCAGTAGCGATACTTTCATTGAGAAAGATTCCAAGATTAACGAAGAGATTGACCGTCTGCGCCACGCCGCCACCGATGCACTGCTGAGTCGCCGGGACGTGATTATCGTGGCCAGCGTGAGCTGTATCTATGGCATTGGCTCGGTAGATGACTATGATGGCATGGCCGTGCGCATCAAAGTGGGTGAGCAGCGTAAACAAGATAAATTTATACGACACCTGACTGACATCCAGTATTCGCGCAATGATATGGATTTTCATCGTTCAACTTTCCGCGTGCGTGGCGATGTGGTGGATGTTTTCCCCGCAGCGGGCGAGACCGCTTACCGAGTGGAATTTTTTGGTGATGAGGTTGAGCGAATCACTCATATTGATCCATTAACAGGGGAGATACTCGGTGATCAACAGCAATTAACTGTCTTTCCAGGCTCCCACTATGTGACACCCATGGATAAGGTTAAAGTGGCGCTTGGTCATATCCAGCAGGAGCTTGAGCAGCGCCTGGCACAGTTCAATGGCGAAGGTAAATTGCTTGAAGCCCAGCGCTTGCAGCAGCGAACCAAGTTCGATCTGGAAATGTTGGAAGAAACCGGGTTTGTAAAAGGAATTGAAAATTACTCGCGCTATCTTACCAACCGTGAACCCGGGGAGCAGCCAGCCACCCTGCTGGACTATTTCCCTGATGATTTCTTAATGATGGTTGATGAGTCGCACATGACCATGCCGCAAATTAGAGGTATGTACAATGGCGACCGAGCGCGCAAAGAAGTGTTGGTTGAGCATGGTTTTCGCCTGCCGAGTGCGCTGGATAACCGGCCGCTCACTTTTACTGAGTTTGAACGTCATGTAAACCAGGTGGTGTATGTTTCGGCCACGCCAGCGGCCTATGAACTCGCCAGAGGTGGTGAGCCAGTGCAACAGATCATTCGCCCAACTGGTTTGCTTGATCCGCCAATTGAGGTACGTAAAACCGAAGGGCAGATTGATGATCTGATTGCCGAGATCAGAGATGCGGTAGAGAAGCGTCATCGCGTGTTGGTCACTACCCTGACCAAGCGCATGGCCGAAGATCTGCATGAATATTTGCACGAACTTGGGATCAAAAGCCAATATCTCCATTCTGATGTTGATACCTTGGAGCGCACTGATATTTTGCGTGATCTCCGCTTGGGCATCTATGACGTGCTCATCGGTATTAACCTCTTACGTGAAGGTCTGGACTTGCCCGAAGTTAGCCTGGTGGCGATTCTTGATGCTGACAAGGAAGGCTTTTTGCGCAATGCGCCGTCACTTATTCAGATTGTGGGCCGGGCGGCTCGTCATATTGACGGACACGTGATTATGTATGCTGACCGCATTACTGACAGTATGCGCCAAACCATGGATGAGACCACGCGTCGCCGTAAGATCCAAGAAGCCTATAACCAGCAGCATGGCATTACGCCCATGGGTGTTGATAAGAAAATCGAGGAAGGTTTGCGAGCCCTTATTCCCAAGAGCGACAAAGAAGTGCCAGCCCTTGATCTGAAAAAGATTCCTAAAGAAGATTATGGCCACTTGGTGCGTGAACTTACTGGTCAAATGGAACTGGCTTCGGCAAACCTGCAGTTTGAACGGGCAGCTGAGTTGCGGGATTTGATTGAGGATATAAAGAAGAAGATGTAGTTGTCGGGGTGGCCGATCTTCGGCGGCTAAGCGGACGTCGCGTTTTCACGCGCAGGCCATTTGTCCACTTTCAAATGGCCGGGTCCGCGTGACGCCGAAGATCGGCTAGGGCCTATTGCGCACTTTCCATTCTTCCACTGTTCGAGTAAACGCCTTTCTCCTTTACAATGCACTTCGCTTCGCGCTACTATGGCCTCATAAGCAAAGGCCTTGACTATGAATCGAAAATCTTGGGTTCCAAACTACAATGTGCCACTCTGGGCCCGGCGGAGTAAATACTATTTGATGGAATTCATCGCTGCCTTAGCTGGCTTGCTGATGACCACCTTTTTACTTGATCGGGTACTCTTTGCCCTGATGCACTATTTGAATGATGCCGAAGCCACAAGCAGTACCTATGACCAGATGAATCTGTGGGTACTTTCAATGCTGTTGGTAGTACTTCCTGTCACTCTGCTATTTTACAAACGAACACGCTTTGAAGAATTAGATCGTCCAGTGGTAGCCACCACTAAGCTGCGCCGCTTCTTCCTCTATACGTTTATGTTGGTGACCTTAGCGGCAACGGTGAGTTTTGCAATTGCCACGGTGTATAGCATTCAAATTATTCTTTTTGGTGCGGCCGAAGTGAGTGATACTCTTTTGCAACAAACCATTCCGGCATTAGCAGCTGCCATGATCCACGGCTATGTATTCCGTACCTTCATGCGCAATAACTCGGTGGCACAGATTAAAGAGTTTGCCGCTACCTTAGGCATGGTGGGAGTGATCCTGTTCGCTGCTTTGTTAATTATGAGCTCCTTGCAGGCCCGCAATACGTTAATTGATGAAAAGACCAGCAAGGATTTACGCGCAATCAGCGTCTCGGTGGATGATTATTATCGTGAACATGGCAAGCTTCCAACCACGCTCACGCAACTGGGCTTGGATAAATCAGTCACTCGGCGCGGCGAAAAGCATGGCTATAGTTATGCGACACGGGGTAGCTATGGCTACAAGCTCTGCGCAGTCTTTAAAGCGCAAGGCGTTGGTGGCGATGATATGGATACGCTCATTTCAGCCAAACGGGCAATTTATCCTGCGCCCACTGCTCATAACTTCTACGTGCACGACAAAGGCAATCACTGCTTTGAGCTGAGCGCTGGTTCAAGCGTGAGCCCTCTCTATGACGACTCCGCAACTGGCGCGAGTGAGCCTTATAGCGCACCAGAGCTTAACACCTTATTGCGCCCGGGCAGTTCAACAACCTATTAATACCTGTCATATACTCAAACACCGTCTACTGCAAAGTGGCGGTGTTTGCTATAATGGAGCACAGATTATGTCAAAAGTTACCATAGAGGAAGTACAGGCCCTTGCTCGCTTGGCGAAAATTACGCTCAGCGATGCTCAGGCTGTACGCATGCAAGAAGAAATCTCAGCCATCCTAGGGTTTGTTGAGCAGTTGAACACGGTTGATACTAAAGGCCTGGAGCCGACGTACCAGGTGACTGGCCTAATGAACGTTACTCGGTCCGATGAGGTCATTGAGTATGGGGTGACTCCCGCCCAACTCCTGGCTAATGCGCCTGCCACTCAGGATGGCAGCTTGAAAGTAAAGAGAGTACTTTAATGGACATTCGTACTTCGCGTATTATTCCTATTGTTGAGGCGGTCAAAAGTGGCAACTCTTCGGCCCGCAAAGAAGTTGAGGCGGCTTTTGCCCGCATTGAGGCAACTGCTGCGTACCATGCGGTGCTCGAAGTGGTCAAAGACCGTGCTTTGCAGCGCGCTGATGAGATTGACCGGGCGATCGCGGCTGGGGCGACCCCCGGGCGTTTGGCTGGTGTGCCGTTTATTGTCAAAGATAACATCCTTACTTTGGGTAGCAACACAACTGCTGCCAGTAATATTTTGCGTGACTTCAAAGCGCCTTACCAGGCTACTGTTATTGACCGTCTTGAAGCTGAGGGCGCAATTGTGGTGGCCAAAGCCAACCTTGATTCGTTTGGACACGGCTCAAGCACGGAAAATAGCGACTTTGGCGTGACACTCAATGCGCATGATCAGACTCGCGTCCCTGGTGGTTCTTCGGGCGGCTCAACCACGGCTATTGCTTTGGAATTGACTCCTTTTGCATTGGGCACAGATACTGGCGGCTCAATTCGTCAGCCCTCAAGTTTTAGCGGTGTGCTTGGTCTCAAGCCAACGTACGGAGCCGTCTCCCGCTTTGGGGCCGTGGCTATGGCCAGCTCAACTGACACTATCGGCCCGATCACCAGCAGTGCCTATGATGCAGCTCTAGTACTCGAAATCATGGGCGGTCAAGACGAGCGTGACGGCACGAGTATTCAGATTCCTATGGAAACTCTGCCTCTTGATGTGACTGGCTTGCGCGTTGGAGTGATTAAGCAATATATGGACGAAGGTGTGCAGCCAGAGGTGAAGGCTCGGGTGGCTGCGGCTGTTGACCGTTTAGGCGCAGCAGGCGCAACAATTAGTGAGGTGGATGTGCCGTCCTTGGCTCTGGCATTGCCCGCGTATTACATTATTATTCCGGCTGAACTTAGTTCTAATCTGGCGCGTTATGATGGCATTAAATATGGCCATGTGGCTGAAGATGCCAAAGATTTGAGCGAGCAGTATAGCCAAACACGTACTGAAGGCTTTAATAGTGAAAATATTCGCCGCATTATGATTGGTACGTATGTGCTTTCGAGCGGCTACTTTGATGCCTATTACCGTAAGGCTCAGACAGTGCGCACCCTGATCATTAATGAATTTAGCAACGCATTTAAAACTGTTGATATGCTTGTTGGGCCCGTAGCGCCCACGACCGCCTTCAAGATTGGTGAAAACACCACTGACCCTTTGCAGATGTATTTGGCCGATGTCATGACCGTGGGTATCAGCTTGGCAGGATTGCCCGCTGCGAGCGTTCCGGTTGGCACTGCCGATGGCTTGCCTGTGGGCATGCAAGTTGTGGGTCCGCAGCGAGCAGACATGAAGGTCTTAGCTCTGGCTGGTGAAATTATGAAAGAGGCCGCATGATCCCATTTCTTGAGCTAATTCTCGCCTGTGGAATTGTGATCGCCTTGCTGATCATTTTTGTCTCGATTCGTACTCGCCGCACGAGTAGTTTTGACCGACAGTATTTCAAAAATGAATGGGCCAAAGTACTCAAACCACTGTCGCTTGGCGAACAAGGCTGGCGTTTGGCGATTATTGATGCTGATAAACTCCTCGATCATGCGCTCAAGCAACATGGCGCACGCGGTCAAAGTATGGGTGACCGCATGCGTGATCGGGAAAAATACTTCTCGCACTACAATGACCTCTGGGCAGCGCATAAATTGCGCAACCGTCTGGTGCATGAACCTGGGGTGACCCTTGGAAAACAATTGACCCACCGCGCTTTGAATGAATTTCAACGGGCGCTTAAAGAACTAGGAGCGTTGCTATGATCGACCCTCAAGTATTTGACCAATATGAGCCAACTATCGGTATTGAATGCCATGTGCAGCTCAAAACCCGCACCAAGCTTTTTAGCGGCGCCAATAACGATGCCCGCGATAAGAGTCCCAACAGCCCTGGCGTGGTAACACCTATTTGCTTTGGTATGCCTGGAACATTGCCAGTGCTGAATAAGCAGGCCGTGGCTTTGGCAATTCGGGCCGGTATTGCGCTTAATGCCGAAGTTGCGCCTTTTAGTAGTTTTGACCGCAAGCATTATTTTTATCCTGATCTGCCCAAAGGCTATCAGATTACCCAACTTGACCATCCGATCATTGGCAAAGGCGTGGTTGAAGTCCCCCTGGGCGACGAAGTGCTCGAAGTGCGTATTCATCACGCTCATCTTGAAGAAGATGCGGGCAAATCCACTCATCCAGCTGGAGCGGACTTTAGCTTAGTTGACTACAACCGCGCCGGCACGCCCCTGATCGAGATTGTGTCCGAACCTGACATTCACAGTGCTGCAGCAGCCAAGGCCTTTGTGCAAGAGCTGAATTACCTGATGCGCTTTGCTGACGTGACTGAAGGAAGCCTTTTTTACGGCAACCAGCGCTTTGACTTGAACATTTCGGTGGCTAAAAAGGGCGCCAAAGAATGGGGCCGACGAGTAGAAGTCAAAAATCTGAACTCATTCCGGGCTGTTGAAAAAGCGGCTGAATATGAGTTTAAACGCCAAGTGGAACTGCTGCAAAAAGGCGAGACCATTATGCAAGAAACTCGTGGCTGGCACGATGCCAAGCAAAAAACCTTTGGTCAGCGCAGCAAAGAAGATGCCGAAGATTATCGCTATTTTCCCGAAGCTGACATTCCGCCTATCGAAGTGACCACGGCTGAAGTTGAAGCTGCTGCCAAAGAAGTGACACCACGACTTCCCTGGACAATTCGTCGCACCCTCCAAGCCGATGGCATTGCGATTGCCACTACCAACACTTTGCTGGAATTCCCTGACATTATTGATGCCTGCCTTGAATTGCAAAAATCTGGCAACAAAGAGTTACTGCGTGGAGCGGTGAATTTGCTCGTGAACGCTGAGCTGCGGTACCGTAAAGTTATTGAAGATGAGCAGACTGTCGTCGCAACAACCATGCCACCTGCTGGTACTATTGCCCAGCTTGTCCAACTTTCGCTTGATAAGAAAGTTAGCTCCAATGCCCTGCTGGATCTTTACGAAAAACTGCGAAGCCACCCGCAAGCTTCGACCCTAGATGTGGCTGCCTATTCCCAAGAAATGGGTTTGTTGCAAGTGTCCGACCAAGGTGAAATTGCTGCAGTTGTCGATGCCGTGTTGGCTGACCCAATTGCTCAAAAAGCGGTGACAGACGTGAAGGCTGGTGAAGAAAAGGCGATTGGCTTTTTGGTAGGGCTAGTAATGAAGCAAAGCAAGGGTAAGGCTAATCCGGCGCTTGCCAAAGAGATGCTTTTAAAGAAGCTTGCCTAGCTAGATCCCCGAAGAGTTAAAGATGGCTGAGCAAATCCAAGCTATTATTGAGCTCCCAGAAAATACTGAGGAGAAAGTCGAAGTCGCGAGTGCTACCGACGCTGATATCTTGAAGGCCCTCCATAATTACGCAAATACAATACGTAAGAATGGAGTACCGCTCCTTACGGCGGAACAAGAGGTGCTTCTTGCGAAGGAAATCGAAGCGGGGCTCATGGCAAGTCATGTCTTGGGGGCTTATGCGACTAATCGTCTTAACAAGGTTGTGGTGAGGTTTGGCGATCCAAAGGCCCCACGGTTACTCCAGGGTGAGCTCGAGGAGATAGCTCGTCAAGGTGAAATTGCCAAGGCCCGCTTTATTGAAAGTAATGTGCGCTTAGTGCTTTTCCAAGTTCGACAGACGCTTTCATGGCGTACATTGCCAGAACAACTTGATGTAGAAGACCTCGTTGGACTTGGAAATCTCGGCCTTATTAGGGCAGTTGAAAAATTTGATTTCACACAAGGCACGAAGTTTTCTACATATGCTATGTCGTGGATCAAGAAATTTATTAATGATGCCCTTGATGAAGCTGGTCCAGTGAGGCTTACGGTGAATGTTCAGGAAAAGATCAGAGAGCTAGGAAAAGCCGAAAAGGCATGTAATGAGCGAGGGATCCATGCGCCCACCGATAAGGAAATTGCTCAAGAATTGAACAAGACGTCTTCTTCGGTGGCTTGGCTGCGTGCATTGAGAGAGCGTACGGCCGCACTCTATAATGAAGAGGACATGACTCAAGGGGGCGGGAACTATCCCAGTCCGTTTAAGACTGAAAGTGACAGCGATGCTTTGTTAATGAGGGAGACGCTCAAAGCAACACTTTTTGAGTTGCTCAAACCTTCTTATCCGAAAGAAGGATGGGAAACGCGTCATGAGCGCGTTGTGAAAATGGTCTTTGCTTATTTCTCACTGGATAATAAGAATATGGTTCCGAGAACAATGGAAGATGTGGCTAAAATATTTGCAACAAGTCGTGATGAGGTAAATGTAGTTGTCGGTGGTGCGATAAGAAAACTCAAACGGTCGGAAAAGGCTCTTGAACAGCTGCAGCATTTACTAATAGAACAGGTCACTTAGTTGTTCCCATCCCCCCAACACAGTACAATCGCTATATGAAAGTACAAAAAGCGATTATCGCAGCTGCGGGTTTGGGCACCCGTTTTCTGCCGCAAACCAAAGCGATGCCCAAAGAGATCCTGCCAATTGTTGATAAACCAGTAATCCAGATTGTTGTTGAGCAGCTTGTGGCCAGTGGAGTGACTGACATCATCATTGTGACCGGTTATAGCAAACGATCGCTAGAAGACCACTTTGACCGCTCGGAAGAGCTGGAACAAGCACTTGAGGCCAAGGGCAAGCACGAACTTGCCAAGCAGATTCGCGATGTGGCCGAAATGGCTAACTTTATCTATCTTCGCCAAAAAGGTGAGCCCAAGGGCAATGCTCGCCCAGTACTTAATGCTCGGCATTTGCTCCGTCCGGACGAACCCTTCTTTGTAGTGTTTCCAGATGATTTTTTCCGTTGCGAAACGCCGTACCCTCAACAGCTCGTGGAGGCCTATGAAAAGACTGGCAGTTCAGTGATCTCGCTCTTTAGCGCCCGGCCAGAAGACGCTGAGAGGCTCGGCATGGTCAAAACGGGTGAGCAGCTGGACGAGCGCACACATCGTCTTGCCGGCCTTGTGGAGAAGCCAGGGGCCGAGAATACGCCGTCGCTCTTTGCTTCCGTGGGCAGTTTCTTGCTGACGCCGGATATCTGGCCGTATCTTGAGAATCTTCAGCCTGGTGTGGGCGGTGAATTAGTCCTGGCCGATGCCATTAGCCAGATGGCCCAAGAAAAGACTGTGTATGGCAAAGTAATTGAGGGAACCTGGCACGATACGGGTAGCAAAGCAGGCTACTTGCAAGCAATTGTTGACCATGCGTTGGTCGATCCAGTACTGGGTGATGACTTCCGTAAATATTTGCACCAGCGCTTGCAAAACGATTAGCATAAGTGTGCTAAAATATTCATATGGATGCTTTTCAAATTCTTGTACTCATTTTAGGGATCACACTGGCAGTATTTTTACTACTTGGTATTGTGGCTGCAGTGTATGTCGTGAAGGTTCTTCGTCACGTCGAAGCAATTAGTCAAAAGGCTGAAACAGCTATGGACTATGCGCAAACTGCGACTAAGACACTTGCAACTGCGGTAAGTCCGGCGTTAATCGCCCAGGCGCTTATCAAGCAAGTGAAGAAGTCATTTCGTAAATAAACTAAAGGAGGGACTATCATGGCAAACCAACACAAAGGCGGTGGCGGCAAATTTGCAGTCGGTGCACTTATTGGTGCAGCTGTCGGTGCAGTTGCAGCTTTATTAACTGCTCCTAAGAGTGGTAAAGAAACACGCGAAGACATTAAGAACAAGGCAACCGAGATGAGCCACGAAGCAATGCGCCAATTACGCAAGCTCGAGGGTGAACTCAACAAACGCATTTCTGATGCCAAGCGCGTTGCGCACAAGTATGAAGGTCAAGCTCGTCAAGAAGTTGACGCACTCATTAGCAAAGCTGAAAAGATGAAAGACCAGGCTTTGAAGCTGATGGATGATGTCAAAAAAGATGCTCAAAATCAAGTTGATGACAAATTCCTGGCCGATGTTCGCCGGGTGATCGATGATCTTGAAGAGCTCAAGAATCACACTTCTGATCGTCTGAAAAAAGACAAGAAATAGTCTCTACGTTGTATGGCGCCGAAACAATCTTTGCCTAAAAAAGTTGCTGACAACACCTCGAAAGGGGCGTTGTCAGCAACGCTAGAAGAGCTTTTTCAGGACATGTACGCGCATCGCTGGAAGATTTACAAAATGAATCTGGTGCGGGGAATATTGTTTGGGTTTGGCAGTGTGATCGGCGGTACAATTGTGGTCGCCCTTCTTTTATGGGCACTTTCGCTGTTCAACCATGTTCCTTTGCTTGGGGATGTGTTTGATGACGCGAAACACTCACTACAGAAAGCCGAATAAGGTGTCCTTACTCTTGGTGCGAGTGAGCGGCAGACTATGAGGCACTCACTCCAGGTATTTCTTGGTCGTGTGCCACGTGCCTGGATCGTGGCTGCCCTCTTTGCCGTAGTAGGCTTGGGGCTTTTGGTCACAGTGCGAGCCGCAGCGCCAACTATCGCGTTGGAAGTTGAAGAGGGGACACTCCTTGTGCCCGCAGCCATGATTCCGGATGCAGATGCCTCTGGAAGTAAAGGGGTGCGATTCGCCACTGAAACTTCGCCTCCTCCTACAGCTTGGAAGCCGCTGAGTCCTGGAACGCATTGGCAGTGGCAACTTACGGGCACAGTAAACGAAACTGCGCTCGATGCAACTGTTGGTCCCAAAATGTATGATATTGATATGGAAAATGCCAGCTCGGCGTTGGTAAGCAGGCTGAAGGCCAAAGGTATGTACGTTGTCTGCTATGTTGAATCAGGCGATTGGGCGAGTGGACGACCTGACGCAGGTGACTATGCCCCGGCCATCCTTGGTCGGAATATTGATGGCTTCCCGGATGAAAAATTTGTGAATATCACTGCTATTGATAGCCCAGCTGGCCCAACGGGCAAGACACTCCGCCAAATTATGATGGCCCGTCTTGATCGTGCCAAAGAGAAAGGCTGCGAAGGCATTGAACCTGATCTTGACGATCTTCACACTTACACAACTGGGTTTACGATCACCCAAGCCAAGCAAGTTGCCTTTAACAAGTTGATGATCGAGGCCGCCCATGCTCGCGGTATGTCCATGGGGCTTAAGAACGGCGCTGATCCGGATGGTACTTTTAACCAGCAAATGCTGACTGCCGGTGCGGACTGGGTAATAAATGAAGAATGCAATCAGTATGATGAGTGCGCTGGCTACAAACAATTTATTACGGCTGGACGGGCGGTGTTTCAAGTAGAATATTTAGATAATCAGAAAGTGCCCTATGCCGGGGCGAGTGGCAGCTGTGCCAAGAACAATGCAGCGAACTTTGATGGCATTGTGAAAGACTCAAGTAGTTCTTTGGCGGCCAGTCCGTTGATTAATTGCCGGTAGCGCGAAGGTATTATTCGCAGCCAATGCCGTCGTTATCGCGGTCTAAGTGAGCTGCGTAGCCTGGTTGACCCCTGTAAACTGGGGCAGCACCGGCAGCTCTGGCTGCAGTGCAGTTTTTATAATAGACGCTAGGCTGAGGCGCGGGTGTAGGGGCAGGAACGGGTGCTGGCGTAGGCTGAGGTGCGGGAGTAACTACTGGCGGTGTTGTTGCGGGCTTGGCAACGGGTGCAGTGGCTGCAACTTCGGTGAAAGTCGCTTTTGGCTCTGGAACACTGTAATTACTAGTGTAATCTACGGGATGTTCATGTTGATCTTTGTCTAGGCGCGTAAAGGATATCTTGCCACTTCCACGCAGAAAGACTTTTTTGAAAGTTGCCCAGCCTTTATCGTTCACCGTGGTGCTTACGGGATTTTTGTCATTCACATATAGTTTTAATTGCGTGCCGACTTTTTCTTTGACCACGATATCGAATGTTTCGCCACCTTTCCAATATGCCGCATTCATATGGATGCTCTCATCTTTCGCAAACGCAGGCAGGCTTATTAAAGCTGCCAAAATAAGTAATATTGAGATAAAGCTGAGTAATCTTTTCATGTTGTAATTGTAGCACTCCTTTTTAGGAACTGACACCGACTACCTTAGGCATAACTGAGAAAGACTCGTAGTTTTATATTAAAGTCTTCTCATACTGCAACATAGTCATATGCGCATCAATTGAAGGCATATATTCTGGGCCGGGATTATTCATTAGTCTATGACCAGCGCGCTCGTAAAAAGCGATTGCCCCTTGATTGTAATCAGTGACTTCCACTTCCATCCTGAGCGCTCCATGGGCAATAGCCGACTTTTCGGCATGTTCAAGGAGCAGTGTTCCATGTCCTTCACCTTGGTGCTTGGGATGGACATACAGTTTTTTAAGATGGCTGCAATTATCTAATTTAATGAAGAGGGCGGCGAAACCTATGGCTTCTTGCCCAAGCTGTGCCAGAAGCAATATGCCGTCAGGCGAATCGAGCAGAGCTTCCTGATAGCGTCGTTGTCGATAGTTCCAGTCCCAGCCTCGTACGCTCTCCTCGGTTATATTTGTGGACGCATGTGGATAGGTCTGCACTGAGGCCTCACGCTCAATAGCGATAATTTGAGGCAGGTCCGCTGACACAGCCTCTCTGATAATTGTGTGCATTCGTCTATCATAGCAGGCCTGTTGCTTGTGGTTGCATCAGGGTACAATGATCTCTATGACCGAACCCATCATCCACGGTGTCATTCCCCATGAACATGACACCCAACGTGCCGATTACCTCTACCGTCTTTCCCTAAAATGCCTCATTTAAAATGAGAAGGGCGAAGTGTTAGTAGTAAAAGAAGGTGGACGCACCTGGTGGGACCTGCCTGGCGGTGGCATGGATCATGGTGAAAGCATTCAGGCGGTCATTGCGCGAGAGATGAAAGAAGAAGTGAATATGCAAGGCGAATTTAGCTACAAAATCATTGCGGTTGATGAACCTGGCCTGCTGCTGCGCCACCTCTGGCAGATACGACTTGTCTTTGCTGTGCAACCACGCCATATGGTCTTCTCTGTGGGTAAAGATAGTGATGAGATCGCGTTTAAAAATCCACAAGATTTTAAAGCCTCAGGTATTGCGACCGAGCGACGAATATATAATTATTACTATAGCCAGTAATAAAGTGATATCCAGTGCTAAAAGAGGGGAAATGTGTATGTCAGAAATCGCAACTGCCGTAACGAGTGAAGTGGAAGTTAGTGAAGCAGACTCATCAGAGCAACGTGAGCAGCCGAATGTGCCAGTGGTGGTCAAGCGATTAGGTATCGTGGCTGGCTCACGGGTATGTCAGCTTGATGGAGATAAGTGTTCGCCCAATGAGCAGTGTTTTAGAGTGAAATATCACCTTCCCAATCCTTGTGAATGAATTTACCCAAGAGTTTCTCGAGCTAGTTTTCCTAGAGGTGTAAGCGTTGTGACTTTTAGCACGTTTATGCTTACCTTGCCGTGCTATAATTGAATAAACAGAGGTAAGCGAGGACTTTCTTCATGCCGGATTTGCAGGCTAGTGATTATGTGCATCTACATAACCACACTCATTATAGTGTGCTTGATGGCCTGCAAAAGGTTAGTGAAACGCTGGATCGGGCCCAAAGTCTGGGCATGGAATCCATTGCCATTACCGACCATGGAACGCTCTCTGGCGTCTTAGAATTTTACAAAGTCGCCAAAGATAAGGGTATCCGACCAGTCATTGGTATGGAAACCTATGTAGCACCCCGCACCGTAGCCGACAAAGATCCGGCCAAAGACAAAGCCCGTTACCACCTTATTCTGATGGCTATGAATCAGAAGGGATTAGAAAATCTCTTTCGTTTGAGTTCCACCGCATGGATCGATGGCTATTATTATAAGCCGCGCATTGACCACCTTTTACTTGAAAGATACAACGAAGGCTTGATTGTCCTTTCGGGGTGTATCGGTGGCGAAGTGGCCGAACATTTGCGTCAAGACCAAGACGACAAAGCGTATGAATTTGCTAAATGGTACAAGTCGGTCTTTGGTGATCGCTACTACATCGAAATTCAAGATCATGGGCATCCTGACCATCCACATAAATGGGACGAACAGGTTAAAGTTAATAAAAAGCTTTTAAAGCTCGCTAAAGAACTAGATATTCCTGCGGTAGTGACGTGCGATGCGCATTATGCATCGCCTAATGATAAAGATGCACACGAGGTCTTACTTTGTGTGCAAACAGGCTCGAACTTAAGCGAAGAAAATCGTTTTAGCCTCAAAGACTTTGATCTTTTTGTGGAAGATCCCACGGCAGTGATTGAACGTTGGGGTACTGAACACCCCGATGTGATTCGCAACACTAAGTTGTTAGCCGAAAGATGCGAAGTTGAATTTGACCTGGATAGCATTCACATTCCAAAGTTCGATGTGCCCGAAGGGGAGACTGAGAAAACCTATTTGGATGAACTAGTGTTTCGTGGTTTGGTAGAGCGCTATATGAGCAAGCCACGCAGCGAGGTTGATATTCTGAGCACCGAGGAAGCGCGCGCAATGCTTCCCGAAGATGTGCGCCAAAGAGCTGATTACGAGCTAGGCGTAGTGGATGGTATGGGCTTCAACGGCTATTTCTTGATTGTGCAAGACTTTATCAACTGGGGTAAGGCGCAGGGAATTATCTTTGGGCCAGGACGTGGTTCGGCTGCGGGGTCAATTATTGCCTTTTCGTTGCGTATTACCGACCTTGACCCGCTTAAATACGACTTGCTGTTTGAGCGTTTCTTAAACCCCGATCGTATCAGCATGCCTGATATTGATGTAGACATCCAGGACACCCGCCGTAACGAAGTGATTGAATATTGTTCTCAGAAATATGGAGCCAACCGGGTAAGTAACATTGCTACCTTTGGCACCATGGCTGCGCGCGCAGCAGTGCGCGACGTGGCTCGTACTCTAGAAGTACCCTATGCCGAAGCTGATCGTTTAGCCAAAATGATTCCTGCCCCGCTCCAGGGCCGACATATTCCGCTCATTAAATCGCGCGAAGACGACCCCGATCTGAAGCGGGAATACCAAAACAACCCTACTAGTAAACGGGTTATTGATCTGGCCTCGCGCCTGGAAGGGACCATCCGTAGTCACGGCGTACATGCCTGTGGTGTGGTGATTGCCCCAGATGATTTGGTGAAATTCCTGCCCTTGGAAATGGCTCAAAAGGGCGTGGTCGCTACCCAGTTCCCCATGGGGCAAGTTGAAGATCTGGGATTGCTGAAGATGGACTTTTTGGGTCTGAGCAACTTGACGATTATTAAGAACACCATGCGTATTGTGAAACGCGTGCATGATGTTGATATCGACCTCGAGAGTCTGCCACTTGACGACTCCAAAGCCTACGAGCTGTTGGCCAGTGGCGATACCACGGGCGTCTTCCAGCTGGAATCGGCTGGTATGAAACGCTACCTTAAGGAACTGAAACCCACGGTCTTTGACGACATCATCGCTATGGTTGCCCTGTATCGTCCAGGTCCGATGCAGTTTATTGACGGCTTTATTGCTCGAAAACACGGCCGGGAAGAGATTACCTACCTGCACCCCTTGATGGAAAGTTCGCTCAAGAGCACCTATGGGGTCTTGGTCTACCAGGAGCAGGTGATGCAGATCTCTAAAGAGCTCTGTGGTTTTACTGGTGGCCAGGCTGACACATTGCGTAAGGCTATTGGTAAGAAGAAGATCGATGTGATGCAGAAGATGAAAGTCGACTTTGTGGATGGCGCGGTCAAAAACGGCGCGAACCGCGATGAGATGGACGCCTTTTGGAAACAGCTCGAAGACTTTGCTGCTTATTGTTTTAACAAGTCGCACGCGGCCTGTTACGGCTTAATTGCCTACTGGACGGCCTACCTAAAAGCCTATTATCCCGCTGCCTTCATGGCTGCGCTGATGACGAGTGACAACGACGACATGGATCGTTTGGCTATTGAAATTACCGAATGTAAGCACATGGGCTTGCAAGTATTGCCCCCAGATGTGAATGAATCTTTTGGTGAGTTTGCGGTGGTGCCTGATACTAATCAGATTCGCTTTGGCTTAAATGCGGTCAAGAACGTGGGTGCTAATGCGGTGGACGAGATCTTGCGCGCACGTGAAGAAGGCGGGGAGTTTACCAGCATCGAAGACTTTGCCAAGCGGGTGAATTGTCGCATTGTGAACCGCAAAAACTTGGAAAGCCTGATTAAAGCTGGTGGTCTTGATCGTTTTGGTGAGCGCTCGGATCTGCTCTTTAGCCTCGATGCTATTCTGGCCTTTGCCTCAAAACTGCAAAAGGAAGCCGAGAGCAGTCAGGCTAATCTGTTTGGTGATATGTTGGATGCAGCCTTGCCCGCCCTGACATTACAGCTTGAAGTTGCACCCACCAAAGCAACTGAGCAGGAAGTTCTGTTGTGGGAACGCGAACTGTTAGGTTTGTACCTTTCCAGCCATCCGCTGGATCCATATGAGGTTTATCTTCGCGAGCAGACTCATGATCTGGCCATGTTAAAGCCGGAAATGGACGGGTGTGCGGTCACTGTGGGGGGAGTCATTACGGCTATTCGCCAGATTGCCACCAAGAACGGCGACAAAATGGCCTTTGTGAAGCTGGAAAGTAAAGAAGGGGAAACTGAGTTAATTATCTTCCCCCGAACCTATGAAAAGTGCCAAACAATGCTGGTGCAAGACTATGTGGTGACAGCACCCGGCAAGTTAAGTGCCAAAGACCGCAATGGCAACTTGGGCGAAGAAATTAAAATTCTGGCTGATGATGTTGTTATTGTGACTCGCGAGAAACTTGATGCCTACCAACCCAATAACGAAACATTGCCACCACCCGAAAAGCCCACGGTAAAAGGGAAGCGAGGCGGCAATGGTGGCGGGCAGCGTCGTCCAGGTGGAGGCGGCTACCAGCCGCAAGGGGCAACAGCCAATGCGCCGCAAGAGATTAAATCTGTGGGAGCAGCAGCGGCGAATCGCGTCACGCCCCAGGGGCCACCGCAGACGCTTTATGTACACATCCGTAATCCCAATGACCATGATGGGCTCTTAAAGCTAAAACGCTCGATGAACGACTTTCCGGGCAATTCCTCGGCCATATTGGTGCTGGGTGAAGAGCGTAAGTCGGCGATTCGTTTACCATTTAAAATTAATCCGCACGATGCACTGCTGAGTTCCATCCGCCAACTGTATGGCGAAGAGTGCGTCATTCTTAAGTAGAGAGTAAGCAAGATGCAGGAAATGATGAGTGCTTATGACCGCCTAGTGAAGGTGGCAACAACGCCGGGGAAGTCCCGGCCTTTTCTGAGGAGTGAGTTATATGATACCTGGGAGGCTCCAGAGGAAGAGAGCGATGATCGCATTGTCGCCCAAGGGCGTGAATTTAAGCAGCCTATCCGCGTTGCGGGCACTATAGGTGAACTTACCGTCCAGCTGGCCGTAGTGGCGCCTGGAGAAAATGCGCGACAAGACAACGCCGACCCCGAACTCTTTGCCTCGGTCTTCTTTGAAGAAGAGGGGCCAGAAGAACTTATAGACAGACTTTTTATGTATGCGCAATTGGGGCTGACTGCAACTAATGCAAGTGAAGTTGCGGCCAGAAACGAGATCGCGATAACTGTGGCAATTAACAGTGCGCTTGATAGCGAGAATGCGCGCGCTACTACTCCAGAAGAGGCGAACATAATTGAGAGTTATGAGCCAGAAGTAAAGCATGTTTTCCCCGATGACCCAGATGATAAAGTTTCTCGCCGTTGTAATATGCCGCTCACTCAGAAGGCCTTGCAGCGATATACGGAGCTTCGACCTGAGGAGGTGGCTTTTGAGGACTTCTTTGCTCGCCTGAATCGGTTGTGTGGTAAGAATGCGATCTTTAGGGTCTTTCGTATTGGCGCATATTTTAATGTGCTTCCCACGCATATCTTCGCCATAGATGACTTTGCAGCTGAGCGAGTTGCGCAGGAGTAAGGAATTACTGGAATCGTAGTGCGTACAACGCAATACCGCAGGCCACACTGACATTGAACGACTCTTTGCGGCCCTGCATGGGTATTTCAATGGCCTGGTCCACTAGAGCGAGGAGAGGCGCTGGAATGCCTTCGACTTCTTCGCCAAGTACGAGGGCAATTTTATCCTCTTGCGGTACTTTGTAACTTGGTAATAGGATTGCTTCCGGGGTTTGTTCCAAAGCTAGGATGGTAAAACCTTCCTGTTTGAGCTGGGCAATAATTTCGGTAGGATCTTCGCTATAGCTAAATGCAAGTGTTTCTTCAGCCCCAAGGGCGGTTTTGTGAATCTGTTGGGTCAGTTTTTGGCTCAGGTGCGGCAAACGGGAATCAACAGGCAAGGTAGGGTAGGGCGTATAGCCAGTAAGGTAGAGGTGCTGAATGCCAAAGCCGTCGGCTGTACGAAAGAAAGCACCCACATTATGGGTACTACGGATGTTGTGGGCAATAATTACAATGTCTGTCATGAATTAATAATACCAACTTCTCGCGCTTATGTTTTATAATGGAAAGCAATGAGCTACGAAAGTACCCAAGCGGACAAGTTCCGCCAACAAGAAGAAGAAAGCACGCAACAGCGCGCCAAGCTGTTGGGCCTTGCCTATGCTGACTCCCGTGAACTGCATGATGTGCCTCTGTTGCAGGATATTGTCAGTATTGAAGACATGTATCGCGACAAACTGGTGCCGCTGCGCGACGGGGGCGGGAACGGCGACTTGGTCTATGCCATTACCGTGAACACGCCGCAGTCAATTTTGCGCGACCTACGCGGTAGTCATGTTGACCGTAATGTGCAGTTTGTGATGATTAGCAACCAAGGATTCAAAGAGTTTATGCAGCGTTTTGATCCGCCTAAAACGGTTCATTACGATGATGTGACCATTGCTACCACAGGCGACAGTGCCACGCTTGGCAGTGTGTCTGACACACTTGATACAGTCAAAGCTGATGACATTCTTGATTATCTGATTACCCAGGCCGACCATCTGCGTGCCTCAGACATTCACTTTGAATGCGCCCAAACCTATGTGCGTATGCGCTTTCGTGTGGACGGTACCCTTCATGTGGTTGCTGAACTCAGCCACCAGAAATACCATGTAGTTATGGGTGCGCTGGCCTCGCGGGCAAATATTTCCAGTAGCGCGCCAGATTCGCAAACCGGCCACATGCTGTACCAATTCGCCGACCCAGCTGGCGGCAAGCCTCGTAATTTGAATATGCGTATCGAAACAGTACCGACTATTTATGGCCAGGATGCCGTGGTACGTCTCTTTAATGTTGATGAATCCATGCTCCAGCTTGACCAGCTTGGGCTTGATGAGCGTGAGCGTATACAGATCGACGAAGTAATTGCGCACCCTCATGGCATGGTGTTGGTTGTGGGGCCAACTGGTTCTGGTAAGTCAACGACCCTCTACTCGATCATTAACGCCTTGAACAGTCCGCAGCGTAAAATCCTGACTTTGGAAGATCCTGTGGAATTCTCAATTGAAGGCGTGAGCCAAATCCCGGTTGATACCAACCAGGGTGACAGCTTTGCCAACAAACTTCGGGCCGTGCTTCGTCTTGACCCCGATGTAGTGATGGTAGGGGAAATCCGCGATGTGGACACTGCCCGTACTGCCATCCAGGCTTCGGTCACTGGTCACTTAGTGCTGAGTACTTATCACGCCAATGACGCTGCCAATGCCATGATTCGTATGCTGGATATGATTGGTCCAAACCCTATTTTTACCAGCGCAATCAAGATGATTATTAGTCAACGCCTCGTACGTCGGCTCGATGACGATATTAAGGTAGGCTACGAACCTGATGAAAAGACTAAAACGCATATCCGAGAAGTGCTTGAGCACCTTCCGGATAATGTTGAAAAGCCTGATCTTGAAAACATCATGCTCTACAAGCCAGGTGTGTCTGACCAGAATCCTTTTGGCTACAAGGGCCGTATGATGATCATGGAACTCATGATGTGTGGTGATGAAGTGCAGGCCTTGCTCCGTAATAGCGACCGCTTCTTAACTCCAGCTCTTATTCAAGAAACTGCCCAACGCAATGGCTTGGTCACTATGGAGCAAGACGGTATGTTGCGAGTCTTAGAAGGTGAAACTACTCTCGAAGAATTGTACCGAGTTCTCTAAGTAATTACAGCGGCAATTGCGGGCACGATCCGCTCATCAAACAAAGAGGGGATAATTGCGTCAGCCGTCGGGGTGCCAACAAGGCTGGCAAGTACTTCGGCGGCCTTAATCTTATGCTCGTCGGTGATCTGCTTCACGTGGTGGTCCAGCGCACCGCGGAAGATGCCGGGAAAGACTAGGGCGTTATTCACTTGGTTCGGAAAGTCGCTTCGTCCCGTTGCCATCACGGCAGCCCCAGCAGCTTGCGCTTCCTCGGGCATAATCTCCGGGACCGGGTTGGAAAGGGCAAAGACAATCGGATTTGAAGCCATGCTGCGAATGTCATCGGCATTCAGCATGGCTGGCCTGGAAATGCCAATCACAATGTCAGCGTTGGCCAGAGCCTCTTTGAGCGTGGTGGCTGAAGTGGGATTGAAAGAGGCAAGGGTTACTTTTTCTGGTGTCAGATCTGTGCGGTGACTCCCAATCGCGCCTTTACTATCCACGGCAATAATAGTGGGGCTTGCGTAGAGATGCAGGAGCTTGCCAGTGGCCACCCCTGCGGCGCCAGCTCCAATAAGCACAATGCGACAGTCGCTGAGTTGTTTACCCACGACCTTCATGGCATTGATTAGCCCAGCCAGTACCACCACTGCAGTGGCGTGTTGGTCGTCATGCATTAGGGGAATATTTAGTTCAGCTTTAAGACGCTCCTCGATTTCAAAACAGGCTGGGGCGGCAATATCCTCGAGGTTAATAGCGCCAAAACTGGGCGCAATTGCTTTGACCGTGGCTACAATTTCGTCTGGTGTATGGACATTCAGGACAATTGGCACAGAGTCGATATTGGCAAAATGCTTAAAGAGCATCGCCTTGCCTTCCATGACTGGCATGGCGCCTTCAGGGCCGATATTCCCCAAGCCCAGCACGGCTGAACCATCTGAAATGACCGCAACTAGATTATTGGTCCAGGTGTATTCCGGCAACGTCTCCGGATGCTCAGCGACGTAAGAGGAAACAGCGCCCACGCCAGGTGTGTAGTAGGCAGCCAGTGTTTCTTTAGTGGGCGTGTCCCGTAGGGCAATCGTAATTTTACCTTTGTGGGTCTTGTGAAGGTTAAGGGCGAATTGGGTGGTATCTGTCATGGGCTAATTATGCATGATCGCGAGAGTGAATACGAGACTTACGCCAAAAATAACTTCGACAATAGCTCCCCAGGGACGTTCATAGCGCTGGATAGCTTGGTGCCAGCGAAAATACCAGTGTTCTTTCTTAAACAAATAATTGATGAGCCAAGGCCAATCGGGCATGGTGGCCAGGAGTGCGCAGCTCAGTGTCAGCCAGCGGGCTTCAACAAATAAAAAGAAGGAAAGGATCATGGTCAGAAGGGTAATGACCCCATCGGCAATTGCAATGATCGCGGTGCGTTTATTCCAACTGCCAAACCAGGTTACCCCACCAAAATGTGGTAAGGCGTCAAGCGCAAAATGAGAGATAGTTGCCATCAGCAAGGCCAAGAGCGGACTGCGAACGGTGAGGGCAATCGTCGTTCCAGTAAGCGCATGGTTGAGTCCGGTCATACCTTCACTATAACAACTTTGCTATGATGGAGATACATGGAACTTATTACTGCCGCCGCATATAAAAAAGAACTTTCTGTTGAGATTAGCCGCGCTAAGAATCGAATTGTGATTATGGCCATGGCGATCATGTTGGATACTGGGACGAAGCAATTGCTGGAGCTTCTGCTAGCCGCGCAGCAACGTGGCGTGCAAGTGCGGCTCATGTATGATCGCTATACGTGGCTACCGTTGGCTTTTGACCACATATTTCCTTCGACTGTGATGCGCCACGCAGTGCAAACACTCCAAGCTTATACTCAAGAATTGGTGAATGCCGGCGGGGAAGTACTACTTGTGGGCAAGGGCTGGTCGCATAATCCTTTTGCGCATCGCATGCATGCCAAAATAAGTATCATTGATGACACAGTCTATTCATTTGGTGGAGTAAACTTTACGGGCAACAGCTTCACTTATGTGGACTCTATGTGGAAGTGCCAGAATGCGCTCCTGGCTGATCAGCTGGATACCCTTGCCCATACGGCGATGACGACTCCGCAATTGAAAGATGTGTCACTCACTATAGATGACGCGAACACCTTGCTTTTTGATGGGGGGCAACCCAAGCACTCGATTATTTATGAACGAGCATGTGCCTTGGCCGAAAAGGCCGAACATATCTATTATGTCTCGCAGATGTGCCCGAGCGGGCGATTGGCCAGGGCGATGGAGGGGAAATCCTCTTGCTATTTTAATACACCACAGCAAACCGGTGGGTTGAGCAAAGTCGGCGTCGCGATTGACCAATGGCGCTACAATATCACCAATCTTTATAAAGACGACGCTTACATACATGCGAAGTTCATGCTTTTTGAACTGCCCGATGGTTCGAAAGCCCTCATTAGTGGATCTAATAATTTTAGCTGGCGTGGCGTGGCCTTTGGCACAAAAGAGATTGCTTTGGAGTCCCATGACCCCCGTATGTGGACACAATTGTTTGCACTTATGCAGAAATCAGTATCTACATAAACATCTTTTATCTGCATGTCAATCAAATTGGAGATCCACGAAAAAATACTCTGGTGTCGTCGAGAGTTTATGAATTATTGGCAACACATCGGGCAATAGCTCATTTTCCGAAAGCGTCTCGGGTTTGAGCCATTCTGGGCTGAAGCGAACATCTCTTGAGTTAACGGAAGGCCGTCCTTCAAAGGTTGCTGAGAAAAGTTGAGCGTACGTGTGCGAAAGCGTATGGCCGTCTTCGCCAAGTCTGAGGCTGGCTGTGCCACGGTGCATAAGCGGCACGACGAAGCCAAGCTTCTCTTTAAGCTGCTGAGTGGCAAGTTCAGCAGCATCCTCACCAAAGAAGAGCAGTCCACCCGGGAAGGTGTAGCGGCCCAGAAATGGCTGGGCGTGCCGTCGGTGGAGCGCGTACTCGCCATGACCGTTGCTGATAATGAGTAAACAAAAGACAGTGGGTTGACGGTGCAAATCAAGGTTAGTACGCGTTACCTGTCCCACATACCTGACGCCTTCGACTGTAAGGCTATAACTATCTCCTTCTTTTTGCACAAGGCCATCATGCAGCACCTGCTTGAGGTGATAAGCAAAGACATTATTGCCAAGTCCGTCTGGTTTAAGATTGCTAAAACTTAGGCTGCCCGATCTTGAGAGTCTGCGAAGAATATCGCGTTGAATATAATGCTCAATAAGATGATGGATCATTTTGTATATGCTGTTTTCTTTAAATATTGTCCGTATGCATTCAGGGCAATTTCCAGCTCTTCGGCAATGTCAAATTCTGGTGGTAGGATGCCTGTAGAATATGCAAGTCTCTTCCTTTTGACGTAAAAAACAATGGCTTTGCGTATGTCAAAATCAAGGTCAAACAGGCTGCGTGCATAAGCTCGGGTGCAGACCATGGGGTGTGCGAGTGCCCAATGTGATGCGATCGTGCGCGTGCTGGCCGCTGTGGCAAGGGGGCGAGGGTTTTTAGGGTGGGACCGAAAGGCTGAGAAAACAACCAGGTTTTCTTTTCTGAGGAGTTGGAGTCTTTTATAGTGTGCGGGCGTGCTCAGGCTATGGCCACAGTCGAAAATGTAGGTGTCGTCGAGTAGGTACCTCAGATGATAGGGTATGCCATGCACCCCCAGACCTTCATCTTGGAAATAGGTTACTTGCTCAAAGCGACATGGGTGATGGCTGATGACCTGTTCGGCGGCGTAGAGGAGCGGTGATTTTTCAGCCGCAATTACCAGGCGACGTATACCTGCTTGGTGCAGTGACATGAGATTCCAATGAAAAAGGGGTTTGTGTGCAAGCTCCAAGAATGACTTAGAAAGCGGCACCTCGACCGAAGAAGCGTGCAGGCGAGTTGCCTGACCACCCACAAGAACGAGCGCTTGAGTAACCTTCATAATTGCCTCATACTATACATGACCATTGCGTAGAAAGCAGTCGATTTGATTTGACCTCGCTCCTCTCTCTGGAGTCGTGTTATTCTGCAAAGATTGGAGTTTTCATTTTTGGCTAACTGTGGTAAAATAGTACAGATTTGAGACAGTAAAAATAAGAAGAGTAGGACCATGTTTCAGTTGATTCAGCAAATTGAAGCGAAATATCGCAAGCCCCGAGTCGTTGACGCCCGTACTGGCGACACTGTTCGTGTGCACCAAAAAATTAAAGAAGGCGCCAAAGAGCGTGTGCAGGTTTTTGAAGGCCTGATTATCCGCACTGACCGTAAGGACTCTTTGACAAGCCGCATCACTGTTCGCCGTTTGGCTAGCGGTGTCTGGGTAGAAAAGAGCTTCTTGCTCCACTCCCCACTCGTACTGAAGGTTGAAGTAACCAAGCGTTCAAAAGTTCGCCGTAACTACTTGACCTACATGCGTGACCGTACTGGTAAGTCTACTCGCCTTCAGGGCATGGACTTTGATAAAGTTGCGGTTAACCGCGCGAACCAAGCGGCTGAAGAAGAAGAGCAGCAGATCAAAGAAGCTGCAGTTGAAGCTCACGATAAAGACGCTGCAACCAAGAAAAAGAAGAAGTAACCCTTTTTCTATTCTCAAAAAGGACTCTCGCTGGAGAGTCCTTTTTTTGGGCAGTAATTCAACTAAGGCCGAGCAGTGTCGTCAGGTGCAGGTGCGGTAGTAGCCGTCATTTCAGGAGGAAGCTGGAGATTAGGCGCAGGTGCGTCGGCTTCAAAGTTATCGAATGGGCTGAGGAGAGTCTTTTCGAGAGCTTTCGCTGCATAGCCCACCACTTTGTCCGTGCGGTCTCCATTTTCTACCATACTTGTTGAAGTTGGGTAGCCTTGGTGGTCATCGTACATAGCAGGGCCAGAGAGTGCGGCCGCAAGGGCAATTGGTCCGACAATGGCAACGCCGATAATTTCGCGCAGGCCGTTCAAGCGCTCGCGCAGTGGGCGTGCTGGTTTGCTCTCCTGATAATAGGTGCTATCGCCATAACTTTGAGTTTCGCGTGCCATACTGTCGTGCTACCTCTAATTTAGTAAGATTATACACCAAATAACACAAAAAGTCAATACTCGCGCTTTACTGTCACTTAGGCTTATAGTGAAGATATGATTGTAGGGGTAGACGAAGTTGGGCGAGGATGTTTAGCAGGGCCGGTCTGTGTGGCCGCTGTTTCCTTGGATGTGGCCATTAAAGGCTTGGGTGATTCCAAAAAGATTCCCGCCCCCACACGCGAGCGCTTGGCAGTTGAGGTCAAAAAAGTTGCCACCTATGTGAGTATTGGCTGGGCTGGACCAGGCGAAGTTGATCGTTATGGCATTGTGGGCGCGCTACGTCGGGCGGCCTTGCGAGCACTTGAGGGCTGCGATGCCGAGGCAACTGAGATACTGCTTGATGGGCGTGATAATTACATCCATGATCCTCGCGTACGGACTATCATTCGGGGCGATGACAGTGAACCGGCAATTTCAGCCGCCTCGATTGTGGCCAAGGTGGCTCGTGACCATTACATGCACGCGCTGCATGCCAAATTCCCCAATTATGGCTTTGGCTCGCATGTGGGTTATGCCACCAAGCAACACCGGGATGCGCTCGTGGCTCATGGCCCCTGTCTAATCCATCGTTTTAGCTTTGAACCATTGCGTAGTGCGTATGGGTTCGTCGCTTGATTCAGGGCGTCGGGCCGAGCAGGTTGCGGCTGCCTTTTTGCAGCAACAAGGTTATGTAGTGCATGCGCACAACTGGCGCACCAGATGGTGTGAGATTGACCTGGTTGCCCAAAAGGCGCAGGTATTATTCTTTGTTGAGGTAAAGTACCGCCGCACCGCTACTTGGGGGAGTGGGCTTGAGGCTATCACACCCAAGAAGCTGCGACAAATGCAGTTAGCGGCTCGATTTTGGGTGCATGTGCATCAATGGTCTGGCGAAATCTCGCTGGCAGCCATGGCCCTAGAGGGCGACTCTTATGAGATTGTGGATTGGCTGCCCTTTGTGGAGGTCTAGGCTGGAAGATCCTTAAGATATTCGGCAACCGCTGGGTAATCGCGTTCGCGCCACTGCTTGCGAGACTCAATATTTTCAATACCCTGCTTAATCTCTCGAGTTAAAGCGATAATGCCCAGCTTTGGTTCAAAGAATTGCTTAAAGCTCTCCAGTTCAGCCTGGCTGCCAAAAGCGGCGGCAATGTAATGCGGAAAGCTGGAATAGTGCATGTCGCTTTCAAACATTTCGGTAATCCAGGCCCATTCGTCTTGGACCCACTGCCACATTTGTTGGCGGGTACTGGTGTTACGGGAAAGATAGGCGACCCAGATAAAGACATCTTGGAGCTTGACGTACTCAGATTTAAGTAGGGCAATAAGGGTGACGACATTGTCTTGGTTGCGTGTGCTACACAATCCGGCCGAAAGCTGGTTGCGTACTTCTGGGGTCTGTTCCTGCTTGCGCCATTCTAGCAATTTGGCAAAGTGGGCATTTGTACCATTGCGGGCAGCAATAGAGAAGATGATTGCCCGAATGTCACCCAGAAGGTCCTCGGGCTTGGTAGCCTCGTCGAACATTTCAAGGGCGGTGGCAATGATTGTCTGATCTTCGCTGTAGCTCATGAGCGAAAGGATGATCGGACGGAGGAGTTCGTCAAAGTAGGGTTCGCCTTCTATGCGGGTCCAGCCTAAACGCTCGTATTGGCTTTGGGCAAGGGCAAGAGTGAAGGCCTTCAGTGCTGGTTTGAGGCTCTCATCTTCTTCGATGATCATTTTAAGTGCACCAATTGCACTGCTAATCGCATTCCAGACCGGCTCGGTATCTTCTTTGTCGTAGTTGGCAAGCAGTTGGAGGAGTTGCAGGATGGGTTGCTGCCCGGCTTTGGCAAGATCATAGGCTTCATTGAGGAGCGCCAGGCGGTCAGTGAGCGGCATCTGACCCGCTTTGATGCGCTCGCCCAGCGCGGTAAGGTGCTCGGGCGTGTAATGCGGAACGTAGAATCCAGTACGGCCTTGGTTGAGCAGCAGGGGACTCTCGGTGGAGAGGAGCTGCAGGGTCGCTGTTTCCTGCGTGAATAGCTCTTCCTTTAAAGCGTCGGGTGCGAGCAAGGGGATCGGCCACAGGGTTGGCTCAGTAGTTTCTTCCGGGTTACTTAGAAAACGAGTTTGCTGCAGCTGAACGGTATTCTCTTCGATGGTCACTGTGACCATTGGGTGGCCGGGTTGGGTGATCCAAGGGGTCATGAAGCTAGTAATGTCTTTACCGCTGGCCTCGCCCCAAGCCTGCCAGAGGTCTTCGGCCTGAGTATTGCCATAGGCATGGCGTTTCATGTAGGCCTGCAAGCCAGTTTTGAATGCCTCGTCACCAATGTAGGCGTGGGCCATGTGGACCAGGTTGGCGCCTTTGGCATAAACAATCGCCCCATCAAAAAGGGTTCTGATTTCGTCAGGATGGTGGACTTCTTGTTGCACACTCTGAATGCTTTTCAGCGCATCACGGTCAAGCGCGTAGGAGGTTTCATCGTTATAGAATTGGGTCCAAATCTGCCATTCCGGAAAAAGCTGATCTTGGGCGTAGTAGGACATCCAGGTCGCAAAGCTTTCGTTAAGCCAGAGATTATTCCACCACTGCATGGTCACTAAGTTGCCAAACCATTGGTGAGCTAGTTCGTGAGCTACTACTTCGGCGACGCGCTGGCGAGTAGCGGTTGAGCTGGTGGCTTCGACAAACAGGGCACTTTCGCGATAGGTAATTAGGCCCCAGTTTTCCATGGCGCCACTACTAAAGTCGGGCAGGGCGATCATGTCACATTTAGGCAATGGATAGGGACTGCCAAAATAATCGTTGTAGATTTCGAGCGTTTTTACCGCTGTGTCGAGAGCGAACTGGGTTTTGGCCGCGTTGCCAGGGGTGGCATAGGTGCGTACGATCACGCCATCTTTGGTCGTCGCCTCTTTGTAATCCATACTGCCAATGGCCCAAGCCAGAAGGTAGGTGCTCATTTTAGGCGTTTCTTCAAAAGAAGTAACCAGCAGATTGCCTTTTTCTTCCTGGGTCATGACTGGGGTGTTGCCCAGAACGGTGACATTCTTTTCGGTAGTGAGGGTAATCGCAAAAGTAGCCTTGGCTGCGGGCTCGTCAATACAAGGGAACACTTCCCGGGCATGGTGACTTTCAAACTGGGTAGAAAGCAGTTCGTCGTCCTGGCCATCCAATTTAAAGTAGCTGGGGTAAAGGCCGTGCATGGTGTCGGTAATGGTGCCACTGAAGTCAATTGTGACGGTATATTCGCCAGGCGCCAACGGATTCTGAAGCTTAAAACCTGCTTCGTCATCCGTGCCTTGGATGATCTCGGCTACTTCGTTATTGATGGTTGCGTTGCTGAGTTGCAGCTCTTTGGCGTGGAGCCAGAGCTCGGTGCTTTCTTGTAAAAGCGTGCCAGTCAAAGTGACTGTGCCGCTGAAGGTGCGAGCTGTTCGCTGCAGGGCTAGCGAGAGAGCATAGTGGGTTGGTGTAAAAAATTTGGTGAGTTGACGAACTTGTTGCATGACTATTAGTGTACCATCGTCCTTTGGGTTTTCTATGAGTGAGTGTCAGGGCTCTTGACGTGGGCAAGAAAGGAGGCAGAATAGGTGTATGTCTGAATTTAGAGATTCACCAGTAAAAGGCCTAGAAACAAAGAGTGCCCAGCGCGAAGACCTGCGAGATAGTGGAATGTTACTCTTGGGCGTGACGCTCCTTGCTGCGCCGTGGTGGATACCGGCTATTTTTAACACTTCTGGTCGTGAGCCTGGTGATCAACCGGCTGGCGTGCCTCAGAGTATTTCACGAGCTTACTCTGGATTCCCAGAAATTATAGAGCCAGCGCATTTAGAGCATACCGGCGCGGCGCTGCGAGTGCCTTCTGAAAAGACCGAGACAGTCCATTACTGGAAGTGCGGCGATGAAGTAACTCACAAAACAGTTCGGGCTACGCGTGTGAAAGGGACGGGCGAGGTTTTTGCTGGTCCAGAGCGCTTTCAGTCATTTGCGATCATGACCGCAGGCGAAACAGCAGTGAAAGCGGCCATGAACGAGGGCTATACTGGCCTGGCTGTAACCTTCACACCTAAAAACAAAACTGGCGAATTTGCGGCCCAGGATACCCAGTGTGGGGTGATCGGTGAAGGCGTAGTGGTTAAAGATGGCAAAGTATGGTGGAGCATGGGCATTGGCGAGAAAGATGTGGCAATGGGACTGGTGGCCTATAACAATGCTGGTGCGACCAAAGCTATTTCTACTCATTTTGAACAACGTGCTCAAAAGGAAGCAATTGTCGCCCCAGTAGAGAAAGGAACGATAAAAGCGGTGGTCGATCTCCCGGCCTATTAACTTGCACCGTCTTCTTGCTCTATGCTATAATGACAGCGTTACATCCGGCCGGCAGGTCGGATTTTTACTTAAAAAGACCCGCACACGAGAGGAGTCGATCATGGATGACTTGAACATAAAACAGTTGGTAATGGCCATCACTCATATTGCTGAAGAGAAGAATCTACCCGAGGACATGGTCCACGACATTATTGAACAGGCTATTGCTGCTGCCTGGCGCCGGGATTACGGCACCAAGGAACAGGAAGTACGCGTACAGCTTAATTCCAACACCGGAACGGCCACAGTCTATGTGAGCAAAACCGTGGTTGACGAAGTATTGGACGAAGATACTGAAATTACCGTTGAAGACGCGAAAAAACTTAAGAGCAACGCCAAAGAAGAAGATATTGTTGAGATCACTCACACTCCTACCACATTTGGCCGGGTGGCTGCTCAAACTGCCAAGCAGGTTATTTTGCAGAAGCTCCGCGAAGCTGAGCGTGAAGTCGTGCTGGCTGAATACGAAGACAAAATTGGTACCGTGATTGTGGGGACTGTCCAGCGTGTTGAGCCGCGCTTTGTACGGGTTGAACTTGGCAAAGCCAACGGTATTTTGCCCCTGAGCGAACAAATCCAAGGCGAATACTACGCCATTGGTTCACGTATCAAGGTCTTTTTGAAGGATGTTGAACGCGGCAACCGTGGCCCACAGCTTATTCTGAGTCGTGGCAACACTGAATTCATTGAATACCTTTTCCGCCAAGAAGTGCCTGAAATGGAAAATGGTGCAGTTGAAATTAAAGCAATTGCCCGCCAGGCTGGCCAACGTACCAAGATTGCGGTGCACTCCACTGTGCCTGGTGTTGACCCCGTCGGTACTTTTGTGGGTGGCCACGGTACTCGCGTACAAGCTGTGATGAATGAAATTGGTGACCAAGAGAAAATTGACATCATTACCTTTAGTGACGACACTAAGACCTTTATTGCCAATGCCTTGAGCCCTGCTGAAATTGCGGCCATTGAGATCGATGAAACTGCGAAGCGTGCTGTGGTGAAAGTTCCTGAAGACCAACTTTCGATTGCCATTGGCCGTGGTGGTCAAAACGTTCGTCTGGCAAGCCAGCTCAGTGGTTATGAGTTGGACATTGAGCCTGCAAACGGCACCGAAGCCAAAGCTACTGCTGCACCAGCGCCAAAGAAGCGTAAAAACATCGAAGATTCCCTTCTCAACGCTATTGAAGAGAACACTACCAAAGAGTAAAAAAGCTCCTTTTAGCACTCTTGACTTGCGAGTGCTAAAAGGGCTATGATGAAAGTGCAAATATAGATCATAAATGGGGGTACAATAATCATATGTACCACAGTGAATTTGCCGAATTCATTCATCATCTTACGGACAATGCCCGCCTTAGCCTCAAAAACGCGGAAGGCATTGCACGAAACTTAGGCTCAGCCTACATTGGCACCGAGCACTTGCTCTTGGGCATTCTGACGCAGAATGGCTCCGTGGCGGCCAAAATGCTCGCTGTTTCGGGCGTCAATCTTAACCGGGCCCAATTGGCGCTTAAATTAACGCCAAAATCGCTTGTGGTCAGTTCGGGTAGTGGCGCTACTTCGGTGCGAGCCTTGAGCGAAACAGCGAAGCTGACACTTCGCTTAAGCTGGGACGTTGCCCAAGAGTTTAGCCAGGACTTTTGCGGTACCGAACATATTCTCTACAGCATTCTGACGCAGAAAAATGCTCGGGCCACAGTGCTGTTGCGCGACATGAAAGTTGATGTCGAGGAGTTATTGGCCGATCTGGAGCAGTTTTTGAACCGTCAACATGACGAATACGAAGCCGCTGCGGAAGTGCAGACCGAGCGACGCTCTAAATCTGGCAAGCGCTCCATTGTGGAGCAATTTGGCATCGACCTTACCGAAAAAGCGCGCAAAGGCGAACTGGATCCTGTAGTTGGTCGCGATACGCAGATCAAACGTTTAGTCACTGTACTTGGCCGCCGTACCAAGAACAACCCTGTCTTGCTTGGCGAACCAGGCGTGGGCAAGACCGCGATTGTGGAAGGGCTTGCCCAGCGTATTGTTTCCGAAGATGTCCCTGAGCATCTGCTGGACAAATCGATCTTTACGCTCGACCTTGCTGGCATGATTGCGGGCACCAAGTATCGTGGCGAATTTGAAGAACGTTTGCGCCAGATTATTGATGAACTGGTGAGTGATCGCCGAACCATTGTCTTTATTGATGAAATTCACCTGCTGGTTGGCGCAGGTGCGGCCGAAGGGGCCATTGATGCAGCTAATATGCTCAAGCCTGCCATGGCTCGTGGCAAGTTGCAGCTCATTGGCGCCACGACCCTGGATGAGTACAAAAAGCATATTGAAAAAGACGCCGCCTTGGAGCGTCGTTTCCAAACTATTGTGGTGCCTGAACCATCACTTGATGAAACCGTTGCCATTTTGCGCGGGATTAAGCACCACTATGAAGAGCATCACCATGTGCTCATTGATGATTCAGTAGTAGCTGATACTGCCCAGCTTGCCAATCGCTATATTGGTGACCGCTTTATGCCCGATAAAGCCATTGACCTGCTTGATGAAGCTGCTTCCCAGGCCCGCATTGACCGAGGTCGAACCTCGGCTGAAATTCGGCGGTTGAGTAAAGAGCTCAAAAGCGTGACGTCACGCATGGAAACTGCGGTTGAGGAAGAAAACTATGAACGCGCTGCTCGTTACAAAACCCGCATGAGCCAGCTGAATGAGCAGCTCGAGGAACTTCGTGGTAAGAAGGCGGTGAAGCAAATTACGCTTACTAGTGATGATGTTGCCCGTACCGTGGCTCAGATGACTGGCGTGCCCGCTCGCCGGGTGATGCGTTCGGAAGCTAAATACTTGCTGCAGCTTGAAGAAAAACTTTCCAAGTATATTATGGGGCAAAATGAAGCGATTGAAGCAGTATCACGTGCTGTTCGGCGTAACCGTTCTGGTCTGGCCGAAAAGAACCGGCCAATCGGCTCCTTTATCTTCCTTGGTCCTACGGGCGTTGGCAAAACAGAGTTGGCTCGGGTTTTGGCTCGCGAACTCTATGCCAATGAATCTGCGCTTATTAAAATTGATATGAGTGAATTTGGGGAACGCCACAGTGCCTCCCGTTTGGTCGGTGCCCCAGCCGGCTATGTTGGCTACGAAGAGGGCGGCAAGCTCACCGAGCAAGTTCGTCGTCAGCCGTATTCGCTTATCCTCTTTGATGAAATCGAGAAGGCCCACCCTGATGTCTTTAATCTGCTGCTGCAGGTTTTAGAAGATGGCCATTTAACCGATGCCAAGGGCCGACGGGTTGATTTCCGTAACACTTTGGTGATCTTGACGAGCAACATTGGGGCTGAAAAACTGCAAAAAGAAGCCTCGCTTGGTTTCCGCGCCGTGTCCCCAGATGAGCATGATGAACTGGCGCAACTTCATGAAATAAATAGCGAAAAAGCACTCGAAGAGCTTAAGCGGCTGATGCGTCCTGAACTTCTGAACCGTTTTGATAAACACATTGTCTTCCGAGCCTTAACTCGCCAGGATGCGCGCAAAATCCTTGATCTGCAATTGAGCGACCTAATCACCCGTCTGGCTAAGAAGGGCGTGAATGCCAAGATCATGCCTTCGGCTAAGCAGGCATTGCTCGAAAAAGGTTATGACAGCACCAATGGCGTGCGCCCACTACGGCGGGTAATTGAGGAAAGTCTCGAGGACGCCCTGGCTGATGGCATGCTGTCTAGCCTGTATGCTGAAGGCACGTTACTTAAGATTAGCTACCAAAAGGGCGAATTTGTATTTAGTAATGCCGAACGCGCCCCTCTGGCCGTTCCAGTGGAAACCTCTAGCCCTGCATAGTTAAGTAGTGCTACCATAATGTATATGCGCAGATCATCTCGACTTAGTGGCCTGTTAGTGACCCTTGTGTTAATGGGCGTCGCACTTGGGGCCGTACTCTATCGCCAGCACCTTATTGACTGGTGGCAGTTGCGGGATTATACCGCACCCGCTGAAGTCGCCTCTTTGGCCGATAGCGCGCAAGTCACCGAGTATGGGCGTCGCGTTTTTTATGTAGCCCGACCAGCAGTAGAGGAAAGCGGCTCCTTTAACCAACATTGTCAGAAGAAGGCTGAAAAAACGATTGTGCTTGGTTGCTATGATGGCCGCCATATTTATATCTTTAATGTCGGTAACGAGAAGCTCAAGGGCGTCAAACAGGTGACTGCGATGCACGAAATGCTGCATGCTGCCTATGACCGCCTTTCCCGCCACGAAAGAGAGCGGATTGACGATCTGCTCAAGCAGCAGCTCAATGGCATGAAGGACGATACCCATGTTAATGAGCTGGTTGCCCAGTATCGTCGTACTGAGCCAAATGAGATTTCTAATGAGCTTCATTCGATCATGGGCACAGAGGTGGCAACACTGAGTCCGGAACTCGAGACCTATTACGCCCAGTACTTTACTGACCGCAAGGTAGTCGTGGCCTATGCCCAGCAATATGATGCGGTCTTTAAACAGAGTCTTAAAGAGATTAGTGCAATTGACGCTCAGCTTGAAAGCCTTAAGACGCAAATTGACAGCGACGAAGCCTCGTTGAACGCGGCCTATGCTGAGCTCCAAAGTCAGAACCAGCGCATGGAAGCGTTGCGCGCTGATAACCAGATTGCGGCTTATAACTCGATGGTTACTCCTTACAATACAAGTGTGCAGGAGTATAATACGAAGATTGCGGCCACCAAAGCACTGATTGCTCAGTATAACGCCTTGGTTGCAGAGCGTAACCAAAAAGAAGCGGCTCATAACAACTTAGCCGATAGCCTTAATAGCAATTTACAAGTATTGCAGTCACAGTAGTTTCCTATGCCCAAGTCCAAAACTCAATTTGTTTGCCAACAGTGCGGCGCCATGCAATCGCGCTGGGCAGGGCGTTGTGATAACTGCGGTGAGTGGAATACTTTTGTTGAGCAGGTGACCGAACCCTCCATTGCCGCTGGTGGCAATTTGCGAAGCTCTGGCAAAAAGCTGGTTGCTACTCCAGTTGCTCAAGTGAGTAATGCGGCCATGACTGATCGTATTTCCACGCGCATTAAAGATGTGGATGAAGTATTAGGCGGTGGGATTGTGCCAGCCAGTGTCATCCTTTTGGCTGGACAGCCAGGTATTGGTAAGTCCACGATCCTCACCCAGATCGCCTTTGCCGTAGCCGCAAAGCACTCTGTGCTCTATGTCAGTGGTGAAGAGTCAGTAGAGCAGATTAAATCCCGGGCAGCGCGGCTAGGGAGCTTTAGTGACCAACTTTTACTGAGTAGCAGTGTGTCAGCTGATGATATTGCCGCGACCATTGCCACTGGCACGCACAAGCTGGTGATTGTTGACTCTATTCAAACCATTGCCTCGCAAGCGATAAGTTCCGCGCCAGGAAGCGTCAGCCAGGTCACGAACTGCTTGAACCTGTTGTCTCAAGTGGCCAAGGCCAATAATACTTCCCTGATTATTGTCGGCCATGTGACCAAAGAGGGGAGTATTGCGGGCCCAAAGCTACTTGAACACTTGGTGGATGTCGTGCTTAACCTCGAAGGTGACCGTTATGGTGGCTTTAAGGTGTTGCGCGCCGTAAAAAACCGCTATGGCTCAACCAATGAAACCGGTATTTTTGAAATGACCGAGGCAGGTCTGACCGTGGTGGAAAACCCTTCAGCCGCGCTTTTGGCTGAGCGTCAGGCCACTGATGGGTCAGTCGTGTTGGTGACCATGGAAGGTACCAGGCCACTACTGGTTGAAGTGCAGGCCCTGGTGAACAAAACCAACTTTGGCTACCCCAAGCGAACCGCATCGGGGTTTGATCTGAACCGAATGAACTTACTCATTGCCGTACTGGAACGTCGCACTTCCTTAAACCTGGCTGACAGTGACATTTATATTAACGTGGTTGGTGGCATTAAACTGAGTGACCCAGCGGCTGACCTGGCGGTGTGTATGGCCATTGCCACCTCGGCTCGTGAACGGCGTCTTGAACCGCAAGTTGCAGTGCTGGGCGAAGTGGGACTAAGTGGTGAGATTCGTCGCGTGCCCTACATCGAGAAGCGTTGTAAAGAAGCCGAAAAGCTTGGCTTCACTACAGTGATTGGCCCAAATTACCAAAAGAACCCTAAAAACCTTGCCAGCGTGGCTGATATTCGTACCACGCTCAATACTTATTTACAAAAATAAGAGAAAGTATTTTATGATCGACATTACTACCCTTATCCTCACCCTTCTTATCCTAGGGCTGCTCACGCTGCAGTTTAAACAAAAATCTGGCGGTATCAGCATGCCCATGCGGCGCCAGCGCAAAGATGAAGTTATCTTAGACTCCTGTGCCCTGATTGACGGCCGCGTGGTTGACCTGGTGCGTTCGGGCTT